>ERZ824600.2391-NODE-2391-length-20092-cov-3.132655_pt1 | contig 20092 bp, 13 predicted proteins | sample MGYA00519933_ERZ824600 | MGnify/ENA primary metagenome ERZ824600 (study PRJEB31778, sample SAMEA3449178) | human gut metagenome | biome: human gut; feature: human-associated habitat; material: faeces | place: United Kingdom | collected 2010/2012 ... | reverse complement strand
GTCAAGGACAAGGTGTCCTTGTCGCGGTCCAGCGGCGAGACGCTGGTCGTGCGAAGCACGAAACCCCCCTCTTCCTCCAACGACCATCCAACACCCCCCAAAAAACATCATTCATACAAATTCCACGGATTGGATTCCGACCAGTTTGCCCGGTTGAACGCCTTTGTCTCCGGCATATAGTAAATCTGCGTATAATGAGCCGCGCCGACCGAGGAGACATGCCCGTCAATAAACATGAGCATCGCCCGCTGCAAATGACGTGGATCCAGTACGGAATCCTCATGAGCCTGGGTATAAAGCAACGTCAGCGGAGCAGGAGTTCCCTTTGTTCTCAGAGAATCTCCTCCGTAGATTTTCCGGGAGGGAGAAGAAATCCGAGTCACTTTCAGCGCACCTTTGGTGGCCGCATAGTCCGATGTGATGAAGGAGATCCCATACCCGATGCAGGTCCAGGACGCATTCGGCTCGCCGCCACTGTCCCCCAGCGCTCTGTTCTCCAGATAGTATGGCATGAGATCCGCTCTTGCGGGAAACTCGGGACAGGTCAGACTCTTCATATTCAAAAAACGATTGGTAAAACAATAATAATTCCATGCAAAACCACTGTATCCGAAAGCCGCGGTGAATCGGGACGGCATGATGAAATCATCATAATTCTGCTGATACATTGCGGAAGTCAGCCCCACCTGCTTCAGATTTCCGGTACAGAGAACCCCTCTTGCCCGCTTCCGCGCATTGTTCAGAGCCGGAAGAAGCAGAGCTGCCAGAATTGCAATGATTGCAATTACAACAAGAAGTTCAATAAGAGTAAAATTCTTTTTCCCAATTCGTAAAATCATAGCCGAATCCTTTCTTTTTTATTTTAAGAACTCAATCCATCGTAAACAAAGCCGGGTCATCCGGACAGCGGAGCAGCTGCGCGGGCACGGAAACATCATCGATTTCCGTTTCGCCGTTCATCTTCCGCTTCAGAAGGGCGATTGCCGCACGAACTTCTTTCCGTCGATCCGCACGAATGAAATATCCCGTCCAGTCATGCGTTGTATCCGGGACGGTATGATACAGCCAGAGAATTTTCCGCGCCCGTTCTTCGCCATATAGTTCGACAATCACTCCCCGGAAGAGTTCCAGCCAACCGGGATGAATCAGAATCCAGTCCGGACACTGCTTTGCAAACATCTCCCGGAGCAGCTCCGCCGTGACCTCGTTTTCTGTGAGATTCTCCGTCCCCGGAAAACGAACCACCCCGGGCTTTGATCGTAGACACCGATCAATATAACTCTCCAGGCTGGGAAGACTCCAAAGACAGATATTCCTGTCGCGCCCCGCGATCCGGAACAGCTCCTCAATACACCCGCCCAGATCCGAAACGACATTGGTCACTCCTCCCCGATAAGTGCCCAGATTCACCAGCGGAAGAAGTTCATCTGCCGTTTTGACAATGAAACCGGGCGTTCCGAACGTCAGAAGCGCATCCAGATAGTTATGCTGAATCGTCATCCGCACATCGTCCGGCGTCAGCATGGTCGCCTCCACATTCCGGACATTCCATTCCGTCAGGTACAACTCGGAAAAAAAACACGCCAGCTCTCTCTGAATCGCCCGCGAATAGAAGAAGTTGTTGCAGCCCTGAATCATCAACCCGATCAGAGTGGACTTTTCATGCTGAAAAAAGGTTCTCTTCGGATTGATGAAAGTCCCGCATCCCTTTCGGGTGACCAGAATCCCTTCCGCCGTCAGCTGCTCCAGCGCAATGCGGACCGAGGAACGCGCGATCCCAAATTCCCGGGCAAGCTCGTTCGACGATGGAATCCGAACCGCCTGATTGCCCGTCCGAAACCGGATCGACATCACCCGGTGCCAGACTTTCTGCACATCCGATATGGTCTGCATGGACCGCTTCCGCATCCGCCTTTTCCTTCTTTTCCGCCTTCGTTCCTCTGCCGCCGGACGGAGCGGAAGAAAGCATTCCCTCCCGCTTCGGAATTCCTTCGACAGAGCTATTCACGCCAAGTACTGGCCAACTTTTAAAATTATACAACAAAAGCCGTGAAAAGTCAAGATCTCTTCAAGAAAAAAAGTTATTTTTCCCTTGCGAACGGGAGAGTTACGGGGAGATCAGCGGTCGAGGGAATCGTCTTCCAGAATCCGGCGGTAGTTTTGCGCATGGAGTTTTCCGCCGAGCTGCCGGAAGGCTTTTGCCGAAGAGGTTTTCCGCCCGGCAAGTTCGGGATTCAGAATCATCGTCGCATGATTCAGATGCGCCATATAGCGACTCAGTTCGCGGACGGGGAGAAACTCCAGCTCGTAACCGGCGGCAAGCAGATGTTTCTGAATGGAGCTTCCCGCGCACTCCCCGTCGCCGAATCCTTTGGTGAAACGCTTCAGCAGGTCGGTCCGATAGAGGGCGCAGTGACTGCGGAGAAAACGGAATTCCTTCCGCTTTTTCCCGAGCATCGTTCGAAATCCATCCTCGATGGCTTTTCCGGCGGCCTTCCAGAGCGGCACCGTCTCCAGTTTCCAGCTGCCGACTCCGGCAATCTTCTCAGAACGCGTGATATGCTCCATCAGATAGTCCAGCCAGCGGGGATCATGAACGATCGTGTCCGTATGCATGGAGAGCACATAAGGCGTGTCCACCTCCCGCAGCGCCAGATCCAGCGCGGAAGAGTGCATCAGCGCCGGCGGCATCCCCTGAATGTCGGCGGCGGAGCGCTCAATCAGACGGATCCAGGGAAGCGAACGCAGATACTCCACGGATTCATCTCCGGAAGCATTGTCCACCGCAAGAACCTGCAACTTTGTAAAATCGGTATATTTCCGCAGCGAGCGGAGACAAAGCCTGGTCAGTTCAGGCGTTTTGTAATTCGGCAGCAGCACAGTAATCATTATCCACACCCATTCTCGTTGACATTTCCCAAAAAATACCTTCATTTCCCGGGAAATCAAGCCGCCGGACAAAATTTCCCCTCACAGACCCCTCCATCCGGGGAAAATGCGCCCGCATTTCCCCCGGATCAAGGACAAAATGTCCTTGTCGCGGTCCAGCGGCGAGACGCTGGTCGTGCAGAGCACGAAACCCTCCCCGCCCCTCCTCCTCCAAACTTCCCCAATCAGAAAACCATTTGCAGTTTTTTGCGAAACATTTTTATTCCTCCCCCTTGCCGTCCGCGCAAAATTGTAGTATAATGAAAAAAAGAGAAACATCGCAGAAAAACCAGCAACCCGGAAAGGAAGAGAAAACAACCATGCTGCAGAAATCAAAATTTACTCTGATAGAACTCCTTGTCGTTATTGCAATCATAGCGATCCTTGCCGGCCTTCTCCTCCCCGCGCTGAACTCCGCGAAAGCGAAGGCGCGTACCGTTTCGTGCATCAACACCATGAAACAGCTTTCCCTCGGAGTGACGGGCTACCTGAACAACAACAACGACACAATCTCCCTGATGACGGCGGACTGGAAAATGTACTGCCATGGAAACATTGACAAGGATGGACACGAATCCTACGTTTTCGACTCCCTCGGGATGAAAAAGGGAATTTGTCAGAGATTCGCCTCGGTTCCGGTTTCCAAAGTCTGCCAGTCCGCATTTGACAAAGCGTTTCCTTTTGCAACCCAGACGAGTGTGAAATACTGCAATGCCTATTCCGACTGTCCCAGCAAAGTGAAACATTTCAACTTCTTCGGATTATACGGAATGCGGGTCGACAACAACATTTATTCCGGCATTTCCGACGGAAGCAACTGGTTTCATAAGATGAGCCGTTTGAAAATGCCGTCGGCATCGGGCTTCTGGACGGAGGGCGTCATGCAGTTCCAGAAAACTTCCGCACTCAGCGACCTTTCCAAAACGGACTTCGGCGTGTGGAGCCATCAGAACAGAACGACCGTCCTTTATTTCGACGGCCATGTCGGCAGTGTCGGCTGCGGAACTGTTTCCTGCACCCATTATTGGGTGCCGCAGGCAGGGTGCTCAATCTGCCGCTTCTGGTTCCCCTATTGGTGATGGAATACTCAGACCATAAAATATAAAACACGACGGAGAAAAACACATGAAAAAATTTTTGTTCAGCATTTTCCTGGCCGGATTTTCCTTTGTTCTGGCCGGGAATGAACTTCTTCAGCAATGGCATTTTACGGAAGGGAAGGTGCCCGGGATCCAGTACCCGTCCGGGAATCTGACATACCGGGTCGCGGACCTCAAGACGCCGGAGGGCGACCCCTGCGGAGAATTCACAATCCGGAAAGCGGCACAGAAAAGCGTGTCCTGGAGCATTCAGATCAACTTTTTCTCGAATCAGAAAATCATTCCGGGAACACGGTACCGCTACTCCTTCTTCATCTGCGGAACCCCGGGCGGAAAGATGAGCGCAAACTGCACACAAAATCAGAAACCGTGGAAGACAATCGGGAATTCCGGATCCGCATTTACCCTCGGCTCCGAATGGCGGAAGATCGAGAAGGAGTTTACCGCGGACATGGAATACGATGGCTCCGTTCGCTCTCCGATGCTGATGGCGGGAGCCCTTCCGCAGGGAAGCGTATTCCGGATCGGCGGAGTGAAGCTGGAGAAGGTCGTGAACTTTCTGCCGCTTGCGCTGAATCCGGAGTGGACTCTCTTTCTGCCGGCGGACGGGAAAACAATCCGCCTGGAAACCCAGAACGCCGTTCCGCAAAGCCTCGGCGGTTCCGCCGGACGGAAAGTGACTCTGAAAGACAATGTCCTGAATCTGCTCCAGTACGCCAAACCCTCCGGAGAAAAAACTCCCGCCATTGTGTTCAACGAATTCGAGTCGAAGGAGGACGGCTGGATGCAGATCGGATGCGCGGCCGACTACTGGTTTGAATTTTACGTCAACGGAAAACGGATCTACGATACTCTGGCCACCGGCAACCGGGAATCTTCCTACCTTCCGACCGACCATGTGTTCAATTTCCCCGTGAAAAAAGGAATCAACCGGATCGCGGTCCGCGTGCTGAGCGGTTCCGCCGGCTGGAAATTTGTCTGCGGGAAGGTCCCGTTCCGGGAGAAAACCAGCCGGATCACCGAAGTCAAACGCGGAAAAGAGTGGCGCCCCGTGAAAATGGATCCGGTTCAATGGAAACATATCACACCCCGGAGGATCAATCAGTGGAAGAGAATTCCCGGGTCCGCGCTGGATCTTTCCCAGTATGTGAAACGATACGATATCGACCGCTGCGGACGCCTGAAAGCCGATTCGAACGGACGTCTCTTTTTTGAATCGGATCCCGGCGAACCGGTGCGTCTTCGCGGATTCAATTTCACGCCGGGAACCTGGACGCACTGTTTCTACAAGTTTTCAAAACCGGAGATCGAAGAGTTCGCCGATCAGATCTATCTGGCCGGAATGAATGTTCTCCGCTTCCATTTTCTGGATGAAGCCCTCGCCGGAAACGCAGGACTTCCCAAATCGGCAAAATACCGCAAATCCCTTGCGGAAGTCCCGATGGCACAGAACGTGAACGACCTGAAAATCGATCCGAAGTTCGCCGACCGCTACTACTACCTGCTCAAATGCCTGCGCGATCGCGGAATCTATGTGATGCTCGATATTGCCACCGCACCCGGCATGTTCACCGGAGCCGTTTATTACGATAACTCCACCTACGCCCGGTACCGCCTCTTTTCCGATGTCCGCTACCGGAACCACTGGAAGGCCGCCTTCGACTTCCTCCTGAAGCGTCCGAACCCGTATACCGGAAAGGCGCTGATCGACGATCCCCAGCTGATCGGCATCACCTTCTTCAACGAACAGGAACATCTGTTCAATTTCAACAAAAACGACAAAAGCGTTCTGTTCACTCCGGAATGGCGGAAATACCGGAATCCTTCCAATCCGGACTCGGTTCCCGCATTCAGCGGAGCGCTGCTGCGCTCCAGCGGGGCGGACGGCGCCGCGGCGCGGAAATTCCTCCGTCAGCAGATCGCATCCCTGAACGCATTTTATTTGAAGGTGGTCAAGGAATCCGGCTTTCAGGGCTTTGTCACGAACTGGGATATGTTTATGCGGAATCTGGAAGGCGATGCCCGCAAAGAGTTCAATGCCGTGGCAATGCACACCTATTTTGCGCATCCGAACAGTGTGCCGCTCTATCCGCCGAACTATTGTCAGCGCCTGAGCTACGGGAAATGGCTGAAGGGGAAAATGGTCTCTGTTTCGCAGTCCTCCTCCCTCTCCCTTTCCAACAACTACATCGGACGGGCGGCGGCAACGCGCGTGCTCGGGAAACCGTTCTTCATGACGGAGTTCTCCCATTGCGGCTACAATCGCTTCGCGCATGAAGAGGCTCCGATGTGGGCCGCCTACGCCAGTCTCCAGGACTGGCAGATGCTCACGCCTCATGCGAATCTGATCAAACTGTACTATCAGCCGTTCCAGCCCAATGCGTTTGATTCAGGGGAGAACCTCTCCGGCGTGATGACCTCGCTGTTCTGCGCGTTCGGCTGGCAGAGAGGCGATATTCAGAGCGCAAAACACGCCGTCTCCTTCCACGTCCCGGAACGCGTTCTGGAATCTCCCCAATATGTCGGAGCCATCGGAAGCGCCTACAACGCCCTGTTCATGCTCACCCGGATCGGATCCGATTACCGGAACGCAGTCAATCCGGCCGCGAGTCTGAATCTGGTTCCGGAACTGTTCACCGGAGCAAGCAGCATGGGAATGTGGGTGATGCTGAACGAGGAGAAGGAAAAAAATCTTGCCCTCCTCCGGGAACAGGTGAAAACACTCCGTCAAAACGGAATCCTCCCCGCCGGGAACCGGACCAGCGTCGAACGCGGAATCTTCGAAAGCGAAACAGGAGAAATCCGTGCGGATGTACAGAAACACACCCTGACAATTGATACGCCGAAATTCCAGGCGGCCGTACTGAAACAAAATGAACCGGTGAGCCTGTCAACGCTCTCCGTGAAATCGGTCAGCACACCATGCACCATTGCGGTGATTTCTCTGGACAACGGAGCATCGGTGCGGGAGTCCGGCCGTCTGCTTGTCGTGATCGGCACCATGTTTGCGGCGGAGAACGCGGTCTTCTCCACCGAGAATTTCGATGCGGAACTCGATGTCGGCGACATGCAGCAGGTCATCCGGTCCGGACAGTTCAAATTCTCCCTGAAAACCCGTCACACGAAACTTCCCCGGGTCTACGCCCTGAACTTGAACGGCTCCCGGGAACGGACGATCCCGGTCACCCTGAAAAACGGGGAACTGACCATCTCGCTCGACACCTCTTCTCTGGAATATGGAACCCCCTATTTTGAAATCCTCTACTGACCACCCCTCTCTCCATTTTCCCGCGGCAGCCGGACCGGAACTCGGATCCGGCTGCCCTATAAAGCGGAAAAATGCGGATGCATTTTTCCCGGGCCAAGGACAAGGTGTCTTTGTCGCGGTCCAGCGGCGAGACGCTGGTCGTGCGGAGCACGAAACCCCCAGCCATTCCTCCCACAAACGGCCCCGTTTTCCCAAAAAAACATTTGCAGTTTTTTGCGGAAAAATTTTCCCTTCCCCTCTTGCCATCGTCTCAAAATGTGATATAATGTCCATCAGCGGAAATAAAAAAACAATGCAGGAGTCAACCATGAAACACCCGAGAAACTTTACCCTTATAGAACTTCTTGTCGTTATTGCAATCGTTGCGATCCTTGCCGGCCTCCTTCTCCCCGCGCTGAACTCCGCGCGGAAAAAAGCGGAGGCGGCCCAGTGTATCAACAACCTGAAGCAGCTTGGAATCGGCATAACCCAGTATGTCGGCGACAACGAGGAGTGGCTTCCACCTCTGGAAACCGTCAAATCGGATGGCGGCAACTATTTCTGGACCAGCTCCCTGATGGGTGAAAACCCCTATGGCGGCTACACGACAGGATTAAAACAGACCAAGGGAACTTATGCCGCAGTTTCTCTGTTCAACTGCCCTTCCGTATCCCTGAAAGTGGATCTGACGGGAAGCGTCCCATATACCGGAAATGAGGAGACCTGGTGCGGTTTCTGGCTGCAGAAGCCCTTCTATGCGATGAATGCGTTTCTGCGTCCGGGAGCGGCGGATTTCACTTCCTCGAAAATCATCTCCCTGAAATCGCCGAGCCAGAAACTGCTGCTTGTGGACGCCTATCGAAGCCGGAGCACCAATATGAATTTCGATGAAAATGAACGAGGAGGATACTACCGTTTTCGTCCGGATTACACCAGCACGAACAACGGGAATCCGGCGGCGCGTCACAACCGGGCGGTGAATACACTTCGACTGGACGGCAGCGCGCGCGGGTGCCTGGTCGCCAATCCTCTGATGGTGCGGAAGAGTTCGCCGTTCCGCAACGTCGCCGAAGACTACATCTATTCCCGCTATGGATACTGAGCTATGAATACACGCTTTTTTTCTGTCCTGAGCATGATCCTGATCCTTTCCTTGGAGGGGACCGCTGCGGAAAAAACCGTCTATTCCGAATCGTTTGACGCACCGCCGAAGGGGTGGAGCAGCCGGGAGGGAAATTCGATCCGACGGGCAGAATTTCCCGGGTCCGCATCATCGGCGCTCCACCTGTCGAAACCGGATCAGCTGGTCTCTTCGGAAATCCGCCTTGCCCCGGGAAAACAGTACCAGCTCCGCCTGAACACCTTCTCGGAGCGGACCGCCCAGCTGAAGGTCGGAATAGAGGAATTCGATGAGAAGGGGAATTCTCTTGTTCCCGATGACGACTGGCTCCGTACGCTGGAACAGCTCTGGTCGGCCGGGAAAAAAAGAGGAGTTGAGGCAATTCCAATGACCATTCCGTTCGATACAAGTCCGAACGGCGGACGAATCCGGATCGTCCTGACTAAAACCGGGAACGAAAACTGCTATGTGGATGATCTCCGGATCGAGGCTCTGACGGAGAAACGTCAACTGCTCGGTTCCGAATCCACGCCGCCGGAAAAAAAGTACGGCCGGAACAGTCTGCTCCTGCCCGGACCGGATGGAGTTCTCTATCCCAATTTCACCGGTGCGGGACTTCGCAACTGGGTGAGTCATGAGGAGCGCGTGATCCGGGTCCGCGATTTCGGCGGCATCCCGGATGATGAACTGGACGACTCCGAGGCAATTCGCCGCGCCTGTGAGAAAGCGGCCGCCGAAGGAGGCGGAATTGTCCAGCTTGAAGCGGGAACGTATCGGCTCGAACAGAAAATCATGGTGGAGGCCGACGGCGTGGTCATCCGCGGAGCCGGACGGGACAAAACCTCTCTGATCGGCACTCTTCCTGCAAGCGGAGTTGTAATCCTTCCCCAGTCGATCGGTCCGAACATCTGCAAATGGACGAATGTGGAGCTTTATTTCCCCCTCCGCGGCGCCCGGCGGGTTCTGCTGGAATCCGGTTCCGTCCGGCTGGGAGAGTGGACGGACCTTTCCAAATTGCGTCCGCTTCCCCGTGCAGAGGAATATACAAAAATTTCCGTTTCAGGAAGCACGATTGCAAAAACACTCCCGGGCGGCAGGCGGGAATTCCGTCTTTCCGTGCAGTATGAGGACGGAAAAGTCCGGGAGGTCCGCTCCGTTTTCCATGTCCGGAACCGGCCGGGAGACTATTACCGCGGCGAATATGAAAATGCCTATCTCACATTTGCCGGCAGACATCTTTCCGCTCCGGCATCGCGGATTCCTCTGCGGACCGGCATCCGCCGCGGCGATCGGCGCTTTGAACTGGCCGATGCCTCGCGTTTCCGGAAGGGCGGCTGGGTCAGCATTGCCGCGCCGAATACAAAAAAATGGAAATCGCTGACCGCCAACCAGTGCCCTTGGAGCTTCGACCGGGAATTTATCGCCGAAATTGAATCCGTAGAAGGCCGCACCGTAACCGTTATGCAGCCGTTCCGGCAGGATTTCCCTCTGGAAGACGGTCCGTATGCGACGCCGTTCCTGCCGATCCAGTTCTGCGGCGTCGAGGATTTCCGCATGGAGCAGACCGGCTCTCTGCAGAAGGAGCTGAAAATCGGAACGATTCACTTTCTCAACGCGGTCAACTGCCGCGCCCTGCGCATGGAGATCGTCCGGACCGGCGGGAAACCGCTTCACTTTACCGCAGCCCGGAACTGTCTGCTCTCCGATGCGGTCATCCGCGATGCGTGGAATCCGCAGCAGTCCCTGAGCTATGTCGGATTCGACCGGGCATACGACTGCCAGATGGAGTATGTGAAGACCTTCCGGATGCGTCATGCTCCGATTTTCAACATCCGCTGCAGCGGCAATGTGATCCGCGCCAGCACCTTTCATGAGAGCGACGCCCAGTGGCACATGGCCTGGTGCCGCGACAATCTGCTGGAACAATGCCGGATCACCACCACAGACAGGCGGTACAGCAGCTACGGCTATGCCTTCTACTCCACCCCCAGCGACGATTCCATGCACGGATCCAACGGTCCGTTCAATGTGATCTACAACTGTGAATCCACCTCGCTGAAGAGCGCGGTCTATCTCGGCGGGATGAACCGGAACTGGCGGATCGTCTACAACCGTTTTCTCGTGGAAAAGGGACCCGGCATCATCGCCCGGCTCAACTCCTGCGACAATCTCGTGATGGGAAATCTTTTTCTTCTGAAGGATGAGAAATCTCCGATGGTCTGGAGCGAGTTCCTTGGAAACCGCGGCGACCGCCTGATCCGGAACACCGTCTGCGGAGGAAACGGAACCCTGTGGCTCGGTCCGGGTGCTCCGGACGAGATCTCCGGCAACCGCTTCCTCCCTCTGGAGAAAGCCCCCCCGGCAGCCTCTCCGCCAACCCCGTCCCTCTATTTATGGCAGTTGAAGATGTATGCTCCAGATGCTACAGTAAAACAATAGAACATCAAAACGAAAGGATTTCGATTATGTTTCACACGCAAACTCCGGGAAAAAGCTTCCTCCGTCTGGAGGAGTACCGCGACAAGGTCCTCGGATGCTGGACAGGAAAAAATATCGGCGGAACCCTCGGCGCTCCCATGGAAGGAAAACACGATCTGTTCGATGTCTCCTTCTACACGCAGGACCTTGGCGGAAAGCCGGTGCCCAATGACGATCTGGACCTTCAGCTGATCTGGCTCAAGGCCGTCGAAGAGCACGGGATCTACCAGGTGAACGAGCGTCTGCTCGGCGAGTACTGGCTGGCCCATATCACGGGGCCCTGGAACGAATACGGCGTGGGCAAATTCAACATGCTCAACGGACTGCCGCCGCCGCTCTCCGGACTCTGCAACAACGAACGGTGGAAAAACAGCAACGGCGCGTGGATCCGTTCCGAAATCTGGGCGTGCCTCTTCCCCGGAGAGCCCGACGAGGCGGCGCCGTTCGCATGGTGCGACGCCTGCATCGATCACGCCGATGACGGAATCTATGCGGAGATCTTTACCGCCGTTCTCGAATCCGCCGCATTTGTCGAAAGCGATCTGCGCAAACTCATCGAGGCCGCTCTGGCCCGGATTCCGCAGAACTGCCGCGTGGCCCGGAGCGTCCGGATCGTTCTCGACGCATTCGACGCGGGGGAAGACTGGAAATGCGCGCGTGAAAAGGTCGTGCGGGACAGTGCCGATCTCGGATGGTTCCAGGCTCCGCAGAACGTCGCTTTTGTCATTCTCGGCCTGTTGTACGGCGGGGGCGATTTCGGACGCTCCATCTGTCTTTCCGTCAACTGCGGCGACGACACCGACTGCACCGGCGCCACCTGCGGTGCCATCCTCGGCATCATCCTCGGCCGTTCCGGCATTCCGCGGAAGTGGATCGAACCCATCGGCGAAAGCATCCGGACCGTGGCGATCGCTCCGTTCCACGCCGATGCTCCGGCAACGCTCGACGAACTCACCGACCGCGTCATCGCCTGCAAAAAAATCATGGATCTGGTCAACCCGACCCTCCTCCGCCTGACCGCCGGAGAGAGCCGGATCGGCGAGGAGATCCGCTCCCGGATCGCCGACGGATCCGAAACCGTCGGAAGGGTCCTGACAAAATCATCAAAATGTCTTCAGATTCCTCTCGCCTGCGGCACGCTCCTCCTTGAATTTGAGAAGAGTCCGGTTATAGTACCCGGGGAGACACAGAAACTGACTCTCTCGCTGGCCGACTGCCCCTATGACAATCAGGTCTTCGAGATCCTCTGGCATCTGCCCGACGGATGGAGTTTCGCGGAAGGCCCCTCACAGCGGATCATGGCGTATGCCGGCGGATGCCGCGGCATCACGATCTCCCTGACCGCCGGAGAGTTCTCCGGAAGTCTGGAACATATCCCGCTGGAACTGCATCTCGGCGGCCGGTGCGCGCCGATGTACAGCGTCGTCACCTTCCAGCGGAAAGGGACCGTTTCCGTAACCGATCATGTCGCTGCATGGCAGGAGTTCTGGGATCGCAGGAACCGCAATCGCGCCCGCATGTGAGATCATCCCCGTTCCGGATGGGGCGGCGGCGTTTCCCCGCATAAGAAAACAGAGGCAGGGGAAACAATACCGCTCCAACTGGATAAGGTACGATAAAGCCAAAAGAGGCTTTGATGTATTTCACGTTCAGAGGATGTTTCCCTGCCTCCTGAGACGTAGTATAACATGAAAAACAAAAAAAGCAAACGTGTTTCAACAGGAAGAGGGAAAAATGTCCAAGAAGCTGGTCTGTGCCGCCGTGATTCGGAACAAGGGAATGACTCTGGTCTGCAGCCGTCCGAAGGCGTCGATTCTCCGCGATAAGATGGAGTTCCCGGGAGGAAAGGTCGAACCCGGAGAATCCATCCATGAATGCATCGTCCGGGAACTGCGCGAGGAGCTCAACGTCGAAATCCTCCCCATGGACGTCATCGGCGAAGTCGAACATGAGTATCCCGCCGTGATTCTCGACATCGTGTTCATCCGCTGCGTTCTCAAGGAGGGATCCATTCCCGTCCCGTGCGAAGGACAGGAGATCCGGTGGGTCCCGACCCGTGAACTCCATACCGTCGATCTTCTCGAAGCCGACCGGGATTTCGCCGCCCGCATCGCCTCCGGCGCAGAGTAAATTCTCCGCTCACTCCTCCGGCGGCGGGGGCGGAAGCTCCACCGGCTTGCGTTCCACCCGGTCGAAGACAGCCGGTTCTCCGGGGCGCTCAGACGTGGCGGACGATCCCGCAGGCTGTGTCGGCGCGGGCACGGTTTCCGCGTTCTTTTCCGGCAGCTCCGGAGCCGCGTCTTTCCCGGATCCCGCTGCTCCCGCCGATCCCTTCTTCTGCTGTTTCCCTTCCAGCGAATCCAGAATGTTGCCCAGATAATATTTGAACATCACACGGGAGTTGGAGCGGTCCACATGGGAGCCGGTTCCGGAATCCGAATCCGCGATTTTCCGCAAGGCGCTCCGGAAGCCCCCGACATCATACCGGATCGAAAAAAACAGCATCGCGGAGAAAATCACAAGAAGCGCCAGGAGAAAAAAACACCCCTTCAGAACTCGGACCAGAAAGGCCGGAAAATCGAAGGACTCTCCGGACGGCGGGGTGGAGGATTCCTCTTCGTCCCGTTCCTCCTCGTCCGCATCGGACAACTCCTTCCGCCTGCGACGCGGCGATCCGCCCAGAGAGAGCGAGACCGGCGCTCCGCAATGCGGACAGCTCTCCGCTTCCGAGGAGACCTTTCCTCCGCACTCCACACACTTCACCACCATGGCCGCTCTCCGATGTTATTTGGACGGAACCGGCAGAATGCGCATCAGAACCGGCATCTGGGGCGGAGTCAGCGTCTCCAGACGGGTCGCGTCAAAGGCGGAGACCGGAACGGTGCGTTCCTCCTGTCGGGTCGGCGTACTGTTCTCCGCAACGGTCGGCTCCGGGGTCCCGCGCAGGGAGACCACGATTAGAATCACTCCGGCAATCAGCAGAATCCCGAGTGCCGCCGCTCCCGCAAGAAGCAGATAGAAAATCTTGTTGACCCGCTGAATTTCCGCTTCATTGCGCTGAGCGTCCTGTTCCAGATGCTGCAGCAGCTGTTCCGGAACATTCTCCTGCGGAGCAAACGCTTCCCGGACCTTTCGGCGTGCCGCTTCCCGTCCGGCATCGTTGAGATTGTAGAGATTGCAGAGCGTGCGGACATACGCGCTCGGGAAAATCCCGCCCGGAAGATGTTCCGCATCATCCGCTTCCAGCGCCTGAATGTAGTCCTTCTTGATACAGGTGCGTGCCGCCGCCTGCTCCAGAGTCAGTCCGGCCTGATTGCGTGCATCGCGCATGATTTCGCCGATGGTCGCCGTTTCCGGGTCGATCGAAAGAACCCGCTTGTTGCGTTCGACCGATTCGGGAACGACCGCCTCCCGGACCCGGATCGTTCCATAGCGGGGGGCGCGGGCCGCCGGAGCGGAGGCGGAGGGGGGAACCGGAGGTGCCGCGTGCGGCTGAGCCGGAGCGGACTGCGGTGCACGGGCGGCGGAAGCGGACGGGGACGGATGGACCGCATAGCGGTTCTCTTCCGGTGCTGCCGTCGCGGTAAGTCCCTGTTCCTGCGGGAAATGGGGCTGTTCCACATGCTGTTCGTCGACTGCGCGTTCCGCCGTGGTGACAATGACCGGTTCCTGATCGGCGGCGCGTCCGGTTGGCACATAGCTGGGCACGTCCTCTTCGGAGGGGCGCGCCGCCGCTTCCGGCCGAGGCGGCTGGACGGGGGCGGATACGAAGGCGGTCGGACCGGCCTCTTTCAGTTTCTGTTCAATGAACGCTTCATCGGCCGGTTCCTCATCGGCCGGGAAGAGCGGTTTCGGCTGCGAGGCCTGAGGCTGCTGTTCGAACAGAGGCTTCACAGGGGCGGAAGCACCGGAGAAAAGATCATCCTCCAGAGCGGGATGTTCGGAATTTTCCTGTTCGCTTGTCATGCTGGGAATCCGTTCGGTTAGAGATTGTTGTTGGTTTCGATGAGTTTGTCAAGAATGAGAATGTCGCGTTTCTGGCCTCCGGGGAGCGGAGCGCTGATGATGCCGCGCTTCTCCAGCTGATCCATCAGTTCGGCGGCCCGGTTGTAGCCGATGACAAGACGGCGCTGAAGATAGGAGGTGCTCGCCTTCTTCTCGTTGATGATGATTTCGAGAGCTTTGCGCATCAGTTCGCCGTCGCCGGGCTGGAGGTATTCGCGGGCGATGGAGTTGATGGATTCATTGGAGAAGGTGCTGTCGGAGGAGCTTTCAACCGTGTCCTCCTCGTCGTCGAAGGTGGGACGGTATTTGCCTTTGCCTTTCCGCTTTTCGGTGCCTTCCTCGCCTTCGGAGATTTCGGGTTCCGCCACGACCTGACTGTCGAATTTCTGTTCCACCTGGGCGGAGACAAAGTCCACAACCTTCTGGATCTCGGAATCGGAGACCATGGTGCCCTGGACGCGTTCCATGCCTTCACCGCCGGGAGCAAGGAAGAGCATGTCGCCCCGGCCGAGAAGTTTTTCCGCTCCGATGGTGTCGAGAATGACCCGGCTGTCGATTCCGGAGGTCACTCGGAACGCGATCTTTGTCGGCAGATTGGCCTTGATGACGCCGGTGATGATGTCTTTCCGCGGCGTCTGGGTCGCGATCACAAGGTGGATTCCGGCCGCGCGGCCCTTCTGGGCAATCCGGCAGATGGAGGTCTCCACATCGCCTTTGGCCTCGGTCATCATGATATCCGCCAGCTCGTCGATGATGATGACCAGAAGCGGAAGTTTCCGCGGAATCACATTGCCCTGTTCATCAAGATCCGGCTCATCCTTCACCGGCCGGTTGTTGAATCCCTCCAGATTTTTCGCCTTCACCGCCGCAAGGATCTGGTAGCGCCGCTCCATCTCGTTGACTCCCCAGCGGAGAGCGAGCGGAACCAGCTTCGGATCGTTCACCACCGGCGTAATCAGGTGCGGGAGCGGACGGTACATCGCAAGTTCCACATGCTTCGGGTCGACCAGGATCAGACGGAGGTCAAACGGTGAGAATTTCGAAAGCAGACTCATGATCAGCGTGTTCATGCAGACGCTTTTTCCGCTTCCGGTCGATCCGGCAATCAGCAGATGCGGCGCTCTTGCAAGATTGGCGATCACCGCCTTTCCCGCCACATCGCGTCCGAGAATGATCGGAATGTTGCTGGCTCCCGCCTTCGCCTTCTGCCACTCTTCCCCCTCCAGGAGCGAACGGATGTAGACATTGGTCGACACCTTGTTCGGCACCTCGATTCCCACGGCGTTCTTGCCGGGAATCGGCGCGAGAACGCGGACGCTCTCCGCCTGCATTTCCATCGCGATGTTGTTGGTGATGCTGGACACCTTCTCCACCTTCACGCCCGGGTCCAGGGAGACCTCGAAACGCGTGATCCGGGGGCCGATGACAATATCGCTGACCCGGCCGGCGATTCCGAAACTGTCGAGGGTCGCCTGAAGGGTTTTCTGGGTATGTTCCAGATGGATCCGGTCCTCGGTTTTCTCCTCCTTGACCTTGTCAAACAGGGAGATCGGGGGGAGAACATAGTTGGAATTCGGAGTCAGCCCGGCGGTCTGCTGGGAGAGATGCGCCGAGACCGTCGAGTGCCCGGCGGTTCCGTTCATGCCGTTGGTGATGCGCGGCGGCGGAAGGGGGCCTGCCGCGTGTTCATCCTCCCGTTCCGGATGATGGGAAGGAGGTTCCGCTGCCGGGACAGAATGTGCGGCGGTCCGGGACGGCTGGGGATCCGGATCAAACGGCGGGTTCCCGTCGTCTTCCTCCTCCGGACGGGAGGACGAATGAACGGCGGTCGGTTCCGGTCCGGTGAAAGGACGTCTTTCCTCCGCGTCCTCCTCCTCTTCCTCCGGTTCCGGGCGATAGGGGGTGACGGCCGGTTTGCGTCGGGGTTCCTCGTCCTCCTCCTCTTCCTCGTCATCGTATTGCGGTGCGTTCTTTTTCCGCACGCGGACCTGGACATCCAGGCTGGAGAGCAGGATGTCTTTCCAGTCCGCCCAGAGCACAAAGATCAGTCCGGAAAGCAGAAATGTCAGTGCGACAATCAGTGTTCCGACCGTTCCGATATGGCGGCGGATCAGTCCCGCCGGCAGATAATCTTCGCATGCCGGTGCGGCGAACTGCGCTCCGAGCACTCCTCCGGAAAGCGCCAGCTCCGGCGCATCGGCGTGTCCGATTCCGAGATGTTCCGTCCATGCGAGGGTCTCCTGCGGCCACATCGCCATCAGCAGGGTGATTCCGATGATCACCGCCGCCAGGGCTCCGATGTATCCCTTCCGCCGGGTCGGTACCGGAATGAAGCTGCGGACCAGGCAGATCAGAAGAAACAGCGTGATCGGATAGACCGCCAGTCCGAACAGGTAGAACAGCACCCGTGCGATCTTCGCCCCCAGCGGCCCGATGAGATTCCGGATCGGCTCCGAGCTTCCCCCTTCCAGAACCGCCAGATCCGCCGGATTGTGGGAGCCCAGAGACAGAATGAAGAGCAGCAGAAGAATGGCGATCAGCACATAGCGGATTTTAAAGGGTGTTTTCTGTTCAGTCTGCTCCTGTTGCATGGGGGTCCTCCGGCGATATTTCTTTCTCGTTGGAAAGATAGCTCGAAAACCCTGTTTTTCAACTCTTCTTTCAAAGAAAAATGGAACTTTGACCGGTTTCCGGTTTGCATTTCCGGAACGGCTGTTTATTGTAACAAAAATCCCGGGACCTGTTGCGGCTCCGGGGAGGAGGAAAGGTGGCGGAATGAATCGGATGGGGAAAATGTGTCTCTGCCTGCTCCTGCTGGCCGCAGGATGCGGCGCCGCGGCGGAGGAGGAGCAGACGGTGCAGGGGGGAGTCTGCTTCCGCTTTGAGGGAAATCAGACCCCGGAAAACTGGAAGAAAATGGCGGAGGTCTTTGAACGCGGCGGCGGTCGTTTTTCCGCGTCGTTTCATACGCAGTCCATCGCCGGCCGGGCGGAGTATGCCGCCCTGTTGAAACGTCTTTCCGATGCCGGCCACGAACTGCTGGACGGAACGCCGGACAACCGGATGTTTGCCATTCACGCGCGTTCTGCGGAGGAGCTGGAGCGGTACCGGAAGGAGCCCGCCGTTCACCATGTCGATCCGAAAAGCCGGATGGCGTTTTTGCGCTATGAGCCCAATCTGGAACACTGGGGGGTGCAGGAGTTCCGCGGATCGGTTCGGGGAAATAAACTCTTTGACCTGTCGGATGGACTGGGGAAGCGGCTCTCCCGCGGGGCCAGGATCTATCTGCCGCTGGCGGGAGAGGTCTTCACGGTGGCGGAGAGGAAAAACGGCGAATGCAGACTCCTCAGTTTCTGGGGGGAAGACACGGTGAATCTGCCGGAGATGAAAAATTTGAAACTTGCCCGGATGAACTCCGGATCCATCGCGCCGACGGAGGAGGGAATGCGGTTTCTCGCCCGGGAATCCGCATCGAACTTCCGCCGTCTTGGTGTGCCGCCCGCAAAGGTGTGGATCCCGCCGACCGGACCGGAACCGCCGGTGGGAATCGACGCGCTGTTCCGGATTTACGGACGTGAATTTTACTATGTCGCCGCGGCGAGTCCCACGCTGGGGAAAAAATGGAGCTGCATCTTTTTCGATCCCACCGCCCGCGCATCGTTTTCGATGGTCGGGAACTGCGAAACTCCTGAAAGAAAACGGGTGGATGCGCTGAAAGGGCAGATCGCGGATGCGGTTGCAAAGCACCGGGTCCTGATGATGGTCGAACGCATGAACACCCGCAGGGTCCCCGGCGGTTTTCAGGAATATCTCCGAAGACACGAGGACCTGCTGAAATGGCTGAAGCGGCGGTTTGCCGCCACCGGCCACGACATCGACCAGACGGCGGCGGATCACCTGCTGTTCACCTGCGGCAGCCTGATGCGGGGGCTGATCCCGGAGATCGAGAAGATCGCCGCCTACGCCAAGCACGAGCGCATCACCATCGCGGATATCGACGCCGTGGCGGAGCCGGTGCTGGACGCCCGGATCTTCGACATGACCAACCACATCTCCGCCGGGAAATACGACCGGGCCGCCGCCGTGCTGGGAGACCTGCTGCGGATGCAGACGGAGCCTATCGCCATTCTGGCGGCGCTGGGCAAGGAGCTGCGGAAGCTGTACACCGCCCGCATGGCGCTGGATAGCGGCAAGGACCGCTTCTGGCTGAAGCAGCTGTGGAGCATGAGCAGCGACTATCCCGCCAAGCTGCTGCTGCAGGCGGCGAAAAAGGTGGATCACGACTGGTGCAGCAGCGCCGTCATCCGCTGCCAGCGGCTGGATCGCCGCATGAAAAGCGAGCGGGGCATGGACAGCGAGGCGGAGCTGAAGCTGTTCCTGATGGAATTGGCAGGTGTCCGGTGAAGCCCCGCATCCGTGAGGTCATCATCGTGGAGGGCCGCTATGACAAAAACGCCTTGTCTCAGGTGGTGGACGCCGTGATCCTGACCACCGAGGGCTTCGGCGTGTTCCACGACAAGGAGAAGCTGTCCTATTTCCGCCGTCTGGCGGAACAGCGGGGCGTAATATTGCTGACCGACCCGGACGGTGCGGGCTTTGTCATCCGCAATCACCTGAAGGGGGCTCTGCCGCCGGAGCGGGTGAAGCAGGCCTATGTCCCCGACGTGCCGGGCAAGGAGCGCCGCAAGAAAAAGGGCGGCAAGGAGGGCAAGCTGGGCGTGGAGGGCATGTCTCCCGCCGTGCTGCTGGAGGCGCTGCGCCGCTGCGGTGCCACCTTCGAGGGGGAGGAGAGCAGGCTGCCCAGCGCCGGTATCACCCGCGCCGACCTGATGGATAAGGGGCTCATGGGCCCCAACAGCGCGGCAAAGCGGGCGGCGGTGCTGCAAACGCTGCATCCGCCCATCACCGTGGAGCAGTTCGCGCAGGCCCCCAAGGAGGTACAGGCCGCGGTTAATGCCGCCGTGGATCAACAGATGGGCACCGACGCGATAAAGGATCAGGTGGATACCGCCGTCCGGCAGCAAATCCAGCAGCTGATCGCGGATACTATGAAAAGCGCCGAGGTGCAGGCTCAAATTGAAGAAGCGGTGCAGAAAGCGGCCGCCGGCCGGGACAGCATCCAGACGCTGCGTAAGCAGCTGGACAGCTATCAGGAATTCTACACCGGCCTGCGGACGTATACCGCCGGCGTGGACGCGGCGGGCGCGGGCAGTG
>ERZ824600.2384-NODE-2384-length-20168-cov-3.215284_pt1 | contig 20168 bp, 17 predicted proteins | sample MGYA00519933_ERZ824600 | MGnify/ENA primary metagenome ERZ824600 (study PRJEB31778, sample SAMEA3449178) | human gut metagenome | biome: human gut; feature: human-associated habitat; material: faeces | place: United Kingdom | collected 2010/2012 ... | reverse complement strand
GCGAGGGAGGACAACCGCTTTGAAAAGCGGTTCTTCCCCCCTCGCGCTCCCCGCTTTCCCTAAACTTTCAAGTGGCCTTTGCGCGGATGGCGCAAAGGCGTCGGGTACCGGCGGATGATGGTTGGGCTGAGCCTTTGCGCGGATGGCGCAAAGGCGTCGGGTTATTGGCGGACGATCTCAAAGAACGGGGTTGGTCCGTTCGGGAGTTTGGCGGTGTCGAGGTTCACGAGCCACTGTTTCCCGGTCCGTTTCATCGGGATCGGCGCACGGCGGATTCCGTTGATGGAGAGCGGGTAGAGGAGGTAGTCTCCGTCCGCGAGGTTCAATCGCAGCTGGAATGTTCCGGTGCGCAGAAGCGCAGGGAATTTTCCGGGGTCCAGGACGGTCACGCGGTCCGAGGTCATCCGCATGCCGCTTGCCGCCTGTTCCGTGATGATGAGAAGAACCATCCGTCCGGATTCGGTCAGCGGTTTTCCATCCACGGAGGTGAGGGCGATGGTGGAATTGAGTCCGCGTTTGAGAATCTCCAGAACCTTGAATTTTGCACTGTTCCCGGCAAGCTGGGCGGCGCCTTCGGTTTTCGCGCTGGAGACGCTCATCGAACAGGAACCCTGATTCAGAAGGAGTTCTCCTGTGTCGCTTTCAAAGATCTGTGCATCCGGATTGGTCCGGTTTCCGGCCGGGAGAATCTGCCTGGATTTGAGGTAGTCCACGGTTTTCTTCAACGAGAAGGTGGATTTGTCCGCGGAGCCGACTTCGCTGAAGAAGAGTTCCATCTTCGCCTGGGATCCTCCTGCCGGGGAGAGAGTCAGACAGGCCGGACTCTTTCGGAGACGGAATGCCGAGGCACTTTCGAACGGAACATCGGTGACGTTGAGTCCGAATCCGGTCAGCAGCGAGAGTTTCGACTGCTCGGAATTCACGGCGCTCTCCGGCGGACAGTTCCGCAGATAGGCGGTGTCGTACGCCAGGTCGATCCGGTTCCTCGACGCACGGACATCCCCTCGGCCGAACAGACACGCTCCAAGGAACTCGTTGGCCCGGTGGATCGGCGAATCGTAGACCCGGAACGGATCCAGCGTGCTCGGCGGATTGTAGATCAGATCCGGATTCCGGTCCAGCCAGACCGCTCCCTGATGGACAAACACTCCGCCGAAATTCTGCAGCGCCGCATACGCCGGAAACGTCAGCGCGTTCTCATACTGATACTGATTGGCATAGCAGTGGTTCTGCTCCGTGACAAAAATCGGACGGTTTGCAATCCGGGATGCGGACGCCGTCAGAAAATGCGGCACCCCGGACTCGATCGCACTGGTCTGCAGATACTGGGTCCCGACTCCTCCCCATCCTCCGCGGGGATGATTGAAGTAGGTGTTGATCGAAACCAGATCGCAGCACTCCGCCCGCAGTCCGCTGTGACGGATCTGTTTTCCGCAGTTGTACTGTGTGACCAGTCCCTTGTATCCCATGTTCCGCAGTTCGGCCGCGCACCACATCTGGAGATCGGAAAGGTTTTGGAACAGGAATTCGTTCCAGTCCCGGTTCTCCTGATTGTTCACCCAGTACTGCTGCGGGTAGTCAAGATCCCGAATTGTTTTCGCCTCGTTCCTGTTTCCCCATGCCTTCTTCACGCCGTCGAGCGACCCGTATTTCTTCAGAAGAGCGGCATGCCACCGGTCCAGAAGAAGCTGTTTCAGATTCTGCGGGAGACGCGCATAATAGTGAATCCCGAGCTCCAGTTCATTGCTGAACTCCATGCAGAGAATCGCCGGTTCGTCTTTCCACGCGATTCCCGTATACGGATTCACATGGTTCAGCAGTTCGCCGACCAGTCTTTTCCATGCGTTCCGGACAATCGGATCGCCGATGATGAACCGGAAGCGGTTTTCCACGGTATCCTGACTGTTCCAGTAGCGCTTCCCCATTGCGCCGTAGGTCAGATTCATATAGAAATAGATGCCCTGCTTTTTCCCTTCCGCGACGAGATAGTCCATGAAGTCGAGCCATTTTGCATCGTATTGGAGATTGTTCATGTTCCGGTTGTCCGGAATGGGGCCGATGCGGAGGGCGTTGTATCCCTGACGGCGCATGAGGGAGCAGAAGAGGGGAACATCTTTTGTGCGGTCGCGTTTGATTCCTTTCCGCTCGCCGATTCGATAGAGCCGGTCGCACCCCCACTCGGCAAACCCGAAGAACCGCTGTTCGACTCCGGGAAGATTTTCAAATTCGAGTCCGCCGTTCGCAGAAAAGCGGACCCGTCCGTGCTTTCCGGCCGGTCCCGCTTCCAGAAACCGGTCGAGATCCAGCGCGGAACCCTTCTCCACCTGAAGGCCCGGGAAATCGACGATTTTCCACGAGGCATCCGGCTTGAACTCGTTCATGCCGATCGTGACTTCACGGGAAGCAAAGCTCGCCGCACCGATGATCCACACCGAATCCCCTTTTGCGGTGAAGCTGACTGCCGCAACCTCTTTCCCCGGCAGTGTGAAGCGCGAGAGATAGAAGCCGCCTTTCCCATGTTTGACCGGCACATCGTAAACTTTTTTCGCATTGGGTGCTCCGGTGATGGCGATCCAGTCGAGAACATCCCGTCCGGAACGGATCTCGTATTCGGCATTCAGTCCGTCGGCGAAATGGAACTTGACGCTGCCGAGGGTTTTCCCTTTTGGCGTCCAGCAGGAGGTGTGGAGAAGATAGAAGTATTTCCGGCGCGGATACGGTTTCGAAAAGGAGATTTTCGCCTCTTTCAGATCGGTTTTGCAGTACGGGGAGTGGAAGGTCAGGACCGCTTTCCCGTTGTTGGTTTTCGGGTCGATCAGACGGAACTCCATGCCGCCGAAGGAGACGAGGGACGGATCAATGCCGTGGAGATCCTCCAGGGGACCCTGATCGGACCATCCGCCTTTGCCGTCGCCTGCGGTTTCATCGCTGAAATCCCGGTTCGCCCAGGGCCGCAGATCCACCGGCGTGACGTCGCTTCCGATGTTCAGCGGTCCGGCGAAGCGGTGCTGGAAGGAGAGTTCCGTCGGGACTCCTCCTTTGACTTTGATCGTGAAAACGGCGCGGGAGTCCGCCGACGTGAGAATGCACTGTTTCCCGTATTTGACAATTCCGCGATCCGCCGTGATCCGGGCCGGATACTTGGCTCCGTCGGCATAATTCCGGACTTTCCAGGTGGGACTTTTCTGTTCAAAGTCGCCGTTCGGAAGCAGAGCGCCGTTCTGGGAGATGTTGTCAAAGAAAGTCCCGTAAACCGCTTTCCTCCCCTTCGAGTAGAGACTGAAGAACTGGACGGAGACAATGCCGTCCTTTTCCGGAATGAAGGAGATTTTCCGGTATTCCCAGACTCCCTCTTTCCCGGTCAGATCAAACGAGACCGCCTTTCCGTTGAGTTCCGGCCGTTTGGGAAATTTCAGATAGACGGCTTTCCCGCCGGATTCGATTTTCGCATCGTTCAGATTGACTGAACCGTGCAGATGAACCCGTCCGGAATGAACCGCGGCGAGAGAGAGGGGCAGCAGCATCCCCGCTGCAAGAAGCAGATGAAGTTTCATGAATCAGATCTCCGTTATATGGTTCCAAAGTACAGGGTGTATTTTTTATGGATAGGTCAGGCGGTAATCGGCTCTGCGGAATCGTCCGCCGTTTGTGTAGAGCCAGCGGGTGGGGGAGTATTTGGCGTAGCAGGAGTAGAAGTCGGTTCCGCCCGCGTGACCGTCCGCATACCAGTTGTTGGTGCGGTTCCCGTGACGGAAATGGATCCCCTGAAAATTCGGACCGTGGAAACTCCAGGAGGGAAGCCCGGTGACGGTATCCACACTGTCGAACAGAACGGGAAAGAGCGAGGGGAATTTCATCCTCCGGAAATCGATGGACTGGGGATTGTTGTGAGGAAGTCCGCCGGAGATGACCGGATCGCCGTGGTTCCGGTCCACGGTGTCGCCGAGGAGGGCGTAAATCCGCATGCCGAAAGTTTTGGCATGGCGGTCCGTATCGTCCAGAACTTCCGGATACGAGGCGCAGAAGGCGGATTTCGGAATCGCTTTCCGGGAGCCGAAGATTTCCACCCCCCAGTAATAGTTGTCGGCGCCCTGTCCTGTGACAAACTGGATCGCGAGGATGTCGTTGTTCTGATCCGCGTAGAGACGGCAGCTCATCCCGGTCTGTTTCTGATTCGAAAGGCAGGAGATCTCCCGCGCTTTCTCCCGTGCGGAATTCAGCGCCGGAAGAAGCATCGCCGCGAGGATCGCAATAATCGCAATTACGATTAAAAGTTCTATTAAAGTGAAGTCTCTGTTTTTCATCCGTTTTCTCCTGTTTGTGATCGGTTGTTTTCCATCTTGCAGCGGGGGAGGGGAGACCCCCGGGAAATCCGTCGGTTTCTTCTGTATCGCTATATTATACAGGAAACGGAACGGAAAAACAAGAGAAAAATAATGACAAAGATGGTACTTTGGGTGCTCCATTCTGTTGAAAAAATGAAAAATGAGTGTATTTTCAAAAAAGAAATTGGGAGAACTGGAGATCATTATGGCCAAAAGACGAAGCTTTTCCTACGCCCTTCTCGGGTCGGTGAGAAACAAAATTTCCACGCCGCTGCCCTTTTCCGTCCATGCGATGGGGCATGCCATGCGCTTTTTCCCCTATATGGAGGATCTGCCGGCGCGGGAGGATCCGTTTGTCGAACTGTACTGGTGCATCAGCGGATCCGGAAAGTTCTATCTGGAAGACGGCTCCGAAGAGATCATGCGTCCGGGGGATGTGTTCTACCGTCTGGAATCCGAACGCCATTATCACGAGATCGTGGAGGAGCCGTGGGAGTATCGATGGCTGACGTTCGCAGGTCCCCTGGCCGAGGCTCTGCTGAAATCCTACTGCTTCCCGCACAAATGCTTTCACGCGGGGCCGTGTCCGCATGAGCTGTACATGCGTCTGGAGAAACTGATGCGCCAGAGAAACGATTACGGATACCGGGAGTCGGTCGCCGTGATCTGCTCCATTCTCGCGCGGGTCGGCGGACAGGAGCAGGAACTCTCGGTCAATCCCGATCTCGTCGGCCGTGCAACGGATGTCTGCTCCATCTATTATCAGGACCCGACGTTCGACATCAACACCCTTGCCTCCATTCTCCACGTGAACCGCTGGACCCTGCGGCGCGCGTTCCGGAATGCTCTCCAGACCACCCCCAGCGAATTCCTCCAGGAGATGCGTCTGAACAACGCATACAAGCTCCTCCGGGATACGCATCTTCCCATTTCGCGCATTGCCCGGGAGTGCGGATTTGCCGACACCAGCTATTTCGGCAAAGTCATCCGGAAGCTCACCGGATCGACTCCTTCCGCCCTTCGCCGCTTCTGACCCCGTGCGGCAGGGAAAATCCCGGCCGGTCAGTTCCGCCGCTCCTCCCGGTTCTTCAGACGGAACCGCGCGGGCGGAAGCCCGAAGTGACGATGAAACGCCGAGGTGAAAAACGGCGTGCTCTGATAGCCGCACTGCAGCGTGATTTCATCGACCAGAAGATCGGTTTTCTTCAGCAGGAAGGCGGCATGTTCCATGCGCAGATTGCGCAGCACGCCGGAGAAGGTCTCCCCGGCATATTCGCGGAACAGACGCGACAGATAGCCGGGATTGAGCTGAAAATGGCGCGCCGTTTCCTCCCTTGTCAGAGGAAGATCGAAGTTCTCGGAAAGATACTGCTTGATTTCCAGGAACTTGCGTTCGGCTTTCCCGATGTCGGCCGGCGAGTCCGCCGCGAGAAAATCGCGGGTGAGACGGAAGAGGGCGCGAGCCAGATCGGCTCCTGCCGTTTCGTCATTCACCTTCCCGAGCAGATGGAGCAGATCGTTCAGCAGCGGCGGCGGAGCCGCGTCCGTATGATGGAAATGCACGCAGGCGGGACGCTGTCCGCTCCCGTCCGGACGGGAGTGGTCGACATAGGTGCAGCGCAGGAAGCCCGCCGTATAGACCAGGCAGAAGAGTTCATGCGGTGAATCCCAGAGAGGCAGTTTCCACATTTCCGGCGGAGTGAACAGAGCCTCTCCGCTTTGGAGATGGCGTTCGCGGAGATCCTGACCGTTTCCGTAAATCAGATGTTTTGCGCCGGAGAGGGGGATGTCGAAAACATATTTCGGGTAGAGTTCCACGCATTCGTGCGGAGGCGGTGCCGGTTTCGCATGGGAGAGAAAGAGCGTCCGGACGGGCGCCGTCTCCAGAACAAAATCCAGAAGAGTGATGAAATCCGTCCGGGAAAAATCCCGGATCCCGAGTCTGTCTGCAATTTCTCCCATGGAAATCTCCGAAAAGGTGACAATACAATAAGCAATATAACACCGCAGATATTGCTTTTCAAGGCGTTTCGGCGTATAATAATACAGACAAAGGATGCCGGGAAATGAAAAAGATGAAGGAGAAGGAAAGAATGAAGAACCGTCTGCCGGGAAGTTTTATCGCGGTCGGGAAGATTCCGTATGCGATGACTTCGTATCACAAGGATCCGCTGTCGCTTCTGTTCGGGATGTGCACCGGAGCGATGGAGTGGAACAACCGCGTGTTCCTGTACGGGGAGAGGATGGTGCGCGTCAATTTGAACTGGATCCGCGATTATGTTCTGACGCTCAAGGGGTTCCGGTATACCGAACGCGATCTGACCAGCTTCCCCGACTTGCTGCTGGAAAAACAGCACGAGAAAGGTTTTTTCTATGAGATCATCGCTCCGGTTTCGGATCTCCATTCCGGACGTCCGTTCCAAACCCCTGACGGACGGACCGTTCAGATCTCCAGCCCGGAATGCTGTTATTATGAGGAGGGGATGGATTTCGGTCTCTGCCGTCTGGAGCTGGAGGCGGATGTCGAATACCTGATGGTCGAAGGCGCATACATGATCTGGCAGGCGACTGGCGACGATGCATGGCTCGAACGGAATCTTCCCCGTCTGGAAAAAGGACTCCGGTATCTCACGTCCGATCCGCTTCGCTGGGACTCCGGATATGGATTGGTCAAACGTCCGCGGACTCTCGACACATGGGATTTCCTTGACCGGGAGAGCTCCAGTCATGAACGCTCCGTTTTTCCCGATGATCCCATGGGGATCTTTCACGGAGACAACACCGGTCTGTATCATGCAAAACTGCTGATGGCAAAGATGTTGCGCTTCTTTGGAGAGGAATCCTCCGCCCGGCGGCACGAGGAGGAGGCCGCCGCCCTGAGAGAGCGGATCATGAAGAATCTCTGGAACGGACGGTTCTTCCGCCATTTCCTTCCGCTGACCCCGGTCGATTACGGCGTCGACGAGGCGGAGCAGATGAGTCTTTCCAATGCCTACGCCCTGAACCGCGGCATTTTGACTCTGGAGGAGCGGAGAAGCGTCATCAACGCCTATCGGGCGATGCGGGAACGGTATGGCGGAGAACTCGACGATTTCCGCAATCTGGAACCGCCGTATCCCTGTTTCAAGGGCATGAAGGCCGGAGCGTATGTGAATGGTGCAATTGCTCCGTTTGTCGCAGGACAGCTTGCTCTCGGCGCGTTCGAATCCGGAATGGAGGAGTATGGCGTCGATATTCTCAACCGCATGGGTTGCAAGATGTTGCGCGATGGGAAGCTCGCGTTTCTCTACGACTGGAACGGGAACGACATCGGCGGCGGTCCGCGCTGCTGGTGCGGGGCGGAGCTGATGAACGCGGAGTGTGCCGGACTGGCCGGAGTGGTCGATCAGGGAAAATTGTTTGATTCTGTCACGATCTCTCCGCGTTTTGCCGCAGCCGGAGAAAAACGGGCGCATGTCCGGCTGGAATATGCCGCGTCCGGCGCGTTCACGGAATACGATTACCGTTTCGATGCGGAAAAAGGAATGGTCCGTTTTGAACTGCTCTCCTCCCACGAACACGCCCGGGTGCGGATGTATCTGCCCTCCGCATACACGCCCTGCGAGGTGAAGGTGAACTCGGTCGGAGTTCCGTTCCGCGAGGAGCGGGTTGGAGAGAGCCGATATGTGGTTCTGGATGATTTCCCGTCCGGAGCCGTGCTGGAAGTCGCGTGTCGATGATCTCCGGGGTTGTTCTTCTGATCCTGACCGGAGTCTGCTGGGTCGGAATCGCGGTGGTGGTGGAGAAGGCGGCTCGGGAACGTCTGGATCTGGATTTTATCCAGTTCGCATCATCGGCGTTGATTGCGCTGGCGGCGGGAGGGGCGATCCTGTTCCATTCCCCGCCGGGCGGAGCGTGGGGGATGCGAGTGCTGATCTGCGGAGCGGTGTTTCTTGCAGGGTGTTGCAACTTCCTGATGCTGAGCTTGATGCGTCGGGCGATGCGGCAGGGGAGCGAAGGGGCTGTCTGGGGAATTGTGCAGAGTGCGATGATCGCTCCGTTTCTGATGGGGATGGTCCTGTTCGGCGTGGAGCCGACACCGATGCGTCTGACCGGGATCGTTCTGGTGCTGATCGGAATCCTGCTGTTCAGCCGCAAGCGGAGGGAAACGGGACGGGCGGGATCGTATCGCTGGCTTGTTCCGGCGTTTGCGGCATTTGCCGCGTCCGGACTGGCGCAGTGTTTTGCCAATCTTCCCTCCTACTGGAGAGAGTGCACGATGAGCAGTGAATGGCGGGCATGTCTTGTTCAGCTCGGAACGATGGCCGCATTCGGGATGGCTCTTCCGTTCCGCCGGAAAAAACTGCGTCCGGAAGGAACATGGTCTGCGGTGCTTCTGCTTGCGGCCGTCCAGATCCTGGCTCTGTTCTTTTTCTTTTACCGCGGGTTGAATCGGGTTGCGGAGCAGGGGTGCGGATCCATCGGGTATCCGGTTGCTCAGGGGTGCAGTATCGTGGGATTTCTGGTGTTTGAAATGATTGTCCGGAAGAAGAAAGGATCCGTGCTCCTGTTTGCGGCGGCCGCGGCGGTCTGCTGCGGGATTCTGCTGCTGGTGCTCTGATCTCTCTCAAAAGGTGACGGATGAATAAGAACGAAGAGATTCGGAATCTCGTCGGAAAATGGTTTTTCGCTTATAAATAATTCCGGAAAGGAGAAAACATGAAAATCCGTTTCATCGGTCGGAAAAGATGCTTTTCTTTGATTGAGCTCCTGATCGTCATTGCGATCATCGCCATTCTTGCGGGAATGCTTCTGCCCGCGCTGAATGCGGCCCGCGAGAAGAGCAAAGGGATCAGCTGCATCAACAATCTGAAGCAGACCTCGCTGATGTTGACCATTTACGGAAACGATCACGATGGAAAGATCCTGATGTGGCAGAAAGTGGACAGCAGCTACTATGGACATTTTCTGGTTCGGAGCGGAATGATCGTGAATTACCAGATGGACGGGAGTGAAAAGAACTCGAAAACCCGTTCGGGGATGTGTCCTTCGCTTCAGCTGACGGAAGGGGGGAATCCATTCAGTCCGATTCAGCAGATCTACGGTATGGCGCACGCAAGCGCCAACGCCAGTTATCTGAAGACATTCAATGATGCCTATTTTCTGGAGGGGGGTACGGATGCGGAAAAAGTGTTTGTGCTGGTTCCGTCCCGGATGAAGAACTCCTCGTCGTTTACCTGGCTGTTTGATTCGATTAAGACGACGGATCCGGCCGGATACACAGTCCCGAGTACAGCCGTGCTCTGGTATGATTACGACGGATCTTCCGGAGGGTTTCACTTCCGTCATTCGGGGAATGCGGATGTCCTTTACGGCGACGGGCATGTCATGGCGCGGAAACCCGCTTCTCTCCTGTATGAATATCTGAAGAACGGGGCATCTGCAAACGGTTTTTTGACCTCAAGCGGAGTCTACCGCCTTGCGGACCGTTCGCAGCATGCGGTTTTCTGAGAGAGGAAAACGCCGTCGGAAATTTTTCCCGTTCTCAGACCGTGATCGCCCGGAGATCGGTAATGCGGACAAGGGGATCCGGATCGCGATCCCCCAATGGATGCTCCTCCCCTTATTTTTCGCTTTTGATTTCATCAAAAATGGAGAGATCCGCAAGAAGCAGAGGGTAGTCCGTCACAGGAAAATTCCGGATACGGAGCGTCCCATGGAAGTCGCCTGCGTCAGACGTGGTCTCCAGAAGCTCCTTCGGAAGAAGCCAGACATTCCGGCGGATGGGATCCAGAACGACCGGATGTTCCAGTTTTTCCGATTCCTCCATCAGCATGTAGATTGATCCGCGGACTGTCGTTGCGGAAAGTTCGACATGTTCCGGCGTCCAGAACGCAAAGACTGCTTTTCCGCCGCGTCGGAATGCGTGCGCTTCAATCCGGTAAGGCATGCGCGGTTCAAACGCCTGCCAGTTTCCGGGACGGAACGCACAGAAATTATCCGGGGCATTCTCCAGCCCATCCAGCAGAAATCCCATTGCCTGCATTGCATAGTAGGCAAGTTTTCCACAGTTGTTTTTTGCGTCGATGACGCCGTAGTACTGGTCGCGTCCGTCTGGATAATAGCAGAGAAAATCCGTGACGGTGAAGATGGAGCTCAGTTCCGCTCCGCAGGCAAGATCGGTCAGATTGCGTCTGACCAGGTACTTCGCCTGTGCCAGTTCTGTCGGGAAGGAAAAGAGACCGGACTTCCCGCTGGCACGACCGCTTTCGCCCTGCCAGAAATGAATTTTTTTTGCTGGATCAGAAGGAATCAGGTTCGCCCGGAGGTTCTCGACCCGCGCTCCGATGAACTCTTCGGGAACGGGACCGTAAAAATGGTAGCTGAAAATATCTATATGATCGGCCAGTTTGTTTTTCCCGAGCGCTTTGATATAGCTGGTTGCTGTCTGCGCAACATCGGCAATGATCCGTGCATCGGGAATTTCGGAGCGGATCACCTCCGCTGTCCTGGCGACAAATTCGGTGTAGTCCTTTGCTTTTTCCTCCAGAGACATTGTCTGCCAGAGAGAAATGCCGTTGTGGGTCCAGAAGGCCTCCGGTTCATTCCAGATCTCAAAAAAACGGACCCGTCCACGGAAATGACGGCAGAGCGCCCGGATATAGGAAAACCATGCCCGCATTCCTTTTTCTCCATGATAAAGAGGGGTTTCTCCGACCCAGCCCCGCGCCCATCCGGGAACCAGTTTTCCTCCCGCTTTCCTCCATGCCGCTTCGTACGCCTCCGCCGGTGTGTGGACCGGATGGCCGAAACTCAAGCTGAACCAGGTTTCAATTCCAATTTCCGCGAGCGGATTCACCACTTCGTCCAGCCAGAGAAAATCATAGCGGCCGGGAACTCTTTCACATTTCATCCAGCCCGTCTGACAGCGTGCATACTTCACGCCGCTTTCCGCAAGAAAGGGAAAGGTGGCTCGCGGATCAAAGGTGTCCCGATCCAGCGTTTCAAATCCGATCCCCAGAATCGAGCGTTTTACGTCCCTGCTTTTTCTGGAGGGAATACGGCCCAGACGTTCCGCTCCGGGAAATTGTTCCATCGGATCTTCCTGAAGATTGAATCGATACGGGTCTGTCCAGAAATTCTTCTGCGGAACCGGTGGCACAATCCGGTCCGCCAGTCGTTCTTTCCACTCATGCAATCGCATTTTTTTTCCTCCATTTGTCATTTTTACGGAGCAAAATAGGCTCCGCTGTTGATGTTGACTGTTTCTCCTGTCATGGAACTGCAGCGGATGGTATGGACTGCTGCTTCCGCAATTTCCCGGGCACTCGCGGCACGGTGGAGTGGGAAACGGCGCAGTTTCCGCTCAATTTCCTCATCGGAAAGGCGCAGACGCATATTTTCCGTTTCCTCCATTCCCGGCGCGAGTGTGTTGACCGTGATTCCGAACTCTCCAAGTTCCAGGGCCAGACAGCGGGTCAACGCATGCATGCCGGCTTTGGAAACCGCATACGGCAGCAATCTCTCCTCCATTCCAATATGGGACTGAACACTGGAAACATTCAGAATCCGTCCCCAGCGACGTTGTTTCATGCCTTCCCGTACAGCTTGTGCACAGAGATAGGCTCCGGTCAGATTGACATTCAGAAGATGGTTGAACCAGACTCCGTCACTCATCTCCGGCGGACGCCGGTAAGGATCCTGCCGGGCGTTGTTGATCAGAATGTCAATTTCCGCTCCACCGATTTTTTCCCGTACGTCCTGTTCATCTGTGATGTCGCAGATCAGCTCCTCCGCGGAAAATCCTTTTTCCTGAAGCTCGCGGCAGACCTTTTCCGCTTTTCCCGGGGAGTTGGCACAGTTGATTCGAACCCGGCATCCCTGTTCTGCAAGTGCTTCCGCGATCACACGTCCGAGTCCCTGAGCCGATCCGGTGACCAGTGCCCGTTTTCCTTTCAGATCATCTGCCATGATTGTTGATCTCCTGAAAGTGAAGTTCTATTTGTCTGCCGATGGCGGACCAGTCATTCCGGGCCACCTGATCCGGCGGAAAAAGCGATGCGCCCGCCCCGATCGCAACGGCTCCCGTTGCCAGCATCGAACGGGCCGTCGACGGATTCACTCCGCCGGTCACAAGAAACGGAATGTGCGCAAGCGGCGCCATCACCGTCTTCACATACTGTTCTCCGCCCGGAAGAACCGGAAAGAGCTTCACCAGATCCGCGCCGGCTTCCCAGGCCGCCAGAATCTCATTCGGCGTAAACGCTCCCGGGATTGCGGCAATTCCGTGTTTCCGGGCGATTTCAATCACGCTTTGCGAGATCGCCGGGGAAACCAGAAATTCCGCGCCCGCTTCCGCCGCCGTCTCCGCCATGGAGGAGGTCAGAACGGTGCCCGCTCCGATATGAAGAGTCGGAAAATTCTTCCGGAGTTCCCGGATCGCATTGCCCGTCGTCCGGAGAGTTGCCGGATCGGCGGGATCGAAGGTGAGTTCCAGAAATTTCCCGCCCCGCGCAGCGAACGTCTCCGCGCAGAACGGAATCTTTTCTTCCGGAATCCGGCGCAGAATCGCAATCAGGGGCGACTGTCTCAGCAGATCAGAAAGTTTCATTTTCCATCCCCTTGAAGTAACAGACGGCATCCCCTTTCGGACGGATGTCGGTGACGTGCCCCGTGTAGTGACGCAGATTCCGCGGACGGTAGGGGTACTCCGACAGAACCGATTCATTCACTTCAATCCCGAGTCCGGGGCGGTCCGGAATCCGGATGAATCCCTTTTCGAATTCCACGCATTCATTGGAGATGCGCCTGCGGAACGTCCCGTCGGTCAGCATGATCTCGTGGATCAGAAAATTCGGCGTGCACGCGGCAAGCTGAAGAATCGCCGCATTCGAGACCGGTCCGCTCGGATTGTGAAACGACACCGGAATGTGACGGGCTTCCGCCATCGCCGCAATCTTCTTCGATTCAAACATTCCCCCGGCGTGAAAGATGTCCGGCTGGGCGATATCGACCGCATTTCTTGCAAACAGATCGTCGAATCCGAATTTCGTGTAGACCCGCTCCCCCGCGGAGATCGGAACGGGCGATTTGGAGCGGATTTCCGCAAGAACAGAGAGATTGTCCGGCGGACACGGCTCCTCCATCAGCATGATCTTGTACTGCCGGAGCTCCTGCGCGATCCGCAGAGCCGTGAAGGCGTTGAACCGCCCATGACACTCGATGAGCAGATCGATCTCCGGACCCACCGCCTCCCGGACCGCTCCGACAATCGCCGACGCCTGATTCAGCTCCCGGTTCTCAAGGGTCATATGCGCCTTCCCGAACGGATCCCACTTCAGCGCGGTCACCCCCAGACTCACCGCTTTGCGCGCGGCTTTCGCAAACTCCTCCGGCGTTTTCGCCCCGACAAACCAGGCGTTGGCGTACATCCGCACCGAATCACGCAGTTTTCCCCCCATCAGCGCATAGACCGGCGCGTTGAAGAACTTCCCCGTGATGTCCCACATCGCCATTTCAATGCCGCTGATGGCGGACATGAGGACGGGGCCGCCCTTCCAGTAGATGTCTCTGTACACCTCGAAACACATCCGCTCGATCTCCCGCGGATCGCGGCCGAGAATCAGGCGTTTCAGGTCCTCCACGCATCCGGAGAGCGCTTTCTCCTGGGTCCCCAGCGACGCTTCCCCCCATCCATAGAGTCCCTCGTCGGTCTCCACTTTCAGAAAGGTCCAGTTCGTCCGGAACGCGTCCACCACAAAGGTTTTGATTTCAGTGATTTTCATGACTTTCCCTCGCTCTTTTCCTACATTATACTTGAATCGGAGAAAAAAATATATATATTTCATGCTGAAAAAGAGGAAGAAGATGCTGAAAACCGATTTTCCGGAAAAATTGCGGACCTTTTCCGAGGAACTCAAAAGCCTCGGCGCACTTTTCGACTGCGGCTTCGTCTGGCATTTTGCCGACAGCGATCTGCTGATGAACGTTCTCCCGGAACAGGGCGAGCATCGTCACCCGTACTGCCGGATGATGAAGGGAAATCCCTATCGGAAACTGAATTTGTGCATCCGCTTTCATCACGACGAATCCTTCCGGGAGCTGCGGACAGGAAGCGGTTTCCGGATCGCCGAATGTCATGCGGGAGTGAAGACTCTGGCGGTGGCAATGACGGTCGCCGGAGAGTTGAAGGGGGTTTTGTTCGCCGGTCCGTTTGCGGGGGGAAGGAGTCGTTTTCTGCCCTTTGAGTTCCCCTCCCTCCCGGACGGACGTCTGAAGAGCCTCGGGGAGTATTTGAAGATGCGGATGGATCATCTTTTCAATGCCGAATGGCTGCCCGGACCGGAACGGCCGCTGCTGACTCAGCTGGTGTCCTCGGACCGGAGGATTCTTTGTGCGGTGCATTTTATGCGGAAATGCTGCTGCGAGGCGCTGACGGCAAAGCGGACCGCGGAAATGTGCGGACTGAGCGTCTCCCGCTTTCTGCATCTGTTCCGCTCGGAGACGGGGTACTCGTTCAGCGACTGGCTCCAGCGCCTGCGCGTTGCCCACGCCTGTCGCCTTCTGGCGGATTCCCCGTATCAGATCGCCGAAATCGCGGAGATTTCCGGCATTCGCGATCAGAGCCGGATGACGGTTCTGTTTCATCGCTATTTGAACATGACACCCCGCGAATACCGGATCTCGTCCCGCCGGAACCATGCGGGAGAAAAGGAGAGTGGTCGTGAATGAGAAAAAATTTCAGATGCTCCGGAACGAGATCCGTTCGGTCGCCGTCTACCTGGGTTCCGAAGGGGAGGTCGACGCGGTCTATCGCGACGCCGTGGCAGAATTCGGACAGTATCTCGCCCGCCATCAGATGACGCTCGTTTTCGGCGGAAGCAACGTCGGAACCATGAAACTGCTAGCGGACACGGTGCTCGAACACGGCGGACGGGCAGTCGGAATCTTCACCCGGAGTCTTTCCGAAAAACTCATTCGGACCGATCTGACCGAATCGGTCATCACCGCGAATCTGAGCGAACGCAAGGCGGAAATGATCCGCCGCGCCGATGCAATTGTCGCGCTTCCCGGAAGTTTCGGAACCTGGGATGAGCTCTTCGATGCGCTGGCGCTCCGCAAACTCCGTTCCGGACACAAATGTCCTGTCGGCGTTCTGAACGTGAACGGTTATTACGATCTGCTTCTGGCGTTCATCGCCCACAGCGTTGAAGCCGGATTCACTTCGGAGCGGTTCGCGGATCTTCTGGTCGCGGGAAGGACCCCCGATGAGCTGTTCCGCCGTCTCGTCGGAAAACTCGTCCCCCGGACAAAATCGGAAAAACAGGAGCGTGAATCATGAAAATCCGCGTCGTTCCCGAAATCTGGTTCCGCGGGCACGGGTGGGGAGACGATCCTCTCCCCGTCTACCGGCGGCCGGATTCGCCGTTCTGGAAGGAGAACAATTTCATTTCGATCCGCAACTCGTTTACGGAGGATCCCCGCTGCGCCATCCCGGTCGACGGGGAGAATATCCTCCGTCTGCAGTTCGACGACGCCACGGCGGATCCGGAATGCTCCCTCACTCTCTTCGACGAATCCATGGCCGAGCGGATCGCATCGTTCGTGAAGACCTTCGATTCCCGGAAACTCCTGTTTGTGAACTGCAGTGCCGGCGTTTCCCGTTCCGGAGCGGTCGGCGAGGTGCTGGACGAGTATTTCAATGTCTATCTGGAGAAAAATCCGCTGGATCATGAATATTTTCTCCGTCTGAATCCTCAGATTCAGGGGAACTCCCTGGTGCGCCGTCTGCTGCGGAGAGCTCTGATCGGCGTCTGCTGAAAACGCGTCTCTGCCCGGGAATCCCCGCCCCGGGAACAAGGCGGAGATCCCGGCAGACAACGATCAGGGAAGACCGATCTGCAAATCCGGTCCCCCGATCAGATAGAGGACACGGTCGGTCAGCGGGAACTCTTTTCCGGAGAGATTCTGCTTTTCCCCCGAAAGATTGCGCACCTCCCGGAGAGTGCCGCGGATGGAAAGAGGAACGTTCTTTTTCCCGAACGGCAGCCAGAGCGCATGGACTCTTTTCCGGTCCGGGGTGTTCCACGAGGCGTGCCAGACGCCGTTTCGGGTTTCCAAAACGACCGGAGAAGAGCCGGCGGGACGCAGTCCGACCAGAGTCCGACAGGCCTTCGCGGCCGGTTTTTCGGAGAAGTCCCGGTGGAAGATTCCGAAATGCGCCTCGCGTCCGCTGTTCCACTCGCCGGCGCGCAGACGGTACCAGAAGATTTTCTGAACGCCCGCCGATTCCGCCAGCAGATACTGCCGGACCAGAAGTGTCGCCTGATCCGCTTCCGTGGTCGATTCAAATCCCTCGGTGTTGGTGATCAGGATCAGATTGCCTTTCAGATCGCTGTTCAGGCGGTAGATCGCGGCGACGGGGGCTTTGTAGGAGCCTTTTACGCCGTAGACGATCGGAATGAGCGTGTCACCCGGTTTCAGATTGTCGCCGGTGAGGAAGCGGAGCGCCTCCCGTTTGCGGATCTTCAGGTTCGGGAATTTTTCTCCGGGTTCAAAGGAGTCGGTCGAAGAGGGGACGGAGGGGTTTGTCCAGAAGGTCTCCCAGGCCAGATGGAGCCGGGGAAGCGCATCCTTGTTGATCTGTCCTTTGCGGAAACTGCCGTCCGGGAGACGCTCCAGATTGAAGTAGAACGGCAGTCCTCCCGGAACGACCACGGTTCCTCCGCGCTTCACATAGTTGAGGACTGCGGGAAAGACCTCCATCGGAAAGGCCTCCGTCCCCGGAAGAAGCAGAACCGGAATCTGCCGGACGTCCGCCTTCTCAAGATCCCGGAAGGTGAGGACCTGTTTCCGGCTCCCGGCAGGAAGATAATCCGAACTGGACATGTGGTACCCGTCCGTACAGTAGAAGTAAACCGGATCGGCAAGGATTCCGAAGGTGGTCCGGGCCGGGTCGATTCCCAGTTCCTTCAGCGCGGCCGGAACAACCGCCCGGACAAAATCGGAAGGGAAGGGGGCGGTGGAGTTGCCGATTTCCGTGATCCAGATCGGCTTCCGGCAGTGATAGCGCTCCATCAGATCCCGAAGATCCTGAATCCGGCGGCGGAGCTGCGATTCCGGAAGATTTTTCCACTGATACGGATGAAAGTTCATGACGTCGAAACTGCTGCCGGCTCCAGCGCGCAGCGCTCGCTCCACGAACGGAAGAGGATTCTGAAAGTCGGATACGCCGGTGAAGAGGATGGTCGCATCCGGCTGGATGGAACGGATGATCTGCGCGGTCTCCTTCAGAAGGGCGGTGTAGTGTTCCGGATTCGGCCGGGTTCCCCACGGCCGGTCGCAGTCCGCCTCGTTGATGACCTCGTAATAGTGGATGTCGTTCCGGTAGCGCCGGACCACGGTTTCGACGTAGCGTTTCCAGGCGTCCATCTTCTCGAACGGGGGCTTTCCGTGCGCGGGAAGGTTGCCGCCGAGGATCGCAACCGGCCGGAGACCGAGTTTCCGCGCCTCCGAGACGACGGAATCCCATTCGGAGAAGTTCCACTTCCCCGGAGTCGGTTCGACCTGCGCCCAGTCCAGATCGGTCCGGAAGAAACGGATTCCGGTCTGTTTCATGCGCTGGAGTTCCGCGATTCTCTCCTTGGCGGGCATCCGGTTCAGATGGGCGCAGACTCCGTACGGAGAGGAGTCGGGGTCGGGTTCGACGTTTCCGGCGGCAAGAAGAGTGCCGGCAAGAAGGAGAAGTCCGCAGAGTGTTTTTCGGTTCATATTGTTTGAGTTCCTTTCTTCAGTTCAGGATCAGTTCGGCAAGGGAGGGGAGGAGAAAATATTTCAGCTGCATGGAGGTGTTCCGGAGGGCCTGCGGACGCATGAGCTGGACATGACCGTCGGCAAAGGCCGCATTGAGCTGTCCGCCATGGATCAGGTGCGGACCGGCGTCCTCCGCGGCGTTGGCGGTGGAAAAGAGCGCCAGGGGCGTGCCGGGATCGGTATTGGCAAGATTCCGCGCGGTGTCGACCAGAAGAACGATGCCGGACGGCTGTTTCATCCGGGTGAGCTTGTAGAAGACCCAGTCCCAGTCGGGGGAGCGGACCATGAAATCGCCATGCAGGGAGATTTTATTGCCGTAGGAGATGTCCCGGTACCAGAGACCGCACCAGAGACCGTAGGTGTTCCAGACATTGAAGGTGTCCAGCGTCTTTTTCGCTGCCGCGCTGGCCGAGGTGTTCGCCGGACAGCTCAGGATCCTGGTGCTGTTCAGGTAGCGACCCTCTTTCAGAACGCTGGTCCAGATTCCCGTGCTCCCGCTTTCGGTGCAGTAGACCAGGTTGTCCTCAAAGTCGGCCGCATAGAAGAGATGCAGTTTCATCAGCTGGGTCAGATTCGAGGTGCACTGAATGCTCCGGGCCTTGTCCCGCGCCGCATTCAGCGCGGGCAGAAGAAGCGCCGCCAGAATTGCTATGACGGCAATCACGACAAGAAGTTCTACAAGAGTAAATCTATTTCGCTTTTTCATTCTATGGGTTCTCCTGTTCTGTTTTTGACGGATTTTCGTTCGATGAGCCGGGGCGGGACCGTGCGGATCCCGAAGGTTCCGCCGGAGAAGAGATCGCGGATCCCTTCGGCAAGGACGGCGGCGCGGCGGGGAATGTCGTGCGAGATGGTTGTGAGAGGCGGATCGAAGAAGGCGCTGCTCGGGATGCCGGATTCTCCGATGATGCTGATGTCGTCGGGCACGCGGAGACCGTACTCCTTGATGGCGCTGATGACCCCGAGCGCGGAATAGTCGCTCATGGTGAAACAGGCGGTGAAGGTTTGTCCGTTCCGGCGGAGATGGTCCAGAATGTGGTCGTAGACTTTGGCGCAGGAGGCTTCGCCGCCTTCCACGCGGCAGTCGATGATTTCCGGTTCCAGTCCGTGCAGACGGGCATAGTTCAGAAACCCGTTGTTGCGCCGTCCGTCTCCCATGCTCCACGGTTCGGAGAGGATCAGGGCAAGTTTCCGGTGTCCGTTCCGGATCAGATGTTCGGCGGCGGTCATGCCGGAGTATTCCGGCTGGGAGTCGATCGCGTTGATCCCGTCGCAGAGAAGGTTGTTTTCCAGAAAGACGATCGGGGTCCTCACGCTCAGAATCGAGGCGATCTCCCGCGCGGAGAAGCGCCGGATCGGAAATGTGAACAGGATCACGTCGCTCTGAAGCGAATTCAGAAGTTTCAGATACTCCTCTCCCGAATCCGGTTCGAACAGGGCGCGGGAAAAGCGGATCCCGGGTTCCTTCAGGAGTTCCGCTTCGATTGCCGCATCCTGAGTCTGCCAGTATTCGGCGGGCCAGTCGCAGTGGACGCACGTGACGGTACGAACCGTCTTGTCGCGTTCCCGGCTGACATAGATCCCCGCGGCAGGCTCAATGGAAATTTCCCCGTTCCTCTCCAGCTGCGCCAGCGCCTTCTCCACGATCCGGCGGGAGACATGGTGACGGCGAATCAGCGCCCGGATCGAATGAAACTTCTGTCCGCGCGTGAACTGATCCAGTTCCGAACGCAGTTCCGTGCAAAGATCGCTGACCTCCTGCTGAATGTCTTTTGGCATTTTTCTCTCCATTCTCGTTCCAGCGGAAAGGATCCGCTGCTGGAGATATTATACCATAGTGACACAGGGTTGGCAACGCTGTGTCACAAACATTTTTTTGGAAAAAGACGGTCGGGTTTTCCTCTCTTTCCTGTCTTTTGCGGATCAGCGGAGCCACCAGCCGGATTCGTCGGCGCTCTGCGTGTCGGAATAGGCGAACGTTTTCAGCCGTCTTGTCCAGAGCATGAAGAGACCCATGGAAGGAGTCTCCGGCCCGTGAAAACTGGCGGCGTG
>ERZ824600.2383-NODE-2383-length-20171-cov-3.322927_pt1 | contig 20171 bp, 18 predicted proteins | sample MGYA00519933_ERZ824600 | MGnify/ENA primary metagenome ERZ824600 (study PRJEB31778, sample SAMEA3449178) | human gut metagenome | biome: human gut; feature: human-associated habitat; material: faeces | place: United Kingdom | collected 2010/2012 ... | reverse complement strand
TTCTGCTTCTGCCGCATTACCCATACAATGATGCCTATCAGGGCTATGAAAAAGAGCCCGATGACAATCCAGTCAAGTAGTGCCATAATGTTTTGTTGATGTTAGGTTAGTTCGAATCCGTATGCTGGAAAACGGTGAAAATCGTGGTTAATATATAGGTTAGTTCTTGTATGTCGTAAAGCGATATATGCAATGGCTGGAGTAGGTCTGCCCGGGCTCAAGCCATGCTGAGGGCCATTGCGGCTTGTTGGGCGTGTCGGGGTAGTGCTGTGTCTCCAGGCATGCGCCTGCATTCTTGTTGTAGGTGATTCCCTTCTTCCCTTTCAGGGTGCCGTCGAGGAAGTTGCCGGCATAGAACTGCACCCCAGGTTCGTTGGTGTAGACCGAGAGCACTACGCCGCTCTTCGGTGAGCGCATCTCCACTGCTTTCACGGTGATGTCGCCTTTGCTGTTGAGAACCCAGTTGTGGTCGTAGCCGTTGCCGTTCTTTATCTGCTCAAAGTCAACGCTTTCATCATAGCCGGTGCGGATGGGCTTCATGGTGGTGAAGTCCATGGGCGTGTCTTTCACCGGGAGAATCTCGCCGGTGGTCATGAAGGTCGAATCGACCGGCGTATAGCTGTCGGCGTTCACCGTCAGCAGCCATTCCGAATTGTCCTTCGCGGGGTCCCCGTCGAGGTTGAAATAGGAGTGGTTGGTCATGTTCACGACAGTGGGGGCATCGGTGGTGGCCTCGTAGGCGATGACGATGGCGTTGTCGTCGGTGAGGTTGTAGGTGACTTTGGCCTTTACATGACCGGGAAAGTTTTCGTCGCCGTCGGGCGAGTCCATATAGAGTTCAAGGGTCTTGCCGTCGAGCTGTCGGGCCTCATATACCTTGTATTGCCAGCCGGCGGGGCCGCCGTGCAGGCAATGGCCGAAATTGTTTTGAGGCAGTTGCACCGTGTCGCCGTCGATGACGAGGCGGCCGTGGTCGATGCGGTTGGCATAGCGGCCTATCGATGCGCCGAAGTCGGAGGGCACGTTCTGGTAGTCGGCGATGTTGTCAAAACCCAGAACTACATCGCGCAGCTCGCCGTTGCGGTCGGGTACCATGAGTGAGACGATGCGTCCGCCGAAATTGGTGATGCAGACCTCCATGCCGGCGGCATTTTTCAGGGTATAGAGGGCTACCGGTTTCCCGTCGACGACGGCATTGAAGTCGGCCGGGTCGAGACCCGAGCGGGTGGTCTCGCTCTTTTGTGTGCAGGAGACACTCAGCAGTAGAGTCAGCGCTGCCAGAAGTAAGGTGTGTTTTTTCATGATGAGGTATGTTTTTTGAGTTTCAGGCAACAGGTGTGATTTATTAACGGTGTAAAAATAACACTTATTGCTGCCGGTTATTCCATTTCTTGTATGTTGTGCAACATAAAACGGCTCATTTTGAGGATAATTTTGGAGATGAAACGCTTTTTTGGCAAGAATGGAGTACGACAAGAACGTAGAAATAAAAAGCCACCGTCCTTGTGGGGGCAGTGGCTTTTGTATCGTGGGGTTGATTTTCTGTCGGGAGGCCTTACAGCTTGCGGGCGCCGTCGCTGATGGCTACGGGGTAGACCTTGGGCTCTTTGCCGAATTTGGCGGTGAAGCCTTTGACGGCCGTCTCGATGAAGTGATCGTATTTCTCTTCGGGCACGAGGTTGATGGTGCAGCCGCCGAAGCCGCCGCCCATGACGCGCGAGCCGGTAACGCCACATTCGCGGGCCACGTCGTTGAGGTAGTCGAGTTCTTCGCAGCTCACCTCGTAGAGTTTGCTCATGCCGTGGTGGGTGCCGTACATTTTCTCACCCACGGTCTTGTAGTCGCCTTTTTCGAGGGCGTCGCAGGCGTCGAGCAGCCGCTGTATCTCTTCGATGACATATTCGGCGCGCATGTAGTCTTCGGCGCTCACCTCGTTTTTCACCTCGGCCAGCATGGCCATGTCGGCGTCGCGCAGGAGCGACACTTCGGGGTGGTGTTTCTGTATGGCGGCCACGACGGCTTCGCACGATTCGCGGCGGCGGTTGTAGGCCGACGAGGCCAGTTCGTGTTTCACCACCGAGTCGATGAGTACCAGTTTGTAGCCTTTCGGGTCGAAGGGCACATATTCGTATTCGAGCGAGCGGCAGTCGAGGCGTATCAGGTGGCCGGCCTTACCGAAGATGGAGGCAAACTGGTCCATGATGCCGCAGTTCACGCCGCAGTAGTTGTGTTCGGTAGCCTGTCCTATCTTGGCCAGCTCGAACTTGTCGATGCCCAGGCCGTAGAGGTCGTTCAGGGCGAAGGCAAAGGTGCTTTCGAGGGCGGCCGACGAGGAGAGGCCGGCGCCGAGGGGCACGTCGCCCGCGAAGGCGGTGTCGAAGCCACCCACCTTTCCGCCGCGTTTGATGATTTCGCGCACTACGCCGAAGATGTAGCAGGCCCAGCTCTGTGCCGGCTTGTCGCTCTCTTCAAGACCGAACTCGGCATACTCGTCGAGGTCGACCGAGTAGGCGCGGACGATGTCTTTTCCGTTGGGTTTTATCTCGGCGAGAATACCTTTGTCGATGGCTCCCGGCAGTACAAATCCGCCGTTGTAGTCGGTGTGTTCGCCGATGAGGTTGATGCGGCCCGGCGAGAAGTAGAGGTCGCCCGAGGTGGAGAAGTATTTCTGAAAGCTGTTTCTTACAAGTGTGTTATCCATAAGGTATGAGAGTTTAATAGGTTAATCGACAGGAATATCTTTGTTCACGTTTTTGCAGCCCGACACGCCGTAGTAGAGCAGGTACACGAGGGCGGCCACGATGAGCCAGTAGCTGTTCATGTATCCGCCTACCTTCACCAGGTATTGCTGTATGAGGGGCAGAATACCGCCACCCACAACCATCATCATGAAGATACCCGAGGCTTGGGCCGTGTATTTGCCCAGCCCTTCGACGGCGAGGTTGAAGATGCCGCCCCACATCACCGAGGTGCAGAGGCCGCAGAGCACGAGCAGCAGGGCGCTCACCGGTACCTGGGCCACGACGATGCCGTTGCTCACGCTGTAACCGGGCATGTTGAGGGTGATGGTCTTGGGAATGAATATGGCCAGCACCACCAGCACGATGGCTGTGGCCGATACGGCGATGAGCTGGGCGCGGGTCGATACTTTGGCGCTGATGGCGCTGCTCAGCGTGCGGCCCACGAGCATGAGCAGCCAGTAGATGGCCACGATGGCTCCGGCAATGGCCGAGGCGTCGCCCACGACGCCGGCACCGGTGGCACTCTGGTCGGCCAGGTAGAAGTTGAGGGTGCCGGGAATACCGATTTCGACACCTACATATATAAATATGCCGATGACACCCATGACCGTGTGGCGGAAGTTCCAGGGGCTATGCTCAAACACCTCTTTCTCTCCACCCTTGTGCAGATGCGGCTCGGGTATGTTGACAAACGAGATGATGAGGAATGCTGCGGCAAAGACAGCCATGCCTATCCACAGCAGGGGGGCAACGTCGACCATCGTGGTCGATTTGGTCAGCGAGCCGATGAGGGCACCCACAAAAAACGGGGTGAGGGTGGCCGAGAGCGAGTTGAGCGCACCGCCGGCCTGAATGAGCTGGTTGCCTTTGTTGCCGCCGCCGCCCAGAATGTTGAGCATGGGGTTTACCACGGTGTTGAGCATGCACACGCAGAAGCCGCAGATGAAGGCACCGAGCAGGTAGATGAAGTAGTTGACCGTTACCGGGAATTCGGCTACTTGCAGTGTGCCACCCTTCTCGACGCTGCTCTCCATCGTGAAGAGTACGGTGTCGGTACCCACGACGCTCGACAGGTACTGCACGGCCAGGCCCACAACACCTACGGCCATGGCCCAAAGGGCGGTCTTCTTGTATCCGATTTTCACCAGCAGGTTACCGGCGGGTATTCCCATGAAGAGGTAGGCCAGGAAGTTCATCATGTTGCCGAGCATGCCTAAGAAGCTGTTGCCCTGAAACTGGTAGCCCCAGATTGTGCCGATAGGCGCGGCAAGGTTGGTTACAAAAGAGATCATCGCAAAGATGAAAAACATCGTAATGATGGCGATGATATTTTTGTTGCTTTTCTTTTCTTGTATCATAACTTTCTTATTTATAAATTTTTGCCAAAGAGGTGATTGTTATCGCACCGAGAACTGGTAACGGCACGTCTGTGTGTAGGCCTCGCCGGGGCGCAGCACCGTCGAGGGGAAGTGGGGCTTGTTGGGGCTGTCGGGGAAGTGCTGGGTCTCGAAGCACACGGCCGTGCGGGCGTCGTAGCGATGTCCCTCTTTCCCGGCGAAACCGTTGAGCCAGTTTCCGGTGTAGAGCTGTACACCCGGTTCGGTGGTATAGACGCTCATGGCAATACCCGTCAGGGGTGAGTAGGCCTCGGCAGCCCAGGCATATTCGCCGGGGAAGTCTTTGGCCAGCACATAGTTGTGGTCGTATCCGCGGCCGAAGCGCAGTTGCTCGAAGTCGTCGTCGATGCGCAGGCCTATGGCGGTAGGTTGTCTGAAATCCATCGGGGTGCCTTCGACCGGGGCTATCTCGCCGGTGGGTACCGACTTGTCGTCCATCGGCGTGAAGAACGGGGCGTTGATGGTAACGATGTGGTTGGTAACTTCGCCGCCGCCGTCGCCGTTGAGGTTGAAGAACGAGTGGTGGGTGGGGTTGCACACCGTAGCCTTGTCGGTCGTGGCGCGGTAGTGTATCTCCATGGCGTTTTCGTTGGTGAGCGAGTAGGTGGCCTCAATTTTCAGGTTGCCGGGGAAGCCCTCTTCGCCGTCGGGCGACAGATAGGTAAGGTGCAGTGTCTGGGTGTCGCTCTGGCGGGCCTCCCACACAACCTCGTTATATCCCTTGATACCGCCGTGCAGGGCGCAGTCGGGGTTGTTCGAGGCGATGGTATATTCCTTCCCGTCGAGGGTGAAGCGGCATTTGCCGATGCGGTTGCCATAGCGGCCTATGAGGGCACCGAGGTATTTCTCAGGCGAGTGCAGGTAGCCGTCGATGGTGCTGTGGCCCAGCACGACGTCGGTCATCTTGCCGTTGCGGTCGGGCACCATGAGCGAGACGACGATGCCGCCGTAGTTGGTGATGCATATTTCGGCACCGTTGCGGTTGGTCAGTCTGAAAAGTGATACCTTTTTACCGTCGATGACGGTATCGAAGTCGGCGAACGATAGTCCCGACTGTGTTTTTTCGGTCAGATTTATGGTATTCATAAGATTATCGGTTTTATACGCTCCTCTCCCGGCGCAGGAAAAACACCGGGAGAGGAGGGGTATATGAGAAATAGGGGAGCGGGCTGATTAATGGTTGGCGGCTTCGCGGTACTGGCGAATGAACTGCAACCGTTCGTAGTAGGCTACGTCGGGAATGTTTTTGTAGTTGAGCGCGCCAACGGCTTCTTGGAGCGAGGCAAATCCCTGCTCTTTGAGCCAGCCGGTGAGGAAGTCGAGCATCTTGGCTACGATGGCTTCACCGTTGATGTAGAGGGTGGAGCATAGCTCGGCGGCCGATGCTCCGGCCAGAATCACCTTCACGAGGTCTTCGGGGCTGTGTACGCCGGTCGAGGCAGCCAGTGTCATTTTTACCTGTCCCGATACGATACCCAGCCAGCGCAGGGTGTCGCTCAGTTCGGCCGGTGTGCTGAACGGGTGGCCGGCTACAAGGCGGCGGGTGCGGATGTCGATGTCGGGTTGCCACGGGCGGTTGAAGAGTACGACGCCGGCGGCTCCGGCAGCACGCAGCTGGTCGACAACCGATACCAGGTTGGAGAGGTTGCGGCTGATTTTCACTGTTACGGGTATGTGTACGGTGGCTTTGCCCTTTTGCAGTATCTCGACGTGGAGCTTGCCGATGGTGCCGGGACGGTATTCGGTCGTGGGGTTGATTTTCTGTATGTTCAGTTCGATGGCGCTGGCGCCGGCTTTTTCGAGGTCGGCGGCGAAGCTCTCCCAACTGCCGTCGTCGTAGCAGTTGATGCTGGCGATAACGGGTATCGATACGGCCTGGCGGGCTTCCCGTATGAGGGTGAGGTATTTCTCTACCTCGTGGGCTTTGACGATGTGTTGGAGGTAGTCGTATGCTTCGGGGTAGTCGCTGTCGGAGCTGTTGAGCAGATGCTCGCTTTGGGAGGCGAGTTGCTCTTCAAAGAGCGATTTCAGTACGACGGCACCCACGCCCGCTTTTTCGAGAGCGATGATTTTTTCGACACTGTCGGTCAGTCCCGAACTGGCTGCGATGATAGGATTCTTCAATTCCAATCCTGCATACTGGGTCTTTAACATGATAATAGGGGTCTTTATGGTTAATAATTTCTTTCTCCGAAAATAAGGGTTCCCACCCGCACCATGGTGGTTCCGCACGTGAGGGCTATGCGGTAGTCGTGCGACATGCCCATGGAGATTTCCGAAAACTTCTCGTCGTCGGCAAAATAGCTTGCCTTGATTTCGCCGAAGAAGCGGTGCAGACTCTCAAACTCTTTCCGCACGGTGTTTTCGTCGTCGGTGAGGGTGGCCATGCCCATGACACCGCGCAGGCGCACGTGCGAGAGCGCGCGCCAAGCTCCCGATGCCAGGTAGTCGCGACATTCGTCGGGCGAGAAACCGAATTTGGTCTCTTCCTCGGCGATGTGCAGTTGCAGCAGGCAGTCGACGGTGCGGCCGCAGCGGGCGGCACACCGCTCTACCTCGTCGAGCAGATGCGGGCTGTCGATGCTGTGTATGAGCGAGATGAAGGGAACAATCTGTTTCACCTTGTTGGTTTGCAGATGTCCGATAAAGTGCCATTCGATGTCGGCCGGGAGAGCGGCCTGCTTGGCCACCAGCTCCTGCACCCGGCTCTCGCCGAAGATGCGTTGCCCTGCTTCGTAGGCGGCGCGCAGCGAGTCTGCGGGGTGGAACTTCGATACCGCGACGAGGGCTACTCCCTCGGGGAGGGTCGATTGCACGGCGTGCAGGTTTCGGGCTATGTCGGTATCCATCGTTCGGCGGTTTTTATTCGGGGTTGGCGGCAGTCGGTACGGCGTCGGCGTCGTAGCGGAGCACGTCCATGATGGGAGTTTCGGTTATCGAGGCTATTTCATAGTCGGCCATGGTACCTTTCATGCCTTTCAGCAGGTTTTCAAGGGCGCTCTTGAAGTCGGCCGCCTGCACCATCATGTACGAGGCGGTGCGTTTCTCCACGCCGCTTTTCTCGTCGAGCGTGATGAAGTTGACCTTGCATTTGTACCATTTGTCGCCGCTTTCGTCAAAGAAGAGTTCGCTTATCTTCACCCGTTTGATATTGGCTACGGTAAATTCGCCCGAGATGAAGGGTCGCATCTCTTCGAGTATGCGCGACTCGGCTTCGGTGAAAGAGAGTGCATCGACCATGTAGGGCTCGCTCACGCTTTTCTGCAAGCCGCCCTCTATCTCTTTATCGTATTTAACTTTACATTCGAACCAAGAGTTCATTTTCTTTTCAAGATTTAGATTTTATATATCATTCCCCCTCTGCCGCGACATCGGCGCCCGAGGGAGTGTTTCTTACCATTTCGTTGAGGGTGCCTATGTAGTCGAGCAGCTCTTCGCGACCTTTCCGGGTCTCCGACGAGGTGATGAACAGTGGAGGCAGCTCTTCCCAGTCTTCGAGCAGGCGGGCCTTGTAGGCCTCGACCTTGTCGCGCAGCACGGTTGTTCCCTGCTTGTCGGCCTTGGTGAATACCAGGGCAAACGGCACGCCGTTTTCGCCCAGCCAGGCCATGAATTCGAGGTCGATTTTCTGCGGCTCGTGGCGGCTGTCGATGAGGACAAAAAGGCAGGTCATCGACTCGCGCCCCAGAATGTAGCGCTCGATGATGCGGCGAATGTTTTCACGCCCCTCCTTGCCCCGGCGGGCATAGCCGTAACCCGGCAGGTCGACGATGTACCACGTCCCGTCGATGTCGAAATGGTTGATGAGCATGGTCTTGCCCGGTGTCGACGAAGTCATGGCCAGCCCCTTGCGGCCGGTGAGCATATTGATGAGCGACGACTTGCCCACGTTTGACCGGCCGATGAAGGCATACTCGGGCCGGTCGCCGGCCGGGCACTTGCTTACCTCGGTGTTGCTGATGACAAATCGGGCGTCTTTTATTTCCATGAAACGAATGTTTTTACAGATGGCATGACAAATATAGGAAGTTTCTTGATAGATAATCAAAAAAAAGTGCTATTTTTGACTGTCTAAACACCAATACTATGGAAAAAAGGCCGCCCATCACTCCCGAGTCGGCATATAACGACTTGCGATATTTGCAGTTGTTGTCGACCAAGTTCCCGACCATCTCCGATGCTTGTACCGAGATTATCAACCTCGAAGCCATTCTCAACCTGCCCAAGGGGACGGAACACTTCCTGACCGATCTCCACGGCGAGTACGAAGCTTTCCTTCATGTGTTGAAAAACGCCTCGGGCTCTGTGCGCCGGAAGGTCGAAGAGATTTTCGGACAGACCCTTCGCGAGAGCGAGGTCAAGGAGCTATGCACCCTGATTTATTATCCCGAGCAGAAGCTGGAACTCATCAAGAAAGAGGAGAACGACATGACCGACTGGTACCGCATCACCATGCACCAGCTCATACGTGTATGTCAGAACGTCTCCTCGAAATACACCCGCTCGAAGGTGCGCAAGGCTCTGCCGGCCGAGTTCTCCTACATCTTGCAGGAGCTCCTGCACGAGTCGCAGATCGACCCCAACAAGCAGGCCTATGTCAACGGCATCATCTCTACCATCATCTCTACCGGCCGTGCCGACGAATGTATCTGTGCCATCTGCAACCTCATACAGCGGCTGGTCATCGACACCCTGCACATCGTGGGTGACATCTTCGACCGCGGGCCCGGGGCCGAGATTATCATGGACAAGCTCTGCGCCTACCACAATGTCGACATACAATGGGGCAATCACGATATCCTGTGGATGGGGGCGGCTGCCGGCAACGACAGCTGTATGGCCAACGTCATACGCATGTCGATGCGCTACGGCAACCACGCCACCCTCGAAGACGGTTACGGTATCAACCTCGTGCCGCTGGCAACCTTTGCCATAGAACACTACAAGGACGACCCCTGCACGCTCTTCCTGCCCAAGGGGCTCGACGGTGAGTTCAGCGACAAGACCCGCCGCCTTCTCGCCCAGATGCACAAGGCCATAGCCATCATACAGTTCAAGCTCGAAGGGCAGCTCATTCTCTCCCGCCCCGACTTTGACATGAACGACCGCCTGCTGCTCGACAAAATCGACTATGCCCGCGGCGTGCTGCTGCTCGACGGGCAGGAGTACCCCTTGCGCGACAAGGTTTTCCCTACCGTCGACCCGGCCAATCCCTATGCCCTCACGCCCGAAGAGGAGGAGCTCGTCAACCGTCTGCACGCCTCCTTTGTCAATAGCGAGAAGCTGCGCAAGCACATGCGCTGCCTCTTCTCCAACGGCAGCATGTATCTCGTGCGCAACAACAACCTTCTCTATCACGCCTCCATACCGCTCAACGAAGACGGCTCGTTCAAGGAGGTTGTCATCGACGGCAAGAAATACAAGGGCAAGTCGCTGCTCGACAAAATCGACCAGATGATACGGCTCGCCTATTATGGCGTAGACTCGCCCGAGAAGCAGTATGCCCTCGATTACATCTGGTATCTCTGGTGCGGAGCCGACGCACCCTCTTTCGGCAAGGACAAGATGGCCACCTTCGAACGCTACTTTGTCGAAGACAAGGCGTTGTGGAAAGAGCACAAATCTCCCTACTATACGCTCTACAACGAGAAATCGGTGTGCGAGATGATATTGAAGGAATTTGGCCTCACCGACCAGTATGCCCATATCATCAACGGCCATATCCCGGTCAAGACCCTCAAAGGCGAAAATCCCGTCAAGGCCGGCGGTAAACTGCTGGTAATCGACGGTGGCTTCTCCAAGGCCTACCAGCCCGAGACCGGTATTGCCGGCTACACGCTCATCTTCCATTCGCGGGGTCTGCAACTGGTGCAGCACGAGCCTTTCGAGTCGACTCAGAAGGCCATCGAAGACGGTATCGACATTATCTCTACCAACATCATTCTCGAACTGAGCCAGCGCCGTATGCGGGTGCGCGACACCGATATAGGAAAAGAGCTCGAAGAGCAGATTTATAACCTCAACAAGTTGCTGGTGGCCTACCGCAACGGATACATCAAGGAAAAACAGTAAAAGCCCGTTCTTTCTCATCGTCATGGATTTTCAACCCTTTGCCTCACCCCTGCTCGAAAACGCCGTCAACGAATTTGCCAAGTTGCCCGGTATCGGCCGCAAGACTGCCTTGCGGCTGGTGCTGCATCTGTTGCGGCAAGACGAGTCGGTGGCCGAAAGTTTCGGAAATGCCGTCATTCGGCTGCGTAAGGAGGTGCACTACTGCAACGTGTGCCACAACATTTCCGACACCGACACCTGTGCCCTCTGTTCCGACCCCTCGCGCGATGCCGCGACGATATGCGTTGTCGAGAACATCAAGGAGGTAATGGTCATTGAGAATACGCGGCAGTACCACGGCCTGTATCACGTCCTGGGCGGAATCATTTCGCCCATGGACGGGATAGGTCCGTCGGACATCGAAATCGAGAGCCTCGTGCGTCGTGTTGCCTCCGGCGGAGTCAGAGAGGTGATACTGGCGCTAAGTCCCACGATGGAGGGCGACACGACCAATTTCTACATCTTCCGCAAGCTGGCTCCCTATCAGGTGAAGGTGTCGATTCTGGCCCGGGGCGTCTCCATCGGCGACGAACTCGAATACACCGACGAGGTTACATTGGGCCGCTCCATCATCAATCGTCTGCCGTTCGACGAAACGTTCCACAGTTGAAATCCGAAACATGATTACCCTGAGCATTGTCATCGTCAATTACAACGTGTGCGGATTTCTGGAACAGTGTCTGCTCTCGGTCGGCGAGGCCGTCAAGGCGATACCGCACGAGATATTTGTCGTCGACAACGCTTCGACCGACGACTCCCCGCAGTATATTCCTGCCCGTTTTCCGCAGGTGAAATATATCTATAATACCGAAAATGTGGGCTTTGCCCGGGCCAATAACCAGGCCATCGAGCTGTCGACAGGACGCTATGTGCTGCTGCTCAACCCCGATACGGTGGTGGGCGAAACGGTCCTCTCCGAGGCCTGCCGCTTTCTCGACAAACACCCCGATGCCGGTGCGCTCGGTGTGAAGATGCTCGACGGCGACGGCCGTTTCCTGCCCGAGTCGAAGCGGGGTTTCCCCTCGCCGTGGGTATCGTTCTGCAAGATTTTCGGACTGGCCGGCCTTTTCCCGCGTAGTCCCCGCTTCGGACGCTATCACCTACGTTATCTCGACGAGAACGAGGTAAACCGTGTCGATGTGCTGTCTGGTGCCTTCATGCTCCTGCGGCGCGACACGCTCGACCGCTGCGGCCTTCTCGACGAGCAGTTTTTCATGTATGGCGAAGACATTGACCTCTCCTACCGCATGACACTCACCCGACAGGCCAATTACTACCTGCCCCTGCGCATCATTCACTACAAGGGCGAGAGCACCAAGACCGAGTCGTTGCGCTATGTGCGCATTTTCTACCAGGCCATGGCCATCTTCCTGCACAAGCATTATCCCCACTACTCCTTTATGGCCCGTTTCTTCATACGGGCGGCCATCGGCTTGCGGGCTACGATGGCGGCGTTGCGCCGTTTTCTGTTTCCGCGCAGGCGGCATGTTTCTGACGAGACGGCCGGTGAGTGGTGTGTTTACAGCCGGGAGCCTGCGGCGGTGGAGCGTATCCTGTGCAGCCGTGGCCTGACTCCCGCATTGGTTACGGCCGACCGCGATGCCGTGGCTTCGCTGCTGGCTCGTGCGTCGGGGGTGCGACAGGTGGTCTTCGACCACGCCATGCTCTCTTACGGAGAGATTATCGCCTGCATGGAGGCGTGGAGCGCTCCCGGTCGGGTGCGTTTCCATATCTACTCGCCCGAAAGCGGAAAAATTGTTTCGCCCCATACGTTGTTTTCATAATCTCTGTCCGGCCATGAATTTTCTCTCAGGAACCACTCTGTCGCTGAGGGCTGTCGAGCCCGAAGATGTTGCGCTCATATACCGCTGGGAAAACGACTCCTCTTCCTGGGGCGACGGCTGTGCGCTCTCGCCCTATTCGCGGTACGCGATACGCACCTATATCGAGGAGAGCCTGCGGCAGGATATTTTCCAGATGCGGCAGTTGCGCTTCATGATTGTCAGGGCTTCGGACGGGGCGGCCGTGGGTATGGTCGACCTGTTCGACTTCGAGCCCTACCACCGCCGGGCTGCGGTGGGTATCTATGTCGATGCGGCAGCACGTCGGCAGGGAATGGCCGCTGAGGCTCTCGGCGTGTTGTGCCGCTATGCGTTTGATTTCCTGCATCTGCATCAGCTCTATGCCCAGGTGGCCGAGTCGAACGGTGCCAGTCTGCGCCTCTTTGAAAAGGCCGGGTTCCGGCCGAGCGGACGGCTCGACGAGTGGATTGTGCGTGGCGAGGGGTATGAGTCGGTGGTGCTCTTGCAGCGGCTGGCTTCCCGGTGAGTAGGCTTGCCGCGTCTTTTCATTTTTCTTCTTCCCTCTTCCCCCTTCCTGCACGCGGATTCTTTTTCCCGCAGGTACAATGCTATTTTGCATGTGTCGTTTTGCAAAAAAAAATCCCGGGACAGGGCCCCGGGATAAAAACACAAAGTTAACGAGAATCTATATTACACTTAACACATTATTTCTTTTCTGGCGAAGGCGGATTTTGTGGCGCTTTTTTGTCGTTCTTGAAATTTTTGTTGCGCATCAGCTCTTGTGAGAACCGGGCCTCGGCATCGAATATCTCAACGATTTTCTTAGCGGGCAGTATTTTCAGGAATCGTCCGAAATACTCCTTTTGCAGAATGGCTTCCTGCATCTCCGATTCTATCTTTTTCTCCACGACAGCCCTGTATTCCTCTTCGGAAGCGGGTTCTTTTTCGCGCAGTATCCGCTTGATGGCACGAGAGGCCTCGTCCTGTACATGGAACATTTTGGTTTGCAATTCTTCATATATGGGGAAGAATTCAGCGGCCTCCTTGTCGGTCAGTTCGGCACGTTCCTGCAAGAAACTCCGCTTGTGTGCCTTGAAGATTTCGAGCCGGCAACGGCCTACCTCGCGACTGGCAGCCCGCATGGCTTTCAGCGAGGAGTTTTCGTCGGGCGATTTCAGCGACTTGCGATACTCCTCCTTAGCCTTGGCATATTTCTTTTGGGCCTTTTCGAGCATGGCCTCGGCTTCGGAAAGCGTAAGCACTTTCTCTTGGGCCGATAGCACAAGGGGGCAGGCTGTAAATGTCAGCAACAGAATGAGTGAAAAGATAAAGTTACGCATATCCTCAGAGTTAATAGTCGTAGGCGTCGGCGAAATATTCGTAGACGCAGTAATCATCGACACACGAAGCCCAGATGAGCTCGTCGTAGTACTCGTTGCTGAAATTTTCTTCGGCCACAATATCGGTTTCTGTCGTCGCAGTTTGCGGAGAAAAGATACGCACCATCAAAGCGATACCCACAAACATGGCGGCCATGTAAACCCAGGGTTGAATGCGCGACCACAGGGTTACGGGGTGTTCTTTCGGGCGTTCTATTTCGGGCAATTGTTCCATGATACGGGAGGTGAATTGCTCGAAGTAGTCCCCGCCGGGCTCGGTAAGTCCGGTCCGCCGGTCAATCTTCTGCCAAATTTCTTTTTTAGTTCCCATACTTATTTGCCTTTATTTTTCGATATTTAGACTACGGTGTCTTGTCAAGGTTTAATCGGCTGATGTTAAATATTCCTCTATTTTTTTGACGGCATGGTGGTAAGAGGCTTTCAGCGCACCCACCGACGTGCCGAGAATACGGGAGATGTCTTCGTATTTCATTTCGTCGAAGTAGTGCATGTTGAATATGAGCCGTTGTTTCTCGGGCAGGCGCAGCACGGCCTCTTGGAGCAGTCGCTGTATTTCGTCGCCGTTGAACCATTCGTCGCTTTCGAGCCGTTCTACCAGGAATGAGTCTTCGCCGTCGAGCGGTATGTTGTTTTGCTGGCGCTGGCGGGCCAGGAAGGTGAGCGTCTCATTGACGGCGATGCGGTAGAGCCACGTCGAGAGCCGGGCCTCGGCACGGAAGTAGGCGATGTTGGTCCATGCTTTCAGGAAGGTGTTTTGCAGCAGGTCGTCGGCATCGTCGTGCGAGATAACCATTTTACGTATCTGCCAGTAGAGCGATTGGCTGTAATGCCTTACAACCAGTGCAAAAGCCTCCCTGCATCGCTTGGGGTCTTGCAACTGGGCGACTATAATCTCTTCATTATATTCGGGCAACATACGTTTTTTCCGGCTTCTTGTTTTTGAGGCGGTAAAGATAGAAAGAAATTTTTGTTCTCCTTCTTCTTTTTTGAAAGCGATTTTACGGTTAGACGCGGAGAGGGGGGGGAGGTTTAATCGGCTGTTCGTTTTTTTTATATACAAGAAAGCCCGGCCGAGGGGGCCGGGCTTTGCTTATCTCAAAGAGAAAATCTCGGGGAGTTATCCGTAAACGATTTCTCCGGTTTCGGGGTCGCGGTATTCGTCGAAGCTCTTGTTGTACTGGTCCATGGCGCGCAGACTCATACCCATGCTCGAGAATCCTCCGTCGTGGTAGAGGTTCTGCATGGTTACCTTGCGGGTGAGGTCAGAGAACATCACGATGCAGTAGTCGGCACACTCGGCAGCGTTGGCGTTACCCAGGGGCGACATGCGGTTGGCAAAGTCCATCAGGGAGTTCATGCCTTTTACGCCGCTACCGGCAGTGGTCATCGTGGGTGATTGCGAAATGGTGTTGATGCGCACGTTCTTTTCGCGGCCGTAGATGTATCCGAAGCTGCGGGCGATAGATTCCAGCAGGGCCTTGGCATCGGCCATATCATTGTATCCGAACAAGGTGCGTTGTGCAGCGACGTAAGACAAGGCAACGACCGAACCATATTCGTTGATGGCATCGAGTTTCTTGGCTACTTGCAGCATTTTATGGAACGAGATGGCCGAGATGTCGAGAGTCTTGTCGAGCAGGCTGTAATCGAGGTCGTCGTAGGGACGTTTTTTACGCACGTTGGGCGACATACCGATGGAATGCAGTACAAAGTCAATCTTTCCTCCCAGCACTTCGACCGAACGTTTGAACACGTTTTCGAGGTCTTCTACGCTGGTGGCGTCGGCGGGAATCACTTCGGCATGAAGCTTCTCGCTCAGTTCCGTAACTTGCCCCATGCGCACGGCAACGGGTGTGTTCGACAAGGTGATGATGGCTCCCTCTTCTACGGCTCTTTCGGCCACTTTCCATGCGATGGACATGTCGTTAAGGGCTCCGAAAATAATGCCTCGTTTCCCTTTCAGTAAATTATTGCTCATACTTATTGTTTTTTTATCCGGCAAGTTGCACATTTCGGCGCTTTTTGTGCCGGTTTTTTAACAGTGCAAAGGTACATTATTTTTTCTATCCGACAATCTTTTGGCGGCTAATTTGCTTTCTCTCCGGAAGGAATGGACTGATTGATAAAAACTTTTCTGCCGTTGCTTCTGTTTCAGATAAGGAGAATTTGTAGGCAAACGGGCAAAAACATACCATAAAAATGTTGAACCTGCTTGGCTTTTGATATTGACTTTTATATATTTGTAGAATCATTGTATGACTCATTTTATTAATACCATTACCATGAAATCGTATGTCGTAGGAATCGATATAGGTGGAACCAATACCAAGCTGGGTATTGTCGACAGTCGCGGTACTGTCCTGGCCAAAGATTCCATCAAAACCAACAAGTATCAAAGTATCGAAGAGTATATCCGTGAGCTGCACAAGGCCTATAAAGCGCTGGTCGAGGCCAACGGCCTCGACGGGGAGATAGGCGGGATAGGCGTAGGAGCCCCTAATGCCAACTATTTCAAGGGAACCATTGAGGGGGCCGTGAATCTGCCGTGGAAAGGTGTAGTACCCTTTGCCGAGCTGATGGAGAAAGAGTTTGGAATACCCGTGAAGATAACCAATGACGCCAATGCCGCCGCCATCGGTGAGATGACCTATGGTGCCGCCCGCGGAGTGAAGGATTTTATCATGATAACCCTGGGTACAGGTGTGGGCAGCGGCATCGTGGCCAACGGACAGCTTGTATATGGCAGCGACGGTAACGCCGGCGAGCTGGGTCATGTCATTGTACGGCCCAACGGGCGGCTGTGCGGCTGTGGCCGTTCGGGTTGTCTCGAAACCTACACATCGGCCACCGGTGTGGCCCGCACGGCCCGCGAGTTTCTCGAATTGCAACGTGTCGAGAGCCTTCTGCGGCGCATACCCGTGCAGGACATTACGTCGAAAGATGTCTACGACGCGGCGGTGGCCGGCGATGCCCTGGCGCAGGAAATCTTTGAATATACCGGAAAGATTCTGGGCGAAGCCTTTGCCAATTTCGTAGCCTTTTCCAGTCCCAAGATGATTGTGCTCTTCGGTGGTCTCACCCATGCCGGCGATTTGATTCTGCGACCCATCAAAGAGGCCATGGAAGACAATCTGCTTCACATCTACAAGGGAAAGGTAGAGCTGGTGCTCTCGCAACTCAATGAAGCCGACGCCGCCATTCTCGGTGCCAGTGCCTTGGGTTGGGAAGCCGCGCAATAACTATTTCTCCATGTGTCGAAAACGATAAAGTCGTTCTGCCCAAGCAGAACGACTTTATCTGTATTTTTCCAAAATCGGCGGATAAGGACAATACGGGAATAATGTATAACATTGTATTTACCGTATTAGACATTTGCCGTAATGAGGTTCTCGCAAAAAATGATTTTGATCTTTGGTTTGTCTATGATATGAAAAAACACTTTTTTGATTTTTGTTTCGATTTTCTTCGTGTTTACGGTTGGGATACAAGCCAAGACACGAATTGTAGAAAAACCGCCTTATGTTTATAGCTCTACGACAATACTCGAAATACCCCGTGTTACGCTTACCGATACGGCGACGATTGTCGATTTCGAGGTGTATTATCGGGCGGGGAAAACGGTTGAGTTCAGTTCTTCCCTCGCTTTGGTCGACGGTAACGGATGTCGTTATGCATTCCGTTCGTGTGAGGGTATGGTACCAGGAAAAAGGGTGCGTATGCCCGAGAGTGGAAAATTATCGTTATCGCTTGTTTTCGAGCCATTGCCTCCGAAAACCCGTTCGTTCGATTTTGTCGAAGGTTTCAGTGAGAACAGTTGGAAAATATATGGCATATCTTTGACAGGAAGGCTTTCTGATGACAGAAAAGAGATAAAGCGTCTCGAAAAACGGAAAATACCAGAAAGCGGACTGTCTCTTCCTGATACCGGGCTGACGGCTGATTCGGCCGTTGTTACCGGACGAATTATCGGGTTCAGAAAAGATTTCGGCCGACAGATAGAGGCTTGGTATAATACGGTTTTCGACGGTCGGCAGCAATGTGTAACCGGTCGTGTCGATGACAATGGAACTTTCCGCTTATCGTTATCGGTACATGTCCCGACGGAAATTATCTTCTCATATGATGAGCAGCCTTTGCGTTTCTTTGTCGTTCCGGGAAAGACGGTGAATGTGGATATAAATTTAGCGGAATGGACTCGTCGGGGCAGTCGCTTGCTTCGGGAGCAGCCTTCCCGGGAACGATCGGCTTATTTCTCGGGAGCAATGGCCGGGATAAATGATGAGAAAGTGCATGACACATTGCTGATAGGAGATTTTTGGCAGAGATATTATTCGAGCCTCGGTAAAATAAAGGCCTTTTATAAAATGACTGTCGATGATTATAAGGCTTATCTGTTGCACCGCTATGACAGCCTTTGTGTCGAAATCGACCGGCAACCGTGGAGTGAGGCTTATAAGAAAATCAATCGGATAAATAATGCGGTGTGGTGCGCCTTGCTGTTGAATCGTTATTCTTTGAGTTTGCGATTGTCTTATTGTCGTTTTTTCAAAGGACCCAGAGATGCTGGGCCGTATGTTTTTGCTCAGCAGTTCGAATATCCCGATTCATCGTATTTCGATTATTTGTTGATGCTCCGGCCTTATTTCGATGACGGGTCGATTGTTTGGGGAGAACGCTTCGGCGATTTGGTCAACTCGATAACGAAGGAGGTCAAATTGAAAAAAAAGATGTGTCCCGACCTTTGGCAATTTATCGAGGAGGCCGATTCCATACATCATTTTTTGTCGGACGAAGAGAGGTCTTTGCTACGAGATATATCCCGGGAGGGGTATGACTTGTTGGACGAGAGTGATAAAGAAAGAGTGTGGAATATGGTAGATGCCCATAAAAGATACTTGAAATTCTTTTTAGGAGTAATTTCCCGTAAAGGAAACGTTTCGTTACCGGTGGCTTTTTTCGGCGAAGAGAGTACATACTTCGATTGGGCCGAAGCTCAACGCTGTTACGTGAAATTAAAAGAAAATTATACGCCGCTTGACCAAGACGATATGGCATCGTTGCGGGCGATGGACGATACGATGTTTTATCGGATACTCTCGGCCGATAGCGATTCTTTATCGGTCTACCTCAAACATAATCGCGCGCTCTCTTCCCGACTCGATGCCCCGCTTGATTCTCTTTTAGGGGAAGACCTTTTTGCGGCTCTCGTGGCTCCTTATCGGGGTAAGATTGTCTTGGTGGATTTCTGGGAGACCTGGTGCTCTCCGTGCCGCATAGCCATGCAGCAGATGGTCCCTCTCAAAAGAGAATTGGCCGGTAAAGATATCGTTTATCTTTATCTGGCAACCGATGGCTCTTCCAATAAGGAGACATGGTCGAACTTGATTGAGGCTGTTCCCGGCTATCATATCTTGTTGTCGCTCCGTCAGGGTCGCAGTCTTTCTTCCCTTTTGGGAATAAACGGAGTCCCGACGTTTATCATTGTCGACCGGCAAGGTAACCGGGTGAAAAAACTGACTGGCTATCCAGGTGTCGAAACGATGAGACGTTACCTGCTCGACGCGTTGGATAGATAGCGTCGGGGCCCCTTTGTCGATGTCGGCCGTTGTTTTGGAATGACCCGCATTTTCTCTGTCGGATAAGCCGGCTGAAAAGAGGGTGTGTTTCAAAACTTTTGTTCCGCCGACGGTCATACCGGTATTATTTTGTATCTTTGTCGGGTCAAGAAATATTCAGGCATGATAGAACGCGTCATTATTCTCGAAAACGTCGACCCGGTCATCTTTTATGGCGTAAACGACAGCAACATACAGTTGTTGCGCACGCTCTTTCCCAAATTGCGCATTCTGGCGCGCGGGCTGGTGGTAAAAGCCATCGGCGATGAGGTGGAGATGGCCCTGTTTGAAGAGAAGGTAAACGAGCTCATACGTTACTGTGCCGAGTATAATCTGCTCAACGAGACCATTATCATCGACATCGTCAAGGGAAACCGCCCGCCCGAGGTGAAGAGAGACAATCTCATCATACACGGTGTCAACGGACGTCCCATCGTGGCCCGTTCGGAAAACCAGCAACGGCTGGTAAAAGCCTTTGAAGAGAACGACCTTGTCTTTGCACTCGGCCCGGCCGGTTCGGGAAAGACATATACCGCCATTGCCCTTGCCGTACGCGCACTGAAGAATAAGGAAATCAAGAAAATCATCCTCAGCCGCCCCGCCGTAGAAGCCGGCGAAAAACTCGGTTTCCTGCCCGGTGACATGAAAGATAAGATAGACCCGTATCTGCAACCGTTGTACGATGCATTGCAGGATATGATACCCGCCACCAAGTTAAAGGAATACATGGAGCTGAACATTATACAGATTGCTCCGTTAGCCTTTATGCGCGGACGCACGCTGAATGATGCGGTCGTCATTTTGGACGAAGCCCAGAATACTACCACACAGCAAATCAAAATGTTCCTCACCCGTATGGGTATGAACACCAAAATGATTGTGACGGGAGACATGACACAGATTGACCTCCCCGCTTCACAAACATCGGGATTGGTGCAAGCTCTCCGCATCTTAAAGGGAGTGAAAGGTATCAGTTTTGTTGAACTGAATAAAAAAGATATCGTACGCCATAAACTGGTGGAACGTATCGTGGATGCTTACGAAAAATTCGACAAAGAAGCGAAAGCCGAACGGGAGAAACGGAAAGCAGAACAAGCCGCCGGAC
>ERZ824600.2375-NODE-2375-length-20236-cov-3.674000_pt1 | contig 20236 bp, 10 predicted proteins | sample MGYA00519933_ERZ824600 | MGnify/ENA primary metagenome ERZ824600 (study PRJEB31778, sample SAMEA3449178) | human gut metagenome | biome: human gut; feature: human-associated habitat; material: faeces | place: United Kingdom | collected 2010/2012 ... | reverse complement strand
TATTCTCCTCCATGAATTTTGCCGAAGACCATCCGGCACGCGACATGCAGGATACTTTCTTCATCGAAAACAATGCCGAGAATGTATCGCACAATATCATACTGCGCACACATACATCCAGCGTGCAAAGCCGTGTCATGGAGAATACACAACCGCCCATCCGCATTATCTGTCCGGGACGCGTATACCGTAACGAGGCTATCAGCTATCGTGCACATGCTTTCTTCCACCAGGTAGAAGCGTTGTTTATAGACCGCAATGTATCGTTCACCGACTTGAAACAAGCTCTGTTGCTCTTTGCACAGGAAATGTTCGGCAAGGATACCAAGATACGCCTTCGTCCTTCCTACTTCCCGTTTACGGAACCAAGCGCCGAAATGGACATCAGCTGTAATATCTGCGGCGGCAAAGGCTGTCCTTTCTGTAAAGGAACTGGTTGGGTCGAAATCTTAGGTTGCGGTATGGTAGACCCCAATGTATTGGAACAGAACGGTATTGACAGCAAGATATACAGCGGCTACGCTTTAGGTATGGGTATAGAACGTATTGCCAATCTGAAATATCGCGTAAACGACCTGCGCCTGTTCTCGGAAAACGATACGCGCTTCCTGAAAGAATTTGAAGCAGCTTATTAATATAGAAATCCTGCTATTTCTATATTGGGCATAAAATTGGGATGTGCCAGAACCCAAAGGCACTCACCATTTATTTTTAGGCACGGATTGTACGGAGAAACACGGATTAAATCAAAAAAAGGACCGTGAAGTCCGTATAATCCGTGCCTAAAAGAAATTATCAGGCGTATTTTTACTCCCGATTATTTGCAACTAACGGTTTTTAATACAGCCTGATTATCAATCCTATTAAATCTCCACCCAATGAAAGATAGGCTCGTAACTCCCGGCTATTGCTTTATCCTCGCTGCCAACTTCCTACTGTACTTCGGCTTTTGGCTATTGATACCCGTATTGCCATTCTATCTATCCGAAGTATTCAATGCAGGAAACTCCACTATCGGCATCATTCTTTCCTGCTATACGGTAGCTGCCTTATGCATCCGTCCGTTCTCCGGATATTTTCTGGACAGTTTTGCCCGCAAACCGTTATATCTGTTAGCTTATTTCATCTTCATGACCATGTTTGCCGGATACATCATTGCCGGGTCACTCACTTTATTTATCCTGTTCCGCATCATACACGGCGTATCATTCGGCATGGTGACCGTGGGCGGCAATACGGTAGTCATCGACATCATGCCCTCATCAAGACGCGGAGAAGGTCTCGGATATTACGGACTCTCCAACAACATAGCCATGGCAGTAGGGCCGATGTCCGGTTTGTTCCTGCACGATGCCGGTATGAGTTATACCACCATATTCTGTTGCTCGCTGGGTTCCTGCATTGCAGGGTTCATCTGTGCTTCCTTAGTGAAAACCCCATATAAGCCGCCTGTCAGACGCGAACCGGTTTCGCTCGACCGCTTTATTCTGCTGAAAGGCATTCCTGCAGGTGTCAGCCTGCTCTTATTATCCATTCCTTACGGAATGACTACCAACTACGTAGCCATGTATGCCAAAGAAATCGGTATCCATGCAACTACCGGCTTTTTCTTTACTTTCATGGCGGTGGGCATGGCTATCTCGCGCATCTTTTCCGGCAGGATTGTAGACAGAGGGAAAATAACGCAGGTAATTTCGGCAGGGTTGTACATCGTGGTATTCAGTTTCTTCCTGCTCTCGGCATGCGTCTATATCATCGAGTGGAACAGCATGGCATGCAACATCGTGTTCTTTGCAGTGGCATTGCTGCTTGGCATAGGCTTCGGCATCATGTTTCCGGCCTATAACACACTGTTCGTAAACCTTGCCCCCAACAGTCAACGGGGCACGGCCACTTCCACCTACCTCACTTCGTGGGATGTGGGGATAGGCATCGGTATGCTGACAGGCGGATACATTGCAGAAGTCAGCACTTTCGACAAAGCCTATCTTTTCGGAGCCTGCCTGACAATTGTTTCCATGCTCTATTTCAACATCAAGGTAACTCCTCATTATCATAAAAACAAATTACGATGAGAAAGAAAGAACGTTATGAAAAGATACTCGCCTGGTTCAGGGAAAACCGCCCCATAGCGGAGACCGAGCTGCATTATAACAACCCGTACGAACTGTTGATTGCGGTAATTCTTTCCGCCCAATGCACAGACAAGCGGGTAAATATGATAACTCCCGCCCTCTACCGGGACTTCCCCACTCCCGAAGCGCTTGCAGCCACTACTCCGGAAGTAGTATACGAATACATACGCAGCGTATCTTACCCGAACAACAAGGCCAAGCATCTTGTAGGCATGGCTCAAATGCTGGTGAAAGACTTCAACAGCCAAGTGCCCGACACACTGGAAAAGCTCGTGAAACTTCCCGGTGTGGGACGCAAAACGGCAAATGTAATCCAGTCAGTCGTCTTCAACAAAGCCGCCATGGCGGTAGATACCCACGTTTTCCGCGTCAGCCACCGTTTGGGACTGGTATCCGACAAATGCACCACCCCGTTCAGCGTAGAGAAGGAATTGATTAAATACATTCCGGAAGCAGAGATTCCCATTGCTCACCACTGGCTCATCCTGCACGGACGGTATGTATGCCAGGCACGTACCCCTCAATGTGACAACTGCGGTTTGCAATTGATGTGCAAATATTACTGCCGGAAGTATAAAGTTAGTAAAGAGAGCAATGATGGGGAAGAATAAACAATGATTTAATAGCAGGGAAAAGAAATAAATACTAACTTTGCCGTCACGAAAAGAAAACGGTAACACTTTTAAATAAAAATAGAGTATTATGACAATTGATCAATTTAACTTTGCCGGAAAAAAGGCATTCGTTCGCGTGGACTTCAACGTGCCTCTGGACGAAAACTTCAACATTACAGACGATACCCGTATGCGTGCCGCTCTTCCTACATTGAAGAAGATTTTGGCTGACGGTGGCAGTATTATCATCGGTTCTCACCTCGGTCGTCCGAAAGGTGCAACCGACAAGTTCTCTTTGAAGCACATCCTGAAACATTTGTCAGAACTGCTGGGTGTTGAGGTACAGTTCGCCAACGACTGCATGGGCGAAGAAGCTGCCGTTAAGGCTGCCGCTCTGCAACCGGGTGAAGTGCTGTTGCTCGAAAACCTTCGTTTCTATGCTGAAGAAGAAGGCAAACCGCGCGGTTTGGCCGAAGATGCGACAGACGAAGAAAAGAAAGCTGCCAAAGCTGCCGTTAAGGAAAGCCAGAAAGAGTTTACCAAGAAACTTGCTTCTTACGCTGACTGCTACGTAAACGACGCATTCGGTACCGCTCACCGTGCACACGCTTCTACGGCATTGATCGCCAAATACTTCGACAAAGACAACAAGATGTTCGGCTACCTGATGGAGAAAGAAGTGAAAGCCGTAGACAAGGTGTTGAATGACATCCAACGTCCGTTCACTGCTATCATGGGTGGTTCCAAAGTATCTTCCAAGATTGAAATCATCGAAAACCTGCTGAACAAGGTAGATAATCTGATTATCACCGGCGGTATGACTTATACCTTCACCAAAGCTCAAGGCGGTAAAATCGGTCTTTCCATCTGCGAAGACGACAAGCTGGATCTGGCTCTCGAACTGTTGAAGAAGGCAAAAGAAAAAGGCGTAAACCTCGTATTGGCTGTAGATGCCAAGATTGCCGACTCTTTCTCTAACGACGCCAACACTCAGTTCTGTAAAGTAAACGAAATACCTGACGGTTGGGAAGGTCTGGATATAGGTCCTGAGACAGAAAAGATTTTTGCCGAAGTTATCAAGAACTCCAAGACTATCCTTTGGAACGGTCCTACGGGCGTATTCGAGTTCGACAACTTCACTCACGGTTCACGCTCTGTAGGTGAAGCTATCGTTGAGGCAACCAAGAACGGTGCGTTCTCACTCGTAGGCGGTGGCGACTCTGTAGCTTGCGTCAACAAGTTCGGTCTGGCAAACGGCGTTTCTTACGTTTCTACCGGTGGTGGTGCATTGCTCGAGGCAATCGAAGGAAAAGTTCTTCCGGGTATCGCTGCTATCAACGAATAACAAGAACCTCATTCATACAAAAGGCAGCTCTTTGAAAAAAGGGTTGCTTTTTTTTTAATTATATATCCGACACATGAAACGAATTCTACTATCCTGTCTTCTTCTCCTCTCCATATATACATTAAAAGCCCAGGATACGCGTCTGAACAATGTAGTGAATACATTGAAAGAACGCATCACCCTGGCAGGGTATGCCCAAGTGGGATATACCTATGATGATGCCGGCGAAAAGGCCAGCAATACCTTCGACCTCAAACGCGCCATATTCATGGCACGCGGCAAGATTACCGACAAATGGTCGTGCTACTTCATGTACAGCTTCGCCAATACCGGAAAGATACTGGAAGCTTATACGGAATACCGGTTCCTGCCCCAACTCACTGCCCGCATCGGACAGTTCAAAACAATGTACACCATTGAGAATCCGATGTCTCCCTGTTTTGTCGAACTGATAAACTGTTATTCACAGGCGGTCAACTATCTGGCAGGCATCAACGGCAGCGACCCACTCTATGGCTCGAACAGCGGCCGTGACATGGGTATCCTTATCTACGGCGACCTTTTCAAGAAAAAGCTGAGTTATAACCTTGCCGTCATGAACGGGCAAGGCATCAATCTGAAAGACAAGAACAATCAAAAAGACATAGTAGGCAGCCTGATGGTTCATCCGCTCGACTGGCTGTCGGTGGGCGGCTCGTTCGTCAAGGGCAAAGGCTGTGCCGTAGCCGCCTCTTCCGTCAATCCGGATATAGCGATAGGCGACAGCTACACACGCAACCGCTGGTCGGCAGGCGCCACCATACAGACAAAGCCTGTCAGCCTGCGTACCGAATACCTTGCCGGCAAAGACGGACATGTAAAAAGCGATGGATACTATGCAACCGCATCCATACATGTGCTTCCCAAATTCGACATTGTAGCATCCTATGATTATTTCAACAAAGACAAAGCGCAGGATTACAAACAGAGCAACTATGTGGCCGGCGTGCAATGGTGGTTCTATCCCAAATGCCGCTTGCAGGCGCAATACACCTATTGCGATCCCCACAAAGGAGAAAACTCCAACCTGCTGCAGGCACAATTGCAGGTGCGTTTCTGATTTATGAAAACATTCTGGCATTCTTTTTGTACATTTGTAGAGTATAATCACTTAATGAATACAATCTTATGAACGAGCAAGCCATACAAGAGCAATATCAGCATATAGTCAATCTACTGGAACAGAAACGTCTGAAAGAGGCTCAAGTACAACTGGAAGCCTTTTTATGGAACTGCAACGACTGGACGCTCCGCAACCGTTTGGAGCAGGCTAAGGTGTCCTACCAATACATGTTACAGTACATGCGCCAGGGCGTAAACGATCCGGAACGGCAGAAACTATACCGGCAACTTCTGGCAGAAACCTGGGAGCTTGCCGAACAGACCCGCATCAGCCTGCTCGATGAGGTTTCCACCCGTTATTACCACTCCCTGCACAAGAACAAAAAGAATATGGTAGCCGGTTACGGCATGTCTTCCTGGCTGAAAGTTCTGGAATCTTTTCCTGACGATATGGCGGTTTGCCAGCTTATGCCGGACAACAAACAAAGTCTGGACAGCGCCCTGCAACGCCATGAAGGCACTGCCCAATACCTGTTCCTCACTACATGGGGCAACAGTGGCTGGACGGCAGAAGAAGAACAGGAAGCCAGGCTGTATCTGAAGTCCGAATTATTGCCGGTAAATGACTTGTGTCTGTTCACCGGAGCCATCCTGCTCAGCCTGATGGAATGTTTCGATCCGCGGAAATTCTCATGGTTACTGGATGCCGCAACACACGCCGACACACAAGTCAACCAGCGCGCCCTGGTGATTATTGCCATCATACTGCACATACACTCCAACCGCTTGCAGCTATACCCTGAGCTGATGGCAAAGTTATCGCTTCTCGATGAGGACGGCAGCTTCGGCAAACAGTTGAACCGGGTTTACATCCAGCTACTCCGCAGCCGTGAAACAGAGAAGATAGACAAGAAGATGCGTGAAGAAATCATTCCGGAAATGATGAAGAACGTCACCATCATGCGCAATATGAAGTACGGCTTCGAAGAAAACATTGATGAAGACGACCGCAATCCGGACTGGGAGAAAGCATTCGAGGAATCGGGCCTGGGCGACAAGATACGCGAGATGAACGAACTTCAACTGGAAGGAGCCGATGTATATATGAGTACGTTTGCCCAACTCAAGAGTTACCCGTTCTTCCAAAATCCGCATAACTGGTTCTATCCGTTCGACATGCAGCATTCCAGCATCATACGGGAGTTCGGACTGAAGCCTACCGGAGAAAACGCCGTCCTGTCACTGATACTGCAATCGGGCTTTTTCTGCAACAGCGACAAGTATTCATTATGCTTTACCATGGCACATATACCGCAAGCGCAGCGTAATATGATGCTCAGTCAAATGACATCACAGGATTTGAATGAACTGATGGACGAAAGCAAATCGTCCAGCCTGAGACAGTATGCCTTGCGGCCGGACGTTATCAGCAACCAGTATATCCACGATTTATACCGGTTCTTCAAGTTAAGCCAGCGCCGCCATGAGTACCGTGATATTTTCAAGGAAGAAATAGCCCTGCACCGCATACCGGCACTGAAAGATATTTTGTGCAAGCCCGAACTATTGGCAACCATAGCCGACTTCCATTTCCGCAAAGAGCATCCCGCAGAAGCCTTAAGCATCTATAAAGAAATAACGGATATGAACCATGCCGATGCGGAAATCTTCCAAAAGACCGGCTATTGCCTGCAAAAAGAGAAACGTTACAAAGAAGCTATCGAAGCTTATAGGAAAGCCGATGTGCTGAAACCCGATCATGTATGGACTATCCGCCACCTCGCCACCTGCCACCGCCAATTGCGGGACTTTGCAACGGCATTGGAATATTACAGAAAAGCGGAAGCCATGCAACCGGAAAACAGAAACCTGCCATTCCTTATCGGCAGTTGCCTGGCAGAGCAGGAACGCTACGAAGAAGCCTTGCAGTGTTTCTTTAAGCTGGATTTCATGGAGAACGACTGCATCAAGGCATGGCGTGCCATAGGCTGGTGCTCGTTTGTCAGCGGAAAATTTGAACAGGCCATGCGGTATTACAACAAGATACTTGCCTTGAAACCGCTTTCCACAGATTACCTCAATGCCGGACACGCAGCATTGCTATTGGGAAATATGGAAAAGGCTGCCGAACTGTACGGAAAAGCTACCTCGGAAAGCGGTAACCGGGAGACTTTTCTTGAGATGTTCGATAAAGACAAGGAGATGCTCATCAAGTTGGGGGTAGACGAAAACGACATACCGCTGATAAGAGATTTTGGTTTAACCGCTGATTAAAAGATAAAAAAATATATCCCGTCATTCAGAGACTCGTAGCAATGAAAAGCCTCCCTCCCCTATATAAGCTTACCGCTACACGTCTCTGAATGACAGTACGACGTAAGATTTCGCTTCCCATACTTCCTATATTTACCTCATTGGAGTAAAAAACAGGCGAAATGGTGTATTTTCCGTTCATATTACCTCTCCTTATTTCCTAATTGAAGGTATTTACTTATTTTTGCTATAGCTTTAAAGTAAATACAATGAAACGACTCGATGTTCTTATTCTTTTGCTATCAATAACCGTATTCATCATTGCCCAACCGGTTTGTCAGGTCAAGCACTTTTCTGTCAATGACGGTCTCGCCCAAGGAAATGTAATGGGAATGCTTCAAGACCAAAAAGGCTTCATCTGGTTCAGCACTTGGAACGGACTGAGCAAATATGACGGATACACATTCAAGACCTACAAGACTTCTCAGGAAGACCGTTACGCTTTCGGCAGCAACCGTATGGGAACAATCTCCGAAAGCAAATACGGAGATATCTGGTGTCCTACCTACGACGGACAAGCCTGTCTGTTCGATGTGGAAACGGAAAAATTCATCGATGTATTGCAACCTCTTGAAATTACAACCAAGCACTCTAACTATGTCTCACGCATATTGTCATTGAAGAAAGGCATAGCGTGGATTATCTGCAAAAACGGATACACATATAGAGCCGATGAACAACTATGCAAACACGGAGAAGGTATCACACTGTACTCCACATTCACCAAGAATCTGAAAGGAGACCGTATCTATACCGTTTATCAGGATTCCGATGAAGACGAATGGATATTGACCAACAAAGGCGTCACCATTGTCGGAAATAAAAGGGTAGACACCGACTTTCCATTTCAATATATCACACAAATAAAGGAGAATATATATCTGATTGCCGACAAGGGTAAACTGGCTCAATACAATTTCCAAACCCAAAAGCTGAAGTTTATCAATATCCCCTGTTCTCACAACAGAATAACCAATGTTACTGCAATAGGAACAGAAACGCTGGCATTAGGTACGGACAATGGTCTGATACTGTATTCCACTCCCGACAATACATTCCGCCAAATCGATATTCGTACATCCACTCAACCTTCCAATTATGTGGAGCAGGTCTATCAAGACAAGCAACAAAATATTTGGGTATTCTCCCAAAGCTCCGGCATCATCCGTATCTTACCTGGCAGTGATGAAAAAGAGCACCTGTTTACTCCCCAGAATGAAGTTATCAGGCACGGGCGCAACAGCCGTAAACTGATATTCGAAGACAAAACCGGTAACCTATGGGTATTACCCACCAACGGTAACCTTTCTTATTACGACCGGAAAGAAAAAAAACTCAAACCGCTGCTTACCGACACTGACAATCCTAAATCCATATTCAGTCCGTTGGTACGCTTTTACACTCTCGACACACAAGGAAACTGTTGGCTTGCCACTGCACGCGGAATAGACCGGATAAGTTTTTTCCCTCAAAGTTTCCAATTCAACCAAACCGATTACGAAGCAGAAACACGTGCCTTCCTGCGAGACAGCAACAATCGCTTATGGAGCGCATCCAAAGCAAGTTACATCCAGATATATGCCCCCGACGGAAGTTTGGAAGGCTACCTTTCGCCACAGGGAAATATTGTCAAAGAGAAACAACTGTTCTACAACGGCGTATACGCCATCATGGAAGACAAAGAGAAGAACATCTGGCTGGGTACGAAAGGCGCCGGATTATTCCAACTGACTCCCAAAGGAATAAATCGATATTCCGTCACTTGCTTTAAGCACCAACCGAACAATCCTTACAGTATAAGTGACAACAGCATATACTCCATTTTTCAGGATAGTCACAACCGTATCTGGATAGGTTGTTATGGTGGCGGACTAAACCTGCTGATCCGGCGAAATGACCAAACACCCATATTCATCCATAGCAACAATGAACTGAAAAACTATCCCACGGATTATGGAATGAAAGTGCGTAACATCACCGAAGCTCCCGGCGGCGTACTTATGGTAGGTACCACGAACGGACTGCTCACTTTCTCCAATAAGTTTGAATTGCCCGAAGAGGTAAAGTTCTACAGAAACTGCCATCAGCCGGGCGATAAAAACAGTCTTTCCACCAACGACATTACGCACATCTATACAGACAAACGAAAGACGACATACGTTATAAGTTTCACCGGCGGTATCAGTAAAATTATCTCCGATCAATTGCTCAGCGAACAAATACGCTTCAAGAACTACGACCAAAGCAACGGATTAGCCTCCGACCTGACCCTCTCAATGACGGAAGACACCCACAATCACCTTTGGATAGTTTCCGAAATAGCCTTGTCCAGATTTAATCCCGGCAACGAGACTTTTGAAAACTACACGCTCGGCTCCACCTATCAGCAACAGTTCAACTTCTCAGAAGCTCTCCCTGTCATTAACGCCCGCAAACAAATTGTATTGGGTACAGACAAAGGTTTTCTGGAAATTTCTCCCGATAAGATGCGAAAAAGTACCTATGTACCCCCTATCGTATTTACCGGATTTAAAATACAAGGGCATCCGGCAGACCATCCAATCGACAATCTGAAAGAACTGGAACTGAATGCATCCCAGCGGAACGTTACTTTCCAGTTTGCCGCACTCGATTACGTAAATCCCGACAATATACTTTACGCCTATCGCCTGCAAGGGCTGGAAGACGAATGGAATGAAGTCGACAACAACCGTTCCGCCAGCTATATCAATCTGCCGGCAGGACAGTACCAATTACAAATCAAATCGACCAACAGCGACGGAGTATGGACCGACAACATACGTACGCTATCCATCCATGTACTCCCGACATTTTGGGAAACCTATTGGGCATGGCTACTCTATTTCATTCTGTTTGTCCTGTTCACCGCCACCATTGTATATGTTCTGTTCTATATTTACCGTCTGCGCCACCAAGTAGACATGGAACAGCAACTCGCAAATGTCAAGCTACGTTTCTTCACCGATATTTCCCACGAACTGCGTACTCCGTTGACCCTGATAGGCAGTCCGGTTACAGAAGTCCTGGAGAACGAGCCCCTGTCTCCCACTGCCCGCGAGCACCTGACCCTTGTGCGCAGGAACACAGAACGGATGCTCCGACTAATGAACCAGATACTGGATTTCCGCAAAATACAAAATCAGAAGATGAAGCTGTTAGTGGAAAACACAGACCTTATTCCGCTCTTGCAGAAAGTGATGGACAGTTTCCGGCTGATAGCCAAAGAAAAGGAGATTGATTACCGGATGCAATCTGCGACCGAATCTGTTTTCGGTTGGATAGACCGGGACAAATTCGAAAAGATATTCTTTAACCTGCTTTCCAATGCATTCAAATATACTCCCAACGGCAAAGCTATCACAGTCAAAGTTACGCCACATAAAGACACGATAGACATCGAAGTGGCGGACGAAGGAATCGGAATCGCAACGGAAAAGTTGCGTACCCTTTTCCAGCGTTTTGAAACACTGGTAAAGGAGAATATTCTCCAGCCCTCATCGGGTATCGGACTATCACTGGTAAAAGAGATGGTAGAGATTCACCACGGTAGCATCAAAGTAGACAGCCAGCCCGGTGTGGGCAGCCGTTTTACCGTAACCCTGCCTCTGCAAAAGCAAGCTTTCGAGAAAGATACGCAAGCGGAATTCATATTGAACGATGCTCAGTCATCCTCTCCGACTGCCACCGATGAAGACACAAAAGGAACAGATGCAAAAGAGATTTATGACAATAATACCACCGACTGCCACTCCATTCTGGTGGTAGAGGACAACAAAGAACTGCGGACTTTCCTAAGGAACAGCCTGTCGGGAGACTACACCGTTATCACAGCTTCCAACGGAGAAGAAGGGCTGCAATCTGCCATAGACAATCTTCCGGACTTAATCATCAGCGATGTCATGATGCCCGTCATGGATGGATTGGAAATGGTGAAGCACATCAAAGAAAACAATTCCATTTGCCACATTCCCATCATCATACTATCGGCAAAGGCATCTTTGGACGATCGCATAGCAGGACTGGAGCAGGGAATAGATGACTATATAACCAAGCCTTTCAGCGCCACTTACTTGAAAACCCGTATCGTCACGCTCCTCCGCCAACGCAAATCGTTGCAGGAAATGTACATGGCGCAACTCACTGAAAGCAAGAACGCCATTATCTCCGGCAACCTCACCCCTTCACAACCTCAGATTACTCCTTTTGACGAACAATTCATGCAAAAGGTTATGGAGTTTATGGAACAGCAAATGGACAACTCGGAGCTGACGATCGACGCATTTGCCGAGCATCTGATGATGAGCCGTACTATCTTTTATCGGAAGTTGAAATCGATTATCGGGCTTACTCCCGTGGATTTCATACGCGAAATCCGCATCAAACGCGCCGTACAACTGATAGACAGCGGAGAGTATAACTTCTCGCAAATTGCTTATATGACCGGATTCAGCGATCCGAAGTACTTCAGCAAATGCTTTAAAAAGGTTATGGGGGTCACACCTTCGGAATATAAAGAGAGAAAATGAAAAAACATTCCGAATAAAAAACACACTCTTTCGACCGGATATTACCCGTTTAAAAACCGGAAAGCGCGTACTATTGCAATCGTTAAACGGAATACCATAAAAAACGATTACTCAAAGATGAAAAAACAATGGATTATCGCCTGCCTTGCCGGTGTACTAACGACTGGTGCCCAGGCCCAACAATCAAACTATGTTTCCGAAGTATGGGTAGCCGACCAAGGAAACGGCACCTACAAGAACCCTGTTCTCTATGCAGACTACTCAGACCCTGATGTCTGCCGCGTGGGTGACGATTTCTACCTGACGTCGTCCAGTTTCGGCTGTCTGCCCGGACTACAGATTCTCCATTCCAAAGACTTGGTGAACTGGTCTATTATCAGCGCCGCCGTACCCGCCGCCCTTCCTCCGGTCACCACTCCCGAACGTCCGGAACACGGCAACCGTGTGTGGGCTCCCAGTATCCGCCATCATAACGGCGAATTCTATATTTTCTGGGGAGACCCGGACCAAGGCATATTCATGGTAAAGTCGTCCCGGGCAGAAGGTCCGTGGAGCAAGCCCGTACTTGTAAAAGAGATTAAGGGCATTATCGATACCTGCCCCATTTGGGATGAGGACGGCAAAGTCTACCTGGCACACGCATACGCCGGCAGCCGCGCCGGGCTGAAAAGCGTCATCGCCATCTGCGAGTTGAGCGCTGACGCTACCCAAGTCATCGGTCCTTCCCGCATCATCTTCGATGGACACGAACATCACGGCACGTGCGAAGGGCCGAAACTGTACAAACGCAACGGTTATTACTACGTTTTCCTCCCTGCCGGCGGCGTGGCTACCGGCTGGCAGGTGGTGCTTCGCTCCCGTAACATCTATGGTCCTTATGAAAACCGTACCGTACTGGCACAGGGCAACTCACCCGTCAACGGACCTCATCAGGGTGGCTGGGTGGACACGCCTACCGGTGAAGACTGGTTCATGCACTTTCAGGATGTAGGTGCCTACGGACGTGTAGTACATCTACAACCCATGAAGTGGATTGACGACTGGCCTGTAATCGGAACAGATAAAGACGGAGACGGATGCGGCGAACCCGTACTGACCTACCGCAAGCCCGATATAGGTAAGACATACCCCGTATGTACTCCGCAAGAAAGCGATGAGTTCGACGGCTACACCCTGTCTCCGCAATGGCAGTGGCACGCCAACATCAATGATAAATGGGCATATTACGCCGGCGACCGGAGTATGGTGCGTCTTTACTCCTATCCCGTTCCGGATAATTACAAGAGCTTGTGGGATGTGCCCAACCTGTTGTTGCAGAAAACCCCGTCGGACAACTTCACCGCAACCATGAAACTGACCTTCCGCCCCAACCCGAAGTACAAAGGCGAGCGTACCGGATTGGTAGTCATGGGCATGGATTATGCCGGACTCATACTGGAGAATACGGAACAGGGAACCGTACTTTCGCAAATCGCCTGCCGGAAAGCAGACAGAGGCGGCACCGAAAAAACAAATGACAGCGTTGCCGTAAAAGACTCTACCCTCTACCTGCGAGTGAAGTTCAGCGCCGACGGCAGTAAAGTGAAAGGCACAGACGACCTGTTGGTACGCTGCAACTTCAGTTACAGTCTCGACGGCAAGAAGTTCCGTCCGCTCGGCGAAACCTTCCAAGCCCGTGAAGGCAAATGGATAGGAGCCAAAGTAGGAACATTTTGTACCCGCCCCGCTATCCGCACCAATGACGGCGGCTGGACGGATGTAGACTGGTTCCGTATCACAAGAAAATAAATGTTGATATCAAAACGTTATCAAAGCATACAGAAAAAAACAACTATATTCATATAATCATGAGAAACAGAATAACCTATCTGCTTGCCTGCCTCATTGTTTCGGGTAGCAGCCTTGCACAGTCCGTCTATAAGGACAACAGCTACAGTCCGGCAGAGCGTGCGGAAGATTTAGTGAAACAACTCACACTGGAAGAGAAAGTATCCTTGATGATGGACAACTCAAAGCCCGTGGAACGGTTGGGTATCAAACCCTACAACTGGTGGAACGAAGCATTGCACGGAGTAGCACGCAGCGGTTTGGCAACCGTTTTTCCGCAACCCATCGGCATGGCGGCTTCTTTCTCTCCCGAAGCTTTACATACAGCTTTCGTTGCCGTATCCGATGAAGCACGCGCCAAGAATGCCGTCTACTCGAAAGAGGGCAGCTACAAACGCTATCAAGGGCTGACCATCTGGACACCCACGGTGAACATCTACCGCGACCCTCGCTGGGGACGGGGTATAGAGACATACGGTGAAGACCCTTATCTGGCAAGCGTTATGGGCGTAAATGTTGTAAAAGGCCTGCAATGCCTGGACGAAAACCGGAAATACGATAAGGTACACGCTTGCGCCAAGCACTTCGCCGTGCACTCCGGTCCCGAATGGAACCGCCACAGCTTCAATGCGGAGAACATCAGCCCGCGCGATTTGTACGAAACCTACCTGCCGCCCTTTGAAGCACTGGTAAAAGAAGGTAAGGTAAAAGAAGTGATGTGTGCCTACAACCGCTTCGAGGGTGAACCTTGCTGCGGCAGCAACCGCCTGCTGACGCATATTCTCCGCGAAGAGTGGGGATACGACGGTATTGTCGTATCCGATTGCAGCGCCATCAGCGACTTCCACAACGCCAAAGGACACAAAACCCACCCCGATGCCGCTGCCGCCTCTTCTGCCGCCGTACTGAGTGGAACAGACCTGGAATGCGGTTCCAATTACCGTTCGCTGATAGAAGGAGTAAAAAGAGGACTCATCAATGAAAAAGACATCGACCGCTCCGTAAAACGTCTGTTACAGGCACGCTTCGAATTGGGCGAGATGGACGAACTCAGCCGGGTGGACTGGGCACAGACACCCTATTCCGTAGTCGGCTCCGACAAGCACGATTCACTGTCGCTGGACATGGCACGCAAGTCCATGACACTGTTACAAAACAAAAACGGCATCCTTCCCCTCGAACGCGGCGGGAAAGTCATCGCCGTAATGGGGCCCAACGCCAACGACTCCGTGATGCAGTGGGGAAACTACAACGGTACTCCCAAACGTACCATCACCATTCTGGACGGTATCCGCTCGGCCATGGGCAAAGACGACAAACTGATTTACGAACAAGGCTGTTCGTGGGTGGAAAGGAAATTGATACACAGCGTATTCAGCCAGTGTAAATCCGAAAACGGCCCCGGCTTCAGCGCCCGTTACTGGAACAATACGGAGTTCAAGGGCGAACCCGCAGCCACGGCACAGCTAAGCACTCCGTTCCATCTCTGTACTTCCGGAGCCACTGTTTTTGCACCGGGCGTAAACCTCACCGATTTCTCTGCCGTTTACCAAAGCGTATTCACTCCCCGGGAGAGCGGCGATGTTGTGTTCGACTTCTACTGCTACGGTTCCGTAAAGCTGCTCGTCGACGGCAAAGAGGTGAAGAACTTCACCAACAAACACGGCAGCCGTCCGCAAGCACACGGCATGCGTGTAGAGGCCGGCAAATCGTATGACATTGAAATCCGCTTCCAATACTTTGCCAGCGATGCCCAGCTCAACTTCGACATCGGCTTCAAGGAAGAGTGCGACATACAACGTTCGGTAACCAAAGTGAAAGATGCCGATATCGTGATTTTTGCAGGCGGCATATCCCCTCAACTGGAAGGAGAAGAGATGGGCGTTGACCTGCCCGGCTTCAAGAGAGGCGACCGCACGGACATCGAACTGCCTGCCGTTCAACGGGAAATGATTAAAGCGCTTCACGATGCAGGCAAGAAGGTTATCTTCGTAAACTGTTCGGGTTCGCCCATTGCCATGGAAGCCGAGACGGAACACTGCCAAGCCATTCTGCAGGCATGGTATCCGGGACAGTCGGGTGGTAAGGCCGTTGCCGAAGTCCTGTTCGGCGACTACAACCCTGCCGGACGTCTGCCGGTTACGTTCTACCGCAGCCTGTCGCAACTGCCCGACTTCGAAGACTACAACATGGCAGGACATACCTACCGCTTCTTCAAAGGCGAACCGCTTTTCTCGTTCGGATACGGTTTGAGTTACACCACATTCAAATACGGTAAAATGAAACTGGATTCATCTGTCAAGGTAGGCGAAACGGCAAAAATCACCGTACCCGTCACCAATACCGGCAGCCGCGACGGCGAGGAAGTAGTACAGGTATATCTCAAGAAGAACGGAGAGACAGACGGTCCTATCAAGACGCTGCGCGCCTTCAAACGCGTACGCATCCCAGCAGGAAAGACCGTGAAAGTGGAACTCGAACTGACTCCCAAACAACTGGAATGGTGGGACAACACCACCAACACGATGCGTACCATGCAAAATACCTTCGATGTATTGGTAGGTGGAAGCTCTCAAGAGAAAGACCTGCAAAAGAAAACACTAAAACTGTTATAAGAAACCGATAGAACTCCCACTCTGTAGCATTCAGAGAAGTAAAGCGATGAAGAATCTCTTCCCGGTATCTGCAAGGAAGAGATTTTTCGTCGCTTTGCTTTTATCCGACAAGGATACCGGCCGTATTCTTTGGCACAACGTCCTGCCGGTCCGTCACACCGGCGGTTACTTCCGTTCCCATGAGGCGAAACGGACGTTTCCACTAGCGAAATGCTCGTTCCCCTTAAAGGAAACTCCAGTTCCCCTTAAGGGAAATTCTTGTTTCCTTTAGGGGAAACGGTTGTTTCTCCCGTGGGAAACGGACCTTTCCATAAGTATGATAACCGTAAAGAGTTATAGATAAATACCAAACTGTATATAGAAGGGGAAAAAAGCGAATAGAGCACCTCCTGAAAATACAATAGGCACGGATTGTATGAAGTAGCCGCTTCCGGTTTACCAGTTCCATACAATCCGTGCCTTACCAACACGAAGTTATGTCTAAATTCAATTCTGTGTGAGCAATCTCCTTTCCGAGATTTTATCGTATGCCATACCGTCAATGACTATATCCGTGGCATTCTCCACTTGCAGATACGCATCATCAGCCGTTTCTATTTCGATATTTTCCAGAGTAATTCCGGCAACCTTGTTTATGGAAGCTCCTTTCTGCGCATCGGTTACTTTCATATTCTTAACAGAAAAGTTCTCGATAGGCATTTCGGGCAGTCCGTTCAGGAACATGGCACGGCCGGCACCTTTGCAGGATACATTGGAGATGTGGATATTCCTGAAAGCCGGAGTCTCTTCGGTCACGGCAGGCACAGGAGCGCCGGGCGCTTCTTTCACAGCATAATAGAGGTCGGCAATCAATGCATCACCCGGAATGTTTATCATATTGATATTGTCCACGTAGATATTTTCCACCACACCACCACGGCCGCGCGTACTCTTGAAACGCAACCCGACATCGGTACCGATGAATGTACAGTCTGCCACATACACATTCCTGACGCCGCCGGACATTTCACTGCCCACAACAAAACCGCCGTGTCCGTGCAATACGGTGTTGTCCTTCACTATCACATTCTCGCAAGGTTCTCCGCGTCGACGGCCGTCGGCATCTTTACCCGACTTTATACAAATGGCGTCATCACCCGCATCGAACAGGCAATTGGCTACCACCACATTCTTACACGATTCCACATCGAGGGCATCTCCATTCTGCGAATACCAGGGATTGAACACCTTGACGCCATCCAATGTCAGGTCTTCGCAAGAGAGCGGATGCAGGCACCAACTGGGCGAATTGCGGAACGTTACGCCTTCCAGCAATATGCGTTTACTCTTTACGAAGCTCAGCAGCACAGGACGCAACCAGCGTTTCATTCCTTCCCATTCATCGGCAGAAACTGTTCTTTTCTCTTTACTGCCGGTAAGTACAGAAGCTTTCAAAGCACCGGCATCGGGATACCACACTTTGCCGGCATCGTCTACCACACCACCCGACCTGAGCAGTGCCTTCCACTGTCCGTCCGTCATTTTATTACGTTTCACAGGTCGCCAGCTATCGCCCGAACCATCGAAGACCCCGTGCCCCGTAATGGCTATATTCTCTGCTTTCATCGCAGAGATAGGCGACTGGCAACGGAGCATGTCCAACCCCTCGAAAGAGGTATGTACCAACGGATACAAAGCGGCATCATCGCTGAAAAGTACAAGCGCGTTTCGTTCGGTATGCAAGTTGACATTGCTCTGCAATACAATAGGCCCCGTAAGCCACAATCCCTCGGGAATGATTACTTTACCACCACCCTTCTCGCTCACCGCCCTGATGGCATTGTTTATGGCTTCGGTGTTCAGTGTCTCACCGTCCGCCTTTGCACCGAAATCACGGATATCCACCTGATAGTCTGGGAAAGAGGGATGCTGTACGACAGGCATCTCAAAGGGAAGATTCTTATAAAGGTCTTCCTTGTTTGCGATGTCATAACGCTCCGTCGAAGCGCTTTGACAAGCGCAAAGTGTTCCTAAAATGACGGGCATGAAGCCCGCCATTTTCATTAATCTGTTCATCAGTTATAAAACTTTTAAGTATTTATATTTGTGTTTGTTTACTCCTTAAACCAAGAGGGATCATTGCCTTTCCAACTCATAATCTTTTCCCGGCTACCAAAGTTTTCATTAAACTGTGCCTCACTAAGATTAAGTACCGTAGTTCTCACAGCTTCAGGAATAAGATTGTAGAAATCGTCTCCGGATTCTGTCTTACCGTTGTACATCTTGCAACCGGCGGTAACCGACGGTACGGCAGGCTCCAACGGTTTATTTTCCCCTACAAAGTTCGGACCGTACACATCGGCAAATGTACAGTTCAGGAAAGTCAGGTTGTCAGGTGCATACTGATAAATCAATGTGGACTTAGTAACTCCCTCGCCTACCGTAAAACGGCAACGGTCGAACACATAACCCAAATAACCTTCTTTGACACGAGCCTGCATCACGGCACGAGTGCCGGTAGGTGCATGAAGTTCGCAGTCTTCGAACAACACAACTTCTCCCGAACCCCAGATAAAGTCCGTAGCACCTTCCACATAACATTTGTAGAACCAGTTATATCCACCGCCCGGAAGCAAGGTATCCTGATAACCAATCAACCGGCAATTAATAAAGGCAGTAGATTTATTATCAATATAAAGCGCTTCACCAAATCCCTGATACCTGCAATTAGTATTTTCTATTGTAACATTCTCAAAACGGATATATTCCGACTTGCCACAAATAGTCATTACCGAACGTCCACCGGAAGTAACCGGAGTACCAATCGGTGCAAACTGATCAAAGCTTGTTCCTTTACCGGTGCCTCCGTTATAGCTATTGTCATTATCATACTGAATACTTACCGCTGTATTATCTCCCGAGTTACCTTTAATGGTAATATTGCTTTGGTCGCGCAAGTAAATAATTTCCTGATAGATACCGTTGTCCATTTGGAACACTTTCCGTGCAGCCAAATCAACATGAGTAGCACAAAAATCAATAGCTCCTTGCAACGTATAAAAATCAGCATTTACATCAGTATGGCTTATCTTCACATTATATTCTCCCCCGGCAAATGTAGGAGCAGACTTCGTCTTGAAACTCCATGCACGACCATAGATACCCGAAAAATCTTCTTGAACGATGGCATCCCTGTCAATGACTACATAATATTCCGTATCAAATTCCAAACGTTGCTGATGAGGTTTGATAATGAAATCATTCCCTTCCACACGTGCCGCATAATAGTTTACTACTCTGCAATTAGCGGAAGAACCGGTCGGAGTCGCCCCGACGGCATCCATCCAAGTATTCAAATAGCGTTGACGTGTATCGTCTTTATTTGTGGCAAATGGGTCTCGCCGTTCTCCCATATTAATCTCATCCACCATCTTATGGTCGCTCATCCGATAAATGCGGATGTATCCGCTTGTACCCAGCTCAGGCGCTACACCGTCGAAAGAGATTTTCAATTCCGTATCGGCAAAAGCATCAGTTGCTTTATCGGCTGGAAAGAGATGGTACTCGGCAGGTTGATTCCCATCCGCCGTACCGTTTTCATTGCTGCCGTCTTCCCACGGAGCGGAGCTGTTTCCTGCATCCACATCTTCCAGACGGCCTATGATAATATCTTCCGTAGGATCGATATAAATTCCAAACGTATATTGCGAACCGGCATTGAATTTGGGCAGACTGATATCAAGGTCGGCAAACACCCATT
>ERZ824600.2373-NODE-2373-length-20256-cov-3.268799_pt1 | contig 20256 bp, 22 predicted proteins | sample MGYA00519933_ERZ824600 | MGnify/ENA primary metagenome ERZ824600 (study PRJEB31778, sample SAMEA3449178) | human gut metagenome | biome: human gut; feature: human-associated habitat; material: faeces | place: United Kingdom | collected 2010/2012 ... | reverse complement strand
GATTACTATGAATATGTAAAAAATAATCCAATAACTAATTGGAATAAAAAGACATATATCTTATATGGAAATAAAGATAATATGCAAAACGAAGATATAATTAAAAACTTTTCAAATAATTTTAATTGTGATTTATCTATACTAGATGGAGGAGAACATTATTTCCATACAGAAGAACAATTAAAATTTTATAAAGAATGGCTAAGTAAAGTTATTATATAAAGATGAAGGAGTAAGTCAATGAAAACAGAATATGAAATTAGGATTTTAGATGTTAATAAAGAAGAAATGATAAAGAAATTAGAAAAACTAGGAGCTACTCTAAAAGGAAAATTCGAACAAAAAAGATATGTTTATGATTTGAAACCCGTAGAAAAAGATAAGCGGATTAGGTTGAGAACAAATGGAAATGTTACAACTCTTACATATAAAAATATAGTAAGTAATACTATTGATGGAACAAAAGAAGTGGAATTTGAGGTAGAAGACTTTAATAAAGCAAATGAGTTTCTGGAAAGAATAGGCTTTAAAAATAGAAGTTATCAAGAAAATGAAAGAATACAATATATTTTAAGCAATGTTGAGATAGATATAGATTCATGGCCTATGATACCAACATATATGGAAATAGAGGGAAAGTCGGAGGAAGAAATTATTAATATGAAAAAAGTTTTGGATATTGATGAAACTAAAGTAACTACGTTAAATTGTGACGATATTTATAAACAAATATATAAAATAGATATTTCGAAGATTAAAGAATTAAAGTTTTAGAATATTTTATAAATTAAGGGTAGGGAAATTATGAAAGATAATAACATGGAATTGATATGTAGAATAACAGATGAAGACATTGGAGAGAGAACTATTAATATGGAAAATCCTAAATTGAGATTAGGTGCCAGAGGAATCGTTATAAGAGAAGACGGAAAAATTGCAGTATTTAACAAAAGCAATAAAAATGAGTACAAATTACCTGGTGGTGGATTAGAAGGTAATGAAAAACCAGAGGAAGCATTTAAAAGAGAAGTACTAGAAGAAACTGGTTGTGAAGTAAAAATTATAGAATGTTTAGGAACAACAGAAGAATATAAAACATTAAATAATTTTAAACAAATTTCTTATGTATTTGTGGGAAAAGTTTTAAAAGATACTCAGCAATTAAATGTAACAGAGAAAGAAAAAGATGAAGGAGCAAAAATGTTGTGGGAAACTCCAGAAAAGGCATTAGAACTTATAACTGAATGTTTTGGTAAACTAACTGCATCAAAATATTCTTCCATATATAGTACAAAGTTTGTTGTTTTAAGAGATAGACTAATTTTAGAAAGGTATCTGGGAAAGAAAGATGATGGACAATTAAAGCTTTGGAATGAATTAAATGAAAATAATACTGTACAAGAAGTACAAAAATACATAAAAAAAGTGATTGAAATTAGAGGGTTTGCAGATCAAAAAATTGAAAAGACAATGTTATTACTTTTAGAAGAGGTTGGCGAATTAGCAAAATCTATAAGAAAAAATGCTACTAATATGAGAATAGATAATGATAAAATCAATCACTATGACACAATAGAAAGTGAAATAGCTGACGTTTTTATTGTTTTAAGTAGTATATGCAATAAATTGGGAATTGATTTATTTAAATCAATAAAAGATAAAGAAGAAGAAAATATAAAAAGAACTTGGAAATAGAAAAAATAATAGCATTATTAAGGATTTTATATAGCCTAATCAAAAATCATTAAAAGTAAATTTTCTAGCTTACAAAAATGTAAGGTTATTGTAATGTAAATCGATGGTAAAAAATAAAAAAAGAGATTACAATAAATATAACAAAACAAAGAAAGGAAAGATGATAGAAATGGAAAATGTATTAGAAGCTAGAAATATTGAAAAATATTATGGTAGCAAATCCAATCTAACAAAAGCTATTGACAATATTAGCTTTGAAGTAAAAAAAGGAGAGTTTGTTGGGATAATGGGGGCAAGTGGCTCACGGAAAAACAACACTTTTGAACTGTATTTCTACAATAGACAGAGTTACAGCAGGAAAAATAATAATTAATGGGATAGACATTACTAAATTAAAAGGAAATCAACTAAATAAATTCAGAAGAGAGCAATTAGGTTTTATATTCCAAGATTTTAATCTGCTAGATACATTAACAGCTTATGAAAATATTGCATTAGCTTTAACTATTGCAAAAACAGATGCACATGAAATAGACAAAAGAGTAAAAGAAGTTGCAAAAAAACTTGAAATATCAGAAATATTAGGTAAATATCCTTATCAAATATCTGGAGGACAAAAACAGAGAGTAGCATCTGCAAGGGCAATTATTACGAACCCACAAATAGTATTGGCAGATGAACCGACTGGAGCATTAGATTCAAAATCAGCAAGGCACTTGTTAGAAAGCTTTGAATTGTTAAACAAGAAACTAAATTCAACTATTGTTATGGTCACACATGATTCTTTTACAGCAAGTTATGCAAGCAGAATATTATTTATAAAAGACGGAAAAATTTTTAACGAATTAATAAAAGGAAATGATACAAGAAAGCAATTCTTTGAAAAAATAATAGAAATCCAAACCTTATTAGGAGGTGAACTTGGAGATGTTATTTAAATTATCAATAAAAAATATGAAAAAAAGCTTTAAAGATTATGCAATATATTTCATTACTTTAGTTTTAGGAGTAGCAGTATTTTATATGTTTAACTCTCTTGACAGTCAAGAAGCAATGCTACAAGTATCAAGTTCTACTAAGCAAATGATAAAACTTATGATTAATATGCTTAGCATGGTATCAGTGTTTATTGCTGTAGTATTGGGGCTTTTGATTGTATATGCTAATAACTTTTTAATAAATAGAAGAAAAAAAGAGTTTGGAATATATATGACTTTAGGAATGGGAAAAAGACAAATTTCTAAAATTTTATTAATAGAAACAGTATTTGTAGGAATTATTTCTCTTGCAATAGGTCTTATATTGGGAATTTTTGCATCACAATTTATGTCTATATTAGTTGCAAAATTATTCCAAGCAGATATGAGCAAATTTGAATTTGTATTTTCTAAAAATGCTTGTATTAAAACATGCATATATTTTGCGGTAATGTATTTAGCAGTATTATTTTTCAATGCATTTACAATATCAAAATATAAATTAATAAATTTATTAACAGCAGTTAAAAAGAATGAAAAAATAAAGATGAAAAATCCAATAGTATGTATTATAGTTTTTATACTTGCAGCAGTTGGTTTAGGATATGCTTATTGGATGGTAACAAAAGGGATTTTTAAAATGACAAATGCTGATGAAACAACAAGAGCTGTTGGAATTTCAGTATTAATTGGAATAATTGGAACAGTTTTAGTATTTTGGTCTTTTTCAAGTTTATTATTAAGATTAGTTCAAGCTAAAAAAAGCATATATTTAAAAGGAACAAACATGTTTGTGTTAAGACAATTACACAATAAAATTAATACAACAGTAATTAGTATAAGTGTAATATGTTTAATGTTATTTATGACAATTACAGCTTTATCTTCATCGATTGCATTAAAAAATTCTATGCAAGCAGATATAGAAAAAATGACACCAGTAGATTTAAATTTATACAAAACAGCCAATTTGCCAGAACAAACTGTAGATAGTAATGAGAATGAAATGTATACAAAAGAATTACAAGAAGATTCTAAAAAATGTATTTCATATACTCTTACTCAAAATGGTTTTGATATGGATAATTTAAAAGATGTTATAGAAGCACCAATTTATATGCTAGATGGATTAACATGGGAAACAACATTAGGAGAATCTTTACCTCAAGTAAAAAAACAATTCCCGATGATGAAATTAGAAACACCAGAGCAAATAATGAAAATATCTGATTATAACAAGATTGCAAAATTATATGGAAATGAACAATATTCTTTAGAAGATGATGAATATATTATAATTTGCAATTATGAAAATATAGCAAATATCAGAAATTTAGGATTAAAAGAAAACACGGTAATTAACTTAAAAGAAAAAAATTATAAACCAAAATATAATGAATGTAAAGATGGATTTGTACAGATATCAACAAGCCATACAAATGTAGGAATTATATTAGTTCCAGATAGTTGCAATTTAGGCGAAAAAGACCAACAATTATGGTTTTTAGCTGCTAATTATAATGCTAAAACTGATGATGAAAAAAAAGAGATTGAAAAAATTTTTTCAAGAGAAGACTCTAGTTTAGTGCAAAAACTAAATAATAAAAATAGTACATTAGATGGCGAATCAAAAATAAGTATAGTTGAAGCAAGTGTTGGGTTATCAACTATAATAGTATTTATTGCTATCTATTTAGGAATTATATTTCTTATAGCAAGTTGTGCTATTCTAGCACTAAAACAGCTAACAGAAAGTTCAGATAATAAACAAAGATATATTATTTTAAGAAAAATAGGTTGTGATGAAAAGATGATAAATCAGGCTTTGATTAGACAAATTGGAATATTTTTTGTATTACCACTTTTACTAGCAATAATTCATTCAATATTTGGAATACAATTTGCTATGTCTATATTTGAGTCACTTGCATCTAAAGAACAATTATTACTATCAGTTATAGCAACTGTAATTGTTATAGGAGTAATTTATGGATGTTATTTCTTAGCAACTTACATTGGAAGTAAAAATATTATTAAAGAGGAAGAATAATTTAACAGGAGGAAATAAAAAATGAAATATGAAAAAACATTGAAATATGATACTGATTTAATCAATCAGAAAATTATGGGACCTAACCCATTGAAACTAGAAGAAGAACTTATGAAAGATAATAAAATAAAAAAAGGTTCAATCATTATGGATTTAGGAAGTGGGCAAGGCATTACATCTGTTTTTCTAGCAAAGGAATATGGATTTAAAGTATATGCAGCAGACTTATGGAGTAATCTATATAGCAATACCAGGAATGAAAAAAGATTGCCATGATAATATTCACAAAGAATTACTACTATCTTGGACACCAGAACAGTTAGATTATATTCACGATATAGAATATTGGAAAAACATTATTTCAAAATCAAAGAACAGTGAAATAATTTCAATTTATGAAATGGAAAGTAATGAAGAATGTTGGAATGATTGGATACAATGTGATAATGAATATTCTAAAGGAGACAAAAAAGCTATTGAAGCAGGAGTATGTAAATATTTAAATTTTATTGCTATTGTTTTAAAGAAAAAATAAATTTTATTGATATATTTAATAAAATATAGTAAAATAAGAAAAGAAAATAAGAGATTTAGGGTATAAATCATTAATGCTGAATTAAAAGGAGGAAAAAACGTGAGTAGAGAAGAAAAACTATATTCCGAAATAAAACATAGAGGTTTCGGCTGCAAAACTATTACAACGAGATGATTGCTATAAAGTTGTAATAGTAAATAAAATAGCATATATCTCGTTATACTTAGAAGTAATTTAATATAAGGAGATATAAAAATGATAGAACTAGAATTAAACAATATAAAGAAAAATTATGGCTTAAAGAATGTTTTAGATGGTGCAAACTTTGAAGTTAAAACAGGAGAGAGAATATCTTTAATAGGAGAAAATGGATCTGGTAAATCAACCATTTTAAAAATTATAAATAGAGAAGAAAAACAAGATGAAGGGACTATTAATATAAGGAATAATTCTACTATTGGATATTTAAAGCAATTTTACAATAAAGAACAAGAAAATTTAATAGTTGAGCAGTATCTAAAACGTAGTTTTGAAAAATACACAGAAATTGAGACAAAACTTAAAGAATTAGAAAATGTTATGGCAAACAACCCAGATAATCTGGATATAACATTAAAAAAATATGGAAACTTACAAGAAAAATATATTGCATTAGGAGGATATGAATTAGAGAGTAAATTTAAAAAGATATGCTCTGGATTTAAATTTGATAGAGAATTTTTAAATAAAAAATATAATTCTTTAAGCGGAGGAGAAAAAACAATAGTAAATTTAGGTACAATTCTACTAAAGAATCCAAGTATACTACTTTTAGACGAGCCAACAAATCACTTGGATATTGAAACATTAGAATGGCTTGAGAATTTTTTAGTTAATTATAGAGGAACAATACTTTTAATTTCACATGACAGATATTTTTTAGATAAAGTATCTACAAAGACAATATTATTAGAGAATGGGAAAACAAAAATATATTTTGGAAATTATTCATATTTTCTAAAAGAAGATGAAAGAAGAACTTTATTAGAATTTGAAGCTTACAAAAGTCAGCAAAAGAAAATAGAAAAAATGAAAGAATCAATAAAAAAACTAAGAACTTTTGGACATTTAGCAGGAAATGAAATGTTTTTTAAAAGAGCAAAATCAATAGAAAAAAGATTAGAAAAATTAGAATTGGTAGACAAAGTTAATTTAGAGAAAAACAAATTACCAATAGAATTAAATGTTTCAGAACGTTCGGGTAAAGAAGTATTAACTATAAGGAATTTAACAAAAGAATATGATGAAAAAGTTATATTTAACAATTTAAACTTAGATGTTCATTATGGAGAAAAAATTAATTTAAAAGGAAAAAATGGTTCAGGAAAATCCACATTAGTAAAAATTATTATGGGTAAAGAAAAAGATTTTACTGGGGAAGTAAAATTAGGACCTTCCGTAAAAATTGGGTATATACCTCAAGAAATAAAGTTTATAAACGAAAACAATACTATATTAGAATATTTTTTATCAGACTATACTGATAATGAAACAAAAGCAAGAACATTTTTGGCTAGATATATGTTTTTTGGAAATAATGTGTTCAAACATTTATGTGAGTTATCTGGAGGAGAAAGAGTAAGGCTAATACTAGCAAAATTAGTGCTTCAAAAATCTAATTTTCTAATATTAGATGAACCTACAAATCATTTGGATATTTCTACAAGAGAAATATTGGAAGAGACTTTGAAAAAATATAAAGGAACTATATTATTTGTTTCGCATGATAGATACTTTGTAAACAAATTAGCTGAGAGAGAGATTGAAATATAAATACTTTCTGGTTCTCTTTTTTAAAAATAAAATTTTCATTCCACTCTACACCTATATCTATTGCATCATGGACAATAAAATTTGCGGCAAACTTGGATGGAGTAATTACAGTATTATCAGGAATGAGTAATATTGAACAAATGGAAGATAATTTATCATATATGAAAGACTTTACAAAATTATTAGAAGATGAAGAGGTAACAATAAAAGAAGCACAAGAGGTATTAAAAAGTATACCGTTAATCCCATGTACAACATGTAATTATTGTGCAAAAGTATGTCCAATGAGAATAGGTATATCAGGCTCTTTTACGACAATGAATATTTTAAAACTATACAAGGACAAAGACGCAGCAAAACATCAAGAAGAATGGTTATCATATAGAGATTTCCAAAAAGATTAAAAATGGAATAACAGGAACATATATAGATGTAATATTAGAACATGAACATCATCATAAAGAACATCACCATCATGAGCACAGAAATGTAGAAGATATTAATAAAATAATAGACAATTCGTCACTAGATGAAAAAGTAAAAGACTTATCAAAAAGAATATTTATGAGAGTTGCAAATGCGGAAAGCAAAGTTCATAATAAACCACTTGAAGAGGTACATTTTCACGAAGTAGGGGCATTAGACTCAATAGTAGATATTGTAGGAACAGCAACAAGTGAAATATTTTCAGCTTCTAATGTAAGATTTAGACAAATAGATATAGACACTGAACTTGTTACTCCAACAGGTGCAGCAATAATAGCAGAATTAGCTGATGAATTTACAGTATTACCTGAAATGAATGTAATGAAAATAGGATGGGGAGCAGGTTCAAAGGAATTGAAGATTCCTAATATTCTGAAAGTATATTATGGAGAAATGGAAAGAACAAATGAAGATATTGTTGTAATGGAAACAAATATTGATGACTGCACAGGAGAGGTACTTGGATATACACAGGAGTTGTTATTCAAAAATAAAGCATTAGATGTATTTTATACACCGATTTACATGAAGAAAAATAGACCAGCATATAGAATGACAGTTGTATGTAAGAAAGAAGATATGACTAATTTACAAAAAATTATTTAAAGTAATTAATGATAACGAAACTTATATTTATCCAGAATATGAAAGTATAAAAGAAATTGCTTTAAATAACAAAATACCTCTAAAAGAATTATATAAAATTAATGAGTTTATATTAAAGGATGAAGAAGGGGCTGTAAAAAAAGCCCCTTCATTTATATTCTTTACAAAAATAATAATTTAAACCAAATGATGACGGAATAGTTATATCTGAAAGATTAGCTGCAATTATGGATGCATATGAAAAAATATATAACATAGACTATAAAACAAATGCATATATGTTTACATTAAAAGACAATAGTACTGAAAACACAGAAAATGTATCAGCAGAATTTATGGAATTATCAGCAGTAAAAGGTGTAGTAAAAAATACTACATTATATAATCAAATAACCACTATTGTTAATTCTTTAAATAAAATTATGATTATTTTAATAATATTATCAGCAATGCTTACTATTGTTATATTATTTAATTTAACAAATATAAATGTTGAAGAAAGAATTCGAGAATTATCTACAATTAAAGTATTAGGATTTAGAGATAATGAAGTAACAATGTATATTTATAGAGAAACAATTTTATTATCACAAATTGGTATAGCTGTTGGTTGGTTATTTGGAATATGGCTTCATAATTATATTTTAACAGTAGTACCACCAGACCAAGTTATGTTTGATCCAAGTTTATGGATAGGAGCTTATATAATACCAGTTATTGTTGTAAATATAGTTACATTTGCATTAAAATTCTATATAAATAAAAAATTAATAAAAGTTGATATGATAGAAGCCTTAAAATCAGTTGACTAAGTATTGTTAATTATCTGCTTTTATGATATAAATAATATGAATTAAAAGCAGATTTAATTTTAAGGTTAACATAGGTGAGCAAAATGAAAGATAAAATTAGATGTAAATGGTGCAATTTACGAAATCCTTTATACGTAAAATATCATGATGAAGAATGGTGTAGACCTAATTTTAATGATAAATATTTATTTGAGATGCTAGTATTAGAATCTTTTCAGGCAGGACTTTCATGGGAGTGCATCTTAAACAAACAAAATGATTTTAAAAAGGCATATGATGATTTTAATATCGATAAAATATGCAATTATAATAGTTTAAAAATACAAGAGCTATTATCAAACGAAAAAATAATAAGAAATAAATTAAAGATAAATGCTAGTATAAATAATGCAAAAATATTTAAAAATATACAAAGTGAATATGGAACATTTTATAACTATTTAAAGAAGTTTACAGGGAACCAAATAGTTTACGAAATTAATAAAACAACATCTGAATTATCAGATAGAATTTCTGAAGATTTGAAAAGACGAGGAATGAAATTTGTTGGTTCAACAATAATATATTCATATTTACAAGCTATAGGAGTTATATATTCACATGATAAAGAATGTTTTCTGTATAAAGATTAACAATACTAATAATTGTATATAAAGTTAAATAAAAGGAGATAAGTAAAAATTGATTAGATTATTTTTTATAAAAAATAAATTAAAAAATAAAAATTTAATAAATAATAATGACGAAAAAATATTAGAGAAATATAAGAAAATTGCTCAAAAAGAAAAACAAAAAATAATACAAGAGTTTAAAACCGATATTGAAAAAGGATTAACAAATAAAGAAGCAGAACAAAAATTAGAAGAAGATGGAGAAAATATTGTTGTAAAAGATGATAAACATTCATGGTTTTATTTTTTTATAAATTCATTTAAAGATAAATTTATTTTAATTTTAGTTGTTTTAGCAATAATAAATAAATTTATTGGTGATGATACATTAGGTACTGTTATTATCTTAGCGATTGGATTTGTAAGTGCAATGATAAAATTTGCTCAAAATTATTCAACGTATAAATTTAATAGAAAATTAAAGAGTGAAATGTTTTCAACAGCGATGGTTGTAAGAAATGGAAAGGAACAATCAATAAGAACGGAAAAAGTTGTAAAAGGTGATATTATTCATCTAAATGCAGGCTCTATTATTCCAGCAGATGTAATGATTATAGAAAACAAAGACTTGTTTCTAAATCAATCTGTTTTTACAGGAGAAAGTGCACCTGTTGAAAAAACAGATAAATTTAATAATTCAAATGAAATATTTTCACTTTCAAATATATGTTTGATGGGAACAAGTGTAATAAGTGGGGATGCAACTGCAATGGTAATCAATACAGGTTTTTCTACATATCTAGGAAGTATGGGAAAACAAATTGATAATAAGAGAGAAACAACAAATTTTGAAAAGGGTATGAATGGTATTACAAATTTGTTAATAAAATACATGGTCGTGGTTTCGATAGCAGTATTTATTATTTACGCATTTATACGAAAAGATATATTAGAAGCAGTGTTATTTGCGTTATCAGTAGCTGTTGGAATTACTCCAACAATGTTGCCTATGATAGTAAATGTTAATCTAACTAAAGGAACGAAAACACTTGCCAAGAAAAAAACATTGGTAAAAAATATTCAAGCAATACAAAATTTGGGAGCAATAGATGTATTATGTACAGACAAAACAGGAACATTAACATTAGACAAAATTGTATTGCAAAAATACATAAATGTAGAAGGAAAAGAAGATTTATCTATATTGGAATATGCATTTTTAAATAGTTATTATAGTACTGGAATGAAAAATCTAGTAGACAAAGCTGTAATAACATATGGGATTCAGCATAAAATAAAAGAAAAAATTATTGATTATGAAAAGATTGACGAAATTCCATTTGATTATATTAGAAAAAAAGTGAGTGTTGTAGTAAAACATGATAATCATTATAGAATAATTACTAAAGGAGCATTAGAAGAAGTACTAAAGAGTTGTAATCAGGTAAAAATAAATGGAGAAAATAAAGACCTAAATCAAGAGATGATACAAAATATCAATAAAAATGCTGAAGATCTTGCTAAACAGGGAATGCAAGTAATTGCGTTAGCATCAAAAATGGAATATAGAGGAAAAGATATATTTAATAGTGATGATGAAAGAGAAATGATATTTATAGGTTTTGTAGCATTTTTAGACCCACCAAAAAAAGAGGTAAAAAGTACTATAAAAAAATTAAAAAAATACGGAATAACGACAAAAATTTTAACAGGTGATAACCAATATGCTACTGAAAATATCTGTAATTTGGTGGGAATAGAAAATTCAAAAATATTACTAGGTACAGATATTGATAATATGTCAGATGAGGAACTTGCTAAAAAAGTTGAGGAAGTAAATGTTTTTGCTAGAATGAATCCTTTACAAAAAGAAAGAATAATAAGAGTTCTTAGAAAAAATGGACATGTGGTAGGATATATGGGAGATGGAGTAAATGATGCACCATCATTACATAACGCTGATGTGGGAATATGTGTAAATACGGCTACGGACATTGCTAAGGAAGCAAGTGATATTATTTTGTTAGAAAAAAGTTTAAAAGTAATATTCAATGGAGTAATAGAAGGAAGAAAGGTATATGGAAATATTATAAAATATATGAAGATGGCTTTAAGCTCAGATTTTGGAGATGTATTTAGTATATTTATTGCAAGTATTTTCTTACCATTTTTACCATTATTGCCGATTCAAATGTTAATTCAAGACTTTTTATATGATTTTTCTCAAATAGGAATACCATATGATAATGTTGACGACGAATTTTTAATAAGGCCGAGAAAATGGGATACTAAAGGATTAGGTACATTTATGAATGTAATGGGACCAGTAAGCTCAATAATAGATGTTTTAGCATTTTTAGCGTTTTGGTTTATATTAGGATATAATGGAACTGTGAGTGAAAGTTATTTCCAAACAGCATGGTTTATCGAATGTTTAATAAGTGAAACATTAATAATTCATTTTGTTCGTACTGCAAAAATACCTTTTGTACAGTCAAAGGCAAACCCAATATTAACTTGCTTAACAATGTTTACAATAATAGGAACAATATTTGCACCAATATTATTGCATAATATTAACTCATTTCATTTTGAAATAATGCCACCATTATATTATTTAATAGTAGCAGGATTAACTATCCTATATGTAATTTTGGTTCAAATTGTAAAGAAAATATATATTAAAAAAGTTGGAGATTGGTTATAGAAATAAGTAGTATAACTATTTATTATAAATTTATGTTAATAGAAAATGGAGGAATTGTATATGATTAAATTAATTTTAGTTAGACATGGACAAAGCATGTGGAATTTAGAAAACAAATTTACAGGATGGACTGATGTAGAATTATCTGAACAAGGAATAAAAGAGGCAAAAGAAGCTGGAAAGATATTAAAAGAAAAGGGTTTTCATTTCGATTTAGCGTACACATCAGTATTAAAAAGAGCAGAAGATACATTAGATTATATATTAAAAGAAATGGGAGAGAAAAATATAGAAATAAAAAGAAATTGGAGACTAAATGAAAGACATTATGGAGCATTGCAAGGATTAAATAAAGACGAGACAAGGGAAAAATATGGAGCTGAACAAGTATTACTTTGGAGGAGAAGCACAGATGTAAGGCCACCAGAATTAGAAGAAAATGATTCAAGATACCCTGGAAATGATGAAAAGTACAAAGACTTAAGTAAAAATGAATTACCAAAAACAGAAAATCTTATAGATACAATAAAAAGAGTTTTAGAATATTGGAATTCAGATATAAAACTAGAACTAGAAAAAGGCAAAAGAATTATAATAGTAGCACATGGAAATAGTTTGAGAGGATTAATAAAATATTTGGATAATATAAGTGATGAAGATATTATTAAATTAGAGTTACAAACTGGTAATCCAATTTGTTATGAATTAGATGATACATTAAAACCAATTAGACATTATTATTTAAAAGAGGTGTGATTGAAGGAGAAGAAATGAGATACATCAGGCTTTTGGTGGTGTGGAAGGTATGGAATGCATAAATGGGATATGCCAATAGAAGATATAGACATGGATTTAAAGTCATATAAAAAAATAGTAATAGTATCTCCTATTTGGGTATTTAGTGTTTCAGCACCAATTAGAGAATTTTGTCACAAATACTCAAAAGATATAAATAGTGTTGAATACATATTTACACATTTTATGAATGTAAGCTTTAAAAATGTTGCTGATGAGGTTGACGGAATATTAAATAAGAAAAGAGAAAAATTCACATCAGTGTGCACCAGATTAGGAAAAGTTAAAGAAAGGAAGATTTTATGACATATAAGTATGTGTACAAAACACCAGACTGTTTTTCAAACATGATTATGAATAGTGATGGAAAATACTTAACAGGCTTATGGTTTGAGGATTCTAAAGATTCTGATAAACACATACTATGCTGTGAGGAAAAAAATTTAGATATATTTATAGAAACAAGTAAGTGGTTAGACATTTATTTTAGCGGAGAAAAACCTAATTTTACACCAGAATATAAAATACATAACTTAACACCATTTAGACAAGAAGTAATCAATATAATGAACTCTATTGAATATGGAAAAACTTTAACATATAAAGATATATCAGAAATAATTGCTAAAAAGCAAAAAATGAAAAAAATGTCTGCACAAGCAGTTGGAGGAGCAGTTGGTTGGAATCCTATTTGCATTATAATTCCTTGCCACAGAGTGGTTGGGACAAATGGAAGTTTAACAGGCTACGGAGGAGGAATAAAAAATAAAATTGCATTATTAACATTAGAAAAGAATGATATGAGCAAATTTTTTGTTCCAAAACGAGGTACTGCATTATAATGGTAAATATTATAATTTCCTTAAAATTTGGGCAATATAATTATGGGTGATAAAAATGTTTAAACCAAAAGCGTTATATTGCGAAAAAGAAATAGAGAATTATAATCTTGGTAGAGAATTATTAGAAAAATATGCAGATGTTCCTAAAATAATAATAGATAATCATAACAATATTGAAGAAATGAGAAAAAAACAAAATTCAGAATTTCCAGATATGAAAAGGAATTTAATAATTGGTGTAAGAAAAACGCATAAGTTTGTTCCAAATCATAAGACATCAGATTTTCTTGTATCATATACATCATCAGGTTGTACAGCAATGTGTATGTACTGTTATTTAGTCTGTAATTACAACAAATGTGCATATTTGAGATTATTTGTAAACAGAGAAGAAATGTTAAATAAAATAATAAAAACGTCTCAAAATTCTGAAAAAGACTTGACTTTTGAAATTGGAAGCAACAGTGATTTGGTTTTAGAAAACACAATTACAAATAATTTGGTATGGACGATTGAAAATTTTGCGGATACTAAAAAGGGATATTTAACATTTCCGACAAAATTTGATATGATTGATGATATTTTACAGTTGAAACATAACAGAAAGATAATTATTAGGATGAGTGTAAATCCAGAAGAAATAATAAATAAAGTAGAATTTGGAACATCAAGATTACAAAAGCGAATACAAGCTATAAATAAACTTGTAGAAGCAGATTATTTAATAGGGATATTAATTGCACCTGTAATATTTGTGGAAAATTGGAAAGAATTATATTCAGGGCTGATAAAATATTTATCTGAAAATTTAAGTCCCAAAGCAAAAAAAGAAGCCTTTTTTGAAATTATATTTATGACATATAGTTATGTGCATAGAGCAATAAATACAGAAGCTTTTCCTAATGCGATAGATTTATATAATAAAGAGTTAATGACTGGACGAGGAAAAGGAAAATACATGTATAAAGAATATGCAAGAAAAGAGGGAGAAGTCTTTTTGCGAGAAGAAATGAATAAATATTTTAAAGATAATGAAATAATGTATGTAGTTTAAAATATAAAGAAGTCTTTCGATAGATTTTTATATATACAAATAAAGAAAAGACGAATTTTGTAAAATAAAAGAGATTTTTTATAAAAAATACTGTTAAATCTGATATAATATTATATCCTATTAATAAATAGGGGAGGTAATATATGAAAGATTTAGAAACAGAAAATTTGAAAATAAGGAAATTTAAGATTGAAGATGCGGAAGATATTTATAAAAACTTGGCTACAGATAGAAGATTAGAAGATTGCTTGGGATATAATGTTCACCAAAGTGTTGAGCAAACAAGGAAAATGATTTCATCATATATTTATGAATATGAAGCAGACGAATTAGTTTGGGCATTAGAAGAAAAACAAAGTAATTCAGTAGTAGGATATATTAATGCACTAGAATTTTCGAATTTTAATAAATATTGTAATATAAAATTTGGAATAGCACTTAAGTTTATTGAAAAACATTATATGGAGGAAGCTTTAATTCGTGTTTTGGAATATATTTTTAATGAAAAAGATTTTAATATGGTAGTTGCTGAATTCTGCGATGGAAATAAACAAGTAAATGATTTTAAGACTACGATATTAGAAAAACTTGGAATGAAAAAAGAGGCAGTATTACGAAACAGAAAGATTAACGAAAAAACGGGATTGGCGGAAAATCAAGTTATATATTCCATTACTAAAGATGAATTTTTAGAACTTAATAAAATAAGAGAACATCAATGCGTATTATTATAATATTTTGATTTAAATAATCAAGAGATTGCAAGATTGCTTTCTCTTGATTTTCTTTTGTTGTTTTATGAAACTTTCGTCATATTTCTATTGATTTTTCATATTTAAATATATATAATTTAGAACAAGGAGGAATGAGATGATAGCAAAAATGAAAAAAACAGGAGATAAATGTAATTTGTCAGAGTTGAGTGTAGGACAAAAAGCAAGAGTTCTAAAATTAAATGAAACTAATAAAGCAATAAGAAGACATCTATTAGATATGGGAATTACAAGAGGAGTTGAAATTACAATAAAAAAAATTGCACCAATGGGAGATCCAATAGACATTAGTTTAAGAGATTATGAACTATGTATTAGAAAAGAAGATTTACAAAAAATTGAGGTGGAGGTGTTATAATGAAAATTGCATTGGTAGGAAATCAAAATAGTGGAAAAACTACATTATTTAATGTATTAACAGGGATGAATGCTAAAATTGGGAATTGGCCTGGAGTAACAATAGAGAAAAAAACAGGCAAGATAAAAGGAACAAATCATGAAATAACAGATTTGCCAGGAATATATTCATTAAGCCCATATAGTGTGGAAGAAGAGGTATCCAGAAAGTTTATATTTGATGAAAATCCAGATGTAATTATAAATATAGTTGATAGTACGTCACTTGAAAGAAGTTTATACTTAACAACTCAACTTTTAGAACTAGATGCAAAAGTAATTGTAGCACTAAATATGGCAGATATTTTAGAGCAAAAAGGACTAATTATAAATGAAAAAAAATTAGAACAAATATTAGAAACAAAGGTTGTAAAGATTTCAGCATTAAAAGAAACAGGTATAGAGGAGTTAATAAAGGAGATAGAGTTGCCACAAAGTGCCAACAGATTATACATTTATGATGCAAAAATGGAGCAAGCAATAAAGCAAGTTGAAAATCAGATACATCCAGAGATTAATCATAAAAGATTTCTTGCAGTTAAATTATTAGAAAATGATGACAGATTCGAAGATTTAAATACATACAAAATTAAAAATATTCAACAACAGTTAATACAGAATTATGATACAGATTTAGAGGAAACAATAGCAACTGAAAGATATCAGTTTATAGGACAAGTTAAAAAACAAACAGTAGATAAAAAACAATTAAAAGAAACAATATCAGACCAACTAGATAAAGTTTTTTTAAATAAATGGCTTGCATTCCCAATATTTATTGTAATTATGTTTTTGGTATATTATTTATCTGTTGGAGTAGTAGGAAGTTTTACAGTAGATTGGGTAGGAGACATAGTGAATAATATTAGTGATGGAGTTAGAACAGCATTAGAAAGTATAGGAACATCAGAATGGATAAATAGTTTAGTTGTAGATGGCATAATTGCAGGTGTTGGAGCAGTTTTGGGATTTGTGCCACAATTAATAATTTTATTTATATGTATATCAATACTAGAGACTACAGGATATATGTCAAGAATAGCATTATTGTTGGACAAGATATTTAGAAAGATTGGATTAAGCGGAAAAAGCTTAATACCATTTGTAGTAGGTTCAGGATGCAGTGTACCAGGGATAATGGGAACACGAATAATAGAAAATCAGGATGAAAGAGAAATGACAACAATATTAACACCATTTATACCATGTAGTGCCAAATTACCAATTATAGCATTATTTTCTGGATACTTTTTTGGAGAAAAATCAGGATTTGTGTCAGCATCATTATATTTTTTGGCAATAACAATAATAATTATAAGTGCAATGATAATGAAAAGGTTTATATTTAAAAACACAAGTAGTACATATATATCAGAGCTTCCAGAATATAAATTACCAAATGTTAAATATGTTGCAAAAGATGTATTTGACAAAGTAATAGCATTTATAAAGAGAGCTGGAAGTATAATATTAATCTGTTCAGTGGCTATATGGTTTTTACTTTCATTTTCATTTAAATTTGAATATGGAGTAGATGTAGAAAATAGCATATTAGCTACAATAGGAAAATCAATATCTTGGATATTTTATCCAATGCTCGGGACAAATAGTTGGGGAGCAACTGTATCAGCAATTCAAGGATTAGTAGCAAAAGAACAGGTTATATCTTCAATGTCAGTAATTGCAGGGTTATCAGAAGAAGTAGAAGAAGGTGGCCAGATTTTTAAAAGCGGAACATTTAGCTTTTTTACATCTTCATCAGCATATGCATTCATGGTATTTAATTTATTCAGTGCACCATGTTTTGGAGCAATAGGAGCAATGAAGAGAGAATTAGGCGGAACAAGAAAAATGCTTAAAGCAGTAAGTTTTCAAATAATTTTTGCCTGGTTTTTAGCAACTATAGTGTACCAGATTGGAAGTAGAATTGAAAACAAAACTTTTAATATTGCAAATTTCCTTATTATAGTAGTTATTGCTGGAATTATAATTTCTATTTTAGTTAAAAATACAAAAAGTAAAGGCAAGGAGTGCAGAGCATGTCCATATTGTAACTCATGCAATAAAGGAAAAGAAGATATAAAAATAAATAACTAATAGTGTATAAAATTAATAGAAGGAATGGAATTAAAAATGCAGATACCACAATTTTTTAAAGAAATAATTATAAAACAATATGGAGTAGATATAACAAATAAAATAATAGAAGGATATACTCGAAAAAGACCTGTAACATTAAGAGTGAATACAATAAAAGCAACAACAAAAGAAATAAAAAGCAAATTAGATGAATCAGGAATTGAAGTTGAAGAGGTTGAATGGAACAAAGATGCATTAATTATAAAAAATATTAGAGAAGAAGAGATACAAAAACTTGAGATGTATAAAAATGGAGAGATATATTTGCAGAGTTTGTCATCAATGATACCACCAATCTTATTAGAGCCAGAGATAGAAGAAAATATATTAGATATGGCTGCTGCACCAGGAGGAAAAACAACGCAAATTGCAGCACTTACTAATAATGGAGCATTTATAACAGCTGTTGAGAAAAATAAAATAAGAGCAGAGAGGTTAAAATACAATTTACAAAAACAAGGTATAAATTGTGTCAATATAATGATTGAAGACGCAAGAAGATTAAGTGACTTTTTTTCGTTTGATAAGATACTTTTAGATGCTCCTTGTAGTGGCAGTGGTACAATGAATATATTTAATAAAGACTTTGATGGAGAATTAATTGAAAGGTCTTCTAAGATACAAGAACAATTATTAGAAAAAGCAATAAAGATATTAAAGCCTGGTGGAGAAATGATATATTCTACATGTTCTATTATTGCACGAGAAAATGAGGATGTATTAAAAAAAGTCTTAACTAAAACAGGGGCTGAGCTTGTTCCAATACAACCACTATTTTCAGTCCCATTACTACCTTCTAAAATAGAGGGAGTAATATGTGTGTGTCCAAGTGAACTGTATGAGGGATTTTTTGTCGCAAAAATAAGAAAAAAAGTTTGACTTTTACATAAAATCATAGTATAATAAAAAAACGTGGATTTATGTAATCCTGAATAAAAATTTTTATAAGGAGGATATTAAACTTTGCGCAAAAACTTGACTACTAAGGCGGTTCACATCGCAATAAAAAAAAATGAAGGTTTAGAAGCCTTTAAAAGGCAGTACGGATATGAAAGTGACGAAGAAGTCTATCGGAGTTTGAGAAGGATAGCATCAGCAGGAGCTGATGATTTGTTTCGAAAACTTAAAAAAAGTGGGCCGAAGCAACAAGAGAAAAATAGAACTTATTCAAGTACTATTCATACTTCTCAAAAAGAAGAGGAGAATGAAGAGGATTTGCTTGAGAAACTCAAACAAAGAGAACAGGAGTTAGAAGCACAAACTCCCTCATTAGAAAAGAAACTAAAAGGGCTAGAATGTAGAATGAGGGTAAGCGAGAATGAGTTGAAAGAAAGAGAAGGTAGATATGAGGAACTGAAAAAGAAGCTCCTTAAAGAAGAGGATGAAATGAACATCCTTTCCGTACGTCTTCTCGAGATAGAGAAGAGCAAGGCTAATGTCGAAGAAAAGTTGGCTAAACTAAAGATTGCATTAGCCGAAGTAAGAACAGAGCTGAAGAAACACGAAGCTTTACAAATTTGGGTCTTCGAAAATGGAGAGATAGAGTTGGAAAACAATAAAGAGCTTATTGATGTACCAGCTGAAAGGAGCCAAGATGTATTCAACAAATTGATTTTAAAAGATGAGGTCTCTAATTTGACGATTAGAGAGCTCAAAACCTTAGCAACAATCTCTGTTATTTTTGAAAAAGTTAAAGAAGATGAAAAAAAAGCGCAGGTAATATTCGAGAATGAAAGAGCCCAGGAAGTTTGGGATTCCTTTCATGTAAATGATTAAAGCAGATGCCCAGGGATTTTATCCTTGGGTATCTTTATAATTCGACAAATTTACCTGTTTGCCTTGACAAACAGGAATATATATATTATAATGTTAGCCGAAGTTAACAAATCGTATATAAAAAATAAGAGAAAGGATTTAGTCAAGCAAATAGATAATGTTTCTATAAAATTGATTATGCGAAATAGAA
>ERZ824600.2372-NODE-2372-length-20265-cov-13.871054_pt1 | contig 20265 bp, 19 predicted proteins | sample MGYA00519933_ERZ824600 | MGnify/ENA primary metagenome ERZ824600 (study PRJEB31778, sample SAMEA3449178) | human gut metagenome | biome: human gut; feature: human-associated habitat; material: faeces | place: United Kingdom | collected 2010/2012 ... | reverse complement strand
AAGTATATATCAAGAAATATCAAGTAAATTAATAGTTGATAAATTATCTATAATAAGTAAATCACCAGTTATAGCATTAAGAAATAATAAAGAACAATATATAAATATAAATGAAATAGTTTTAGATGATGCCTTAAAATTTAAAATAGGAAATCAAGTAGTAGTAGATTGTATAGTTCTAGATGGTACAGTAGAAGTAAATGAATCATTTATAACAGGTGAATCTAGAACAGTAATTAAAAGAAAAAATGATAAAATATTATCAGGATCATTTATTGTAAGTGGCGAAGTAATTGTAAAAGCAATTGCAGTAGGTAAAGATACTTATACATCTAAAATAACAGCATCAACTAAAAAGAAAAATAAAATTAATTCTTGTTTAATGGATTCATTAAATTTTATAATTAAAAATATATCCAAAATAATAATACCAATGGGAATAATAATGTTTATAAAACAATATAGTATAGGATCTAATAATATTTATGATGCTGTTATAAGAACAGTAGCATCAATGGTAATGATGATACCAGAAGGTTTAGTATTATTAACAAGTACAGTACTTGCAGTAAGTGTAATAAGATTAAGTAAAGTTAAAGTATTAGTTCAAGAATTATACTGTATTGAAACCCTTGCAAGAGTTGATACATTGTGTTTAGATAAAACAGGAACACTAACAGAAGGAATAATGGAAGTATATGATTGTATTAAAAAAGAAAATATAGATATTGAAGAAATATTAAGATCTTTTTCTATGAATTTAGTACATAATAATACTTTAGAAGCAATTAATAAAAAATATGGTAATAAAGGTATAAGAGCAAATAAAAAAGAAGAATTTTCATCAAGTAAAAAGTTTTCAATGATAAATTATAATAATTATGATTATTTTTTAGGAGCACCCGAAATATTATTTCCAGGGATAAATATAACAGAATATTCTGATTATAGAGTACTTGCACTTGGATATAAAAAAGAAACAGAAAAAAATTTAAAATTAGCAGCCTTAATATTATTGCAAGATAAAATAAGAAATAAAGCTAAAGAAACATTAGAATACTTTAAATCTCAAGGAGTAGATGTTAAAATAATATCTGGTGATAGTACAGAAACATTATTAAAAATAGCTCAAAGATTAAATATTGAAATAAAAGGGTATATCGATATGAAAAATGTTGAAATAATAGATAAAGAAACAATAAAAAACACTATTTTTGGCCGTGTAACACCATTTCAAAAAAAAGAATTAGTTGAAAGAATGAAGTTAGAAGGACATACAGTGGCAATGACAGGTGATGGCGTAAATGATGTTCTTGCTTTAAAAGAAGCTGATTGCAGTATTGCCATAGCAAATGGATCAGATGCTGCTAAAGCAGTTTCGAGATTAGTTTTATTAGATAGTAATTTTGATAGTATTCCTAGTATTGTATATGAAGGAAGAAGAACAATTAACAATATAACCAGAAGTGCAACATTATTTTTGTCTAAAACAGGATATGCTATTTTATTTACATTGATATACTTAATACTAAAAGTAAGTTATCCATTTGAACCAGTTCAAATATCATTAATAAGTTCTCTTACAATAGGAATTCCATCATTTTTTCTAGCACTAGAAGATAATAAAGAAAGAGTAGAAGGTGATTTTTTAAAAAACGTTTTATATAAATCTATCCCAGTAAGTGTAACATCTGTTATAAGTGTATTATTAGTAGAACTAATTGGATCAATATTTAATTTGTCACAAATAGAAAAATCAACTATAGACGTAATATTAATTGAATTTATAGGATTTATGTTAATATTCAAAATATCATTACCATTTAATAAAATGCGAAAAATATTATTTTCTTTTTGCATAATTTGTTTTATAATATGTGTAATATTTTTAAGAGATTTTTATTCACTTACAATATTAAAAGGAGAATTAATTGTATTAACATTCATTTTAATGGCAATAAGTATATATATATTAATATTTTTATATAAAATATTTAATAAATTAATTAATAAATGGGAGGTAAAAAAATGAAATCAGGATTTGTTGGAATAATAGGAAGAAGTAATGTTGGAAAATCAACATTAATAAATAATTTAGTAGGAAGAAAAGTTGCAATTACATCAGATAAAGTACAGACAACAAGAAATATAATTCAAGGAATATATAATGATTCTGAAAGTCAAATTGTCTTTGTGGATACACCAGGAATACATAAACCAACACATAAATTAGGTAACTATTTAAATAAAGAAGCTTATTTTAGTATCGAAGATGTAGATGTTATTCTATTTGTTGTAGATGGCAGTGTAAGTATTGGTCCTGGTGATAAATTTGTAATTGAAAAATTAAAAAAAGTTAATAAAGATGTTATTTTAGTTATCAATAAAATAGATAAAATGACAAATGAATATATAATGAAAAAAATATTAGAATACAAAGAAATATATGATTTTAAAGAAATAGTACCTGTAAGTGCTCTAAAAAGTAAAAATAAAGATGAATTAATCAAAACAATAAAATTATATTTAAAAGATGACATTAAATATTATGATGATGATACATTTACAAATAAACCAGTAAAATTTTTAATAAGTGAATTAATAAGAGAAAAAATATTTAATTTAACAAGAGAAGAAATACCACATTCTGTTACAGTTGTAGTTGAACAAATGAAAAGAAATAAAGGAAATCTTGTAATAAATGCTATGATTGTAGTTGATAGAGATGCCGTTAAAAAAATAATTGTAGGACATAATGGTTTTATGATAAAAGAAATAGGAATAGAAGCAAGGAATGATATAGAAGAATTATTAGGAGAAAAAGTATATTTAGAATTGTTTGTTAAAACTATTGATTCATGGCGTGATATTGATAAATATATAAAAGAATTTGGATATAATGAAATAGATGAATAAAATATAAAAAAGTAATCATAATCTATATTAGGTGAGAATATGAAAGATATGTTATGGTTACTTTTTAAAAATACAGGTAAAATAGAGTATTTTATGAAATATAAGGAGTTAGAACATGAACGAAATAGAGGGAATAATAGTAAATGAAATAGATTATCAAGATAAAAGTAAAATTATTTATGTTCTAACAAATAATGGTTTAATTAGTATGATTGCTAAAGGATGTAAAAGTCCTAAAAGTATACTTAGACCTTATACAGATAAATTAACATATGGTAAATTTTATATAAAATATAAAGAAAATAAATTATCCATATTAAATAATTTTGATAATTATATAAATTTCAAAAATATAAGAAATGATTTTAATAAATTAGGATTTTCTATGTATTTATTAAATTTAAGTTATCAAGTAGCAAAAGAAAATTTTAAAAGTAATGTTTATTATAATTTAATTGAAGGACTAAAAAAAATAGAAGAAGGTATTAATCCATTAGTTATAACAAATATAATCGAACTAAAATATTTAAATAATTTAGGAGTTGAACCAATTTTGGATAAATGTTCATGTTGTATGCAGCAAAATAATATAGTTGGATTATCCATTAGTAAAGGTGGATTAGTATGTTCAAATTGTTTTAGTAATGATATGTTAGTAGATGAAAAAATAATTAAATTAATTAGACTATATTATTGTATTGATATTAAAAAAATAAAATGTTTTAATGTAGATAAAAGTATAGTAAATGAAATAAATAGATTTATCGATGACTATTATGAAAGATATACAGGATTATATTTAAACAGTAAAAAAATAGTAAACAATATGTTTGACTTGACATAAAAAATGTGGTATTATATCTATCTATTAGGGGGAATAGATATGATTAATAATGGTTGGATAGATGCTAATGGAAATATAATTTCGGTTAAAGAAAATATAAATGATAGTGCATTTAATTATTGTGAAAAATATTTGCCGCCACATATAAAAAACATATTACATTTATATATAATTAAATATGGTAACATAAGTGAAATTGAAAGAAAAAAAGATGTATATGCTGATTTTCTAGTTATAGTATTAGGCTTCATTAAAATAAGTAATGGTAAAGTATGTGTTCCCGAACACAGATATGAAGACTATACAAAAAAATATAAAAAAATATATGACCATTTCAATTTTAAAGAAATGATTTACCCAAAACTTATCTTTAATAGAACTAATGGTGAATTTATGAGTTATAATGAAAAATCAATGTCATTTAAAAAAAATGTTGCAAGTGCATAAAAATGTGTTATAATTTATTTATGAATGCGATGAAGGTGTGGAAAACTGGAGCAATGTATTTTAAAGATTCTCTATAGAATAAAGTAGGGTGGAACCACGAAAAATCGTCCCTATAAATATAGGGAATCTTTTATTTTAAGGAGGATATATGGAAAAAATAACAATGGATGATTTAGTTAATTATTCAAAACAATATGGATTTGTATTTCAAGGAAGTGAAATATATGGAGGACTTGCAAATAGTTTTGATTTCGGTCCATTAGGAACAGAACTTAAAAATAACATTAAAAAAGCTTGGATGAAAAAATTTGTTGAAGAAGATATTAATAACGTTAAACTTGATAGCGCTATTCTTATGAATCCAAAAGTTTGGGAAGCAAGTGGTCACTTATCAACATTTGCTGATCCATTAATCGATTGCCGTGAATGTAAAAGTAGATATAGAGCAGATAAATTAATCGAAGACTATACAAAAGGCGAAATTACCGGTGATGGAATGAGTAATGAAGAACTTATTAACTATATAAATGAACATAATATCGTTTGTCCAAAATGCGGTAAACTTAATTATACAGATATAAGACAATTCAATTTAATGTTTAAAACATTTCAAGGTGTTACTGAAGATTCGAAAAATACTATCTATTTAAGACCAGAAACCGCACAAGGAATATTTACAAACTTTATGAATGTTCAAAGAAGTATGAGATTAAAAGTACCATTTGGTATTGGTCAAATAGGTAAAAGTTTTAGAAATGAAATAACTCCAGGTAATTTTATATTTAGAGTTCGTGAATTCGAGCAAATGGAACTTGAATTCTTCTGTAAACCAGGAACAGAATTAGAATGGTTCAACTATTATAAAAATGCATGTTTTAGCTTTTTACTAAATTTAGGTATTAAGAAAGAAAACTTAAGAATGCGTGATCACTCTAAAGAAGAACTATGTTTCTATAGTAATGCAACAACAGATATTGAATATAATTTTCCATTCGGATTCGGTGAATTATGGGGAATCGCAAGTAGAACTGATTATGACTTAAAACAACACACAAAGTTCTCTGGTGAAAATCTATCATATTTAGATCCAGAAACTAATGAAAGATATGTTCCATATGTAATTGAACCATCATTAGGAGTTGAAAGATTATTCTTAACAATACTAAGTGATGCCTATACAAAAGAAGAATTAGAAAATGGTGAAGTAAGAGAAGTTTTAAAAATTCATCCTTTCCTAGCGCCTTACAAAGTTTGTATCTTACCATTAATTAAGAAAAATCATAGTTCTAAAGCAATGGAAGTTTATAAAAACTTATGCTCTCATTTTCCAGTTAGCTATGATGAATCAGGTAATATTGGTAAAAGATATAGAAGATCAGATGCAATAGGTACACCATTTGCAATCACAATTGATGATAATACAATTAATGATAATACAGTAACAGTTCGTGATCGCGATACAATGAAACAAGAAGTTGTAAACATTGATGATTTGGTAAACTATATTGAAGAAAAGATAAAGTTTTAGGACATTTAGATGTCCTTTTTTGTTAGTTTTGACTTTAATTGACTATTTTTGTGAAAATATATACATTTTTAAGAAAAAAATGCTAAAAAAATGTTGAAAAAAAATATTTGTAGTGCTATAATACAACTAGAAAAAGGGGAGAGGAGGGATTAGAATGACAAAAGTTATAGTTAGAAATGGTAATGTTGATTCAGCTTTACGTACATTTAAGCAAAAGACTGTTAAAGAGGGCCTCCTAAAAGAAGTTAGAAAAAAAGAAAGTTATATGAAACCTGGCGAAAAGCGTAGGGAAGCTAAAAAAGAGGCTATTAAAAATAGTCGTCGTAGAGAAAGAAATAGGGGCTAAGGCTCCTTTTATTGTAAAGAAAGGGATAAAAATGAAAGAAAGAATATTAGAAGATTTAAAAAATGCTATGAAAAATCAAGATAAAGAAACTTTATCTACTATTAGAATGTTAAAAGGTGCATTACAATTAGAAGAAATTAATAAAAAGCAAGAATTAACTGATGATGAAATAATTACAATAGTTGGTAAACAAATAAAAACAAGAAAAGAATCTATTCTTGAATTTGAAAAAGCAGGAAGAACTGATTTAGCTGATAAAACAAAAGCTGAGATTGTTATTTTAGAAAAATATTTGCCAGAACAATTAAGTTTAGAAGAAGTTAATAAAATAATTGATGAAGCGTTTGATAAAATTAAACCAACAAGTATGAAAGATATGAAAGACCTTATGGCTTATATAAATCCACTTGTTAAAGGTAAAGCAGATATGGGTTATGTAAGTAAATCAATAAAAGATAGGTTAAATTAATAAATATTTTTTATATAATGTGCATATATATAATTAGAAAAATATGCGTTCTAGTTTGACATTTATATGGTTATTATGGTATCATTATAATGTCTTAGGACAATAAGGGTGATAATTTAATGAATCATATATTAGATGATAAAGAATACTATGATATAGTTTCTGACATTATAAATAATGATGAATTTGATAAAATAAAGAAAATTGAACATCACGGAATAACAAGATATGAACACAGTTTAAAAGTTTCTTATAGAGCATATAAGATTGCTAAATTTCTTAAACTTAATGCTTATGAAACAGCAAGAGCTGGTTTACTTCACGATTTTTTTATTAGTTCAAATAATCAAAGTAAGATGAAAAAATGTATTTCTACATTTACTCATCCATATAAAGCAGTAAAAACAGTTAGCAAAAACTTTAATGTAAGTGATAGGGAACTTGATATTATTAAAACACATATGTTTCCTATTAACTTATCAATTCCCAAATATGCTGAAAGTTGGGTTGTCAATTTAGTTGATAAATGTATTGGTACTTATGAGTTTTCAGTAAAGTTTGGTAATAAGTTTAATTATGCTGCTAACTTAGCAATAGTATTATTTATGAATATTATGAAATAACTATGGTAACATAGTTATTTTTGTGTTATAATGTACTTGTTGTCTCCGTAGCTCAGTAGGATAGAGCGACTCCCTCCTAAGGAGTAGGTCGTTGGTTCGATTCCAATCGGGGACACCATTAGTTATTTAGTTCTTATTTTATAAGAACTTTTTATATTAATAAGTTCGTTGGCTCTCATAATATAATCATCATCATATTCGTTAATATTGCAGCCTTTAGGTAGAAAAATACGTAGTAATTTATTGCCGTTTTCATTTGAGCCTCTTTTGCAAGATGAATAATGATGAGCAAAGTAAGTTTTAGTTTTAAGATATTTCTCAATGTTTTTCTATTTGGAAAACCCAACACCATTATCAAAAGTAATGGTTTTAAATATGTCTGATAGTTTATAATCATTTAATTCAGGACATTTTTTTTAATAACTTAACAGCTTTATAGACAGGCAGATTTTGTAGATTTTTACGAGATGGTAAAATTTCGAAGTGTTATTATCCATTGTTAATAGAATTACTGAATAAAAAATCAGGTATGAATTTTGAGGTTAGTAAAGATGACTATATTGAATTAAGAGATATTGTAAATGGCTGGGATGCTATAGAAAAAATGAATGGCGATATTCCTTTCTGTGAGTATTGTAGAGAGTATTTAGATGAGTATAAATGGGAAGCACATCATAAAAATGATAGTGATTATTCTAGCTATGTATTAAAAAAGAGAATGTGATATAATTATTTTATAATATAGAAGGGATGAAATAATGAAACAATTTAAACATTTAGGAGCTTATGGTTTAATAATAAAAGATGAAAAAATAGTTTTGATAAAAAAGGTAGGAGGCCCTTATAATGGAAAATTAGACCTACCGGGAGGAACTATAGAATGGGGTGAAACTCCAGAGCAAACATTAATTAGAGAATTAAATGAGGAAGTAGGAATTGATGTAATTAAATATGAACTGTTTGATGCTAATTCAATTGTATTTGAATGGATACATAAAGAAGAATTAGAGAGAGGTCATCATTTAGGAATTTTTTATAAAGTGTTAGACTATAATAATGAATTGTTAGAAGATATTAAAATAGATGAAAAAAATGATGATTCACTTGGAGCCAAATTCTATGAAATAGGTAAATTAAAGAAAAGTGAACTATCAGATATAGCAAATTTAGAAATTGAAAAATTAGGGTATAAATTAGAAGATTAATATTAGGAGTTTTTTATGGATTCCTTATTATATAGCATTCTCTGCTTGGGCAAACTTAATTACTTGTTTGTTTATAGTTATATCTAATGTTGTTTCTATAATAAGATATGATATAAAAAAGAGCTAATTTTTAGCATAATTTAATAAAAAACTCTTGACAATATATTCACAAATATAATATATTGAATATGACGTTTTGCAAAGAATCTACATTTTTAATAAAAACAACTTTGACTACATATTAAATATGTGGTTTTTTGCGTTTCATTTTGTCAGGTTCTTTGCTATGGAAGGAGTTGATAAAATGTCATTCATCGAAGTTAAAAACATATCTAAAACATTTAAAGTTCCAATTAAACAAGGAATTTTAAAAGATTTCTTTAATAGGAAATATAGGTATATTAAAGCAATTGATAATATATCATTTTCTATTAAGAAAGGAGAAATTGTCGGTTACATTGGACCAAATGGTGCCGGAAAATCAACAACAATTAAAATACTATCCGGTATTCTACATCCAGATTCTGGAAAAGTTGTAATTGATAAAAAAGTACCATATGAAGAAAGAATCAAATATGTTAAAGAAATTGGCGTAGTATTTGGTCAAAGAAGTCAACTATGGTGGGATGTACCAGCAATCGATTCATTTAATTTATTAAAAGAAATATATAAATTAGATGATAATGTATTTAAAGAAACTCTAAACGAATTAATCGAAATATTATCTCTAAAAGATATAATAAATATTCCGGTTAGACAATTAAGTTTAGGATCAAGAATGAAACTTGAAATAGCAGCATCACTAATCCACAAACCCAAAATACTATTTTTAGATGAACCAACCATTGGACTTGATGCCATCTCTAAAAAAGATGTAAGAGAATTTATTAAAAAAATAAATAAGAAAAATAATATAACAATCATTCTTACAACCCATGATATGAATGATATAGAAGCTCTTGCAAAAAGAATTATTTTAATCGGAAAAGGTAAGAAATTATACGATGGAACACTAAATGAACTCAAAAAAGATTACGGCTATATAAGAACAATAAGTGTTAAAACAAAAGATAAAATAAATATCAAAAAAAATTATATAGTCTCGCAAAAGAAAAATGATGATACCATAGAATTTAAAATTGATACCAGAAAAATTGAACTAAATAAGTTTATTAACAATTTAACAAACAATATCTCTATTATTGACTTAGAAATTGACGATAATAATATGGATGATATTGTAGTTAAATTATATGAGGATTTTAATATATGATAGCATATTTCAAAATGAAGTTTATAGTAGGACTTCAATATAGAGCATCAGCATTTGCAGCAATTTTAACACAAATATTTTTTGGCATTGTATATATATCAGTCTATTTAGCCTGTTATGAATCAGGAACAACATCTAATTTGCCAATGCCACTTAATGAACTAGTTAGTTACCTCTGGCTAAATCAAATCTTTTTCGCACTTATATATCTATGGTATAAAGATAATGAGATACTTACTTTAATTAAAACAGGAAATATCTCATATGAATTATGTAGACCACAAGACTTATATAATATGTGGTTTTCTAAAATACTAGGTGAAAGACTATCTAGTGTTACCCTTAGATTTCCCCTAGTATTAATACTAGCAATCTTACTTCCAAAACCGTATAATTTAACAATTGACTTAAATTTAATAAAGATAATTGTATTTTTAATAACCTTTATACTCGGTATATTCCTGATGGTATCCTTTACAATGTTTTATCATACCATTTGCTTAATAACACTTGATGAAAAAGGAATTATAAATATTATAATGGTCCTTGCTGATATTTTATCAGGCTTAACATTACCAATTCCATTTTTTCCACTATTCTTAAGAAATATATGTAATATTTTACCATTTAGATATATAAGTGATTTGTCATTTCGATTACTCGTTGGTAATATTGCTATAAAAGAAGGATTAATAGGAATTATAATTCAAATAATATGGATTATTATGTTTATAATTGCCGGAAGATTAATTGTCAAAAAATCATTAAAGAAAGTAGTACTACAAGGAGGTTAAAATGAAATTATACTTTAAATTTATGAAAATGCATTTAAACTGTCAATTACAATATAAAATCTCATTTATTCTATCATTCATCTCTCAGTTTTTTGTTTTTTTCGGATACTATTTCACTATAATATGTTTATTTGATACATTTTCAAGTGTTAAAGGATTTACCCTATATGAAGTCTTGTTAACATTTTCTATAATTCAATTTGGCTTTGCCTTTTGCGAAACTTTCTTTCGGGGCATAGATACATTTGATAAACTAATTATAAGTGGAAACTTTGATAAAATCTTATTAAGACCACGAAATATATTGCTCCAAACATTTGCTGAAGAAGTTAACTTTACTAAACTATCTCGTTTGTTACAAGCCTTTATTATACTAATTATTTCTATCATAAAAATAGATGTCAAATGGAATGCATTAAAAGCTTTAACCCTTATATTTATGGTTATAAGTTCCATTATTATATTTTTAGGGGTATTTATCCTAGCAGCATCGTATTGCTTTTTTACAATCAAAGGCTTAGAAGTAAGAAACATCTTTACAGATGGAGGTAAACATATGGCTCAGTGGCCAATCGGTATATTTAAAAAAGGATTTGTCTTTATTTTTACATTTATAATACCATATGGCTTTGTTAATTATTATCCACTTTTATATCTATTAGATAAAGAAAAAAATAATTTATTCATTTTTTCACCACTAATAACAATAATCTATTTAATTCCTTGTATTTTACTTTTCTATAAAGGAATCAAAAAATATTCGAGCACAGGCTGATTTTTATTTACTTTATATTTCACATTTGCTATAATTTAAGTATAATGATGGAGGAAATATGAATAAAAAAATACTAATAAGCACTAATATTGCTATTTATATAGTTATAATATTTTTATCTTGCTACTTTATTATGATACCAAATATAAAAAAACTAAACGAAACAAATAAAACGAAGGTATATACTAATGAAGAAAGAGTTAATCTAATAAATGAAACAAATAGAAAATATGACGAATTAGAAAAACAAAAATCAAACGAATATATTGATAAAAAAACAGAAATACAAAATAAATATGATAGGCTTAATGAAGAAGTAAAAACAAAATATGATAGATTAATTAGTGAGATGAACTCTAAATATGATAAAAAATACAAAGAATACAGTAATAAAATGGTTAATGTTGAATCATCTAAAAATAGAGAGTTTTGGGCAAACGGATTCAGTAAAAGATTTTATGAACTAGACAATGAATATGTATCATTAGCGAAGGCAAGAGGAAAAATCGAAACTGAAAGAGCCGAAGAAAAAAGAAATTATGAAAGTGAAAAATATAATGAAACAGCTAGAAACAATGAATTATTAGAAGATGAAATTGCAAATAATTCAAAAGAAAGAGAAAAAGAATTAGATAGTCTTTATACACTTAGAACAAATGAATTAAATAAAATTAATTCAAACAATAGAAAAATAAGAGAACTAAAAAGAAGTTATATACTATGTATTATAATAAGTATAGTAATAATTGTTTTACCTCTAATATATGTTGTATTCATATATAACTATTTTACAAAACTATTAAATAATGTAAAAGAAAAATGGAGTCAAGTAGAAGTAATGCTAAAACAAAGAACAGATTTAATCCCAAATATTGTAGAAACAGTTAAAGGATACTCTAATTATGAAAAAAAGACTCTAACAGAAGTAATTAATGCAAGAAATGAAGCCATAAAATCATCTAATAAAGAAGATGAAATTGAAACAAATAAAAAACTAGGTAACCTAGTTAAAAAAATGATTGTTTCATTTGAAAAATATCCAGAATTAAAAGCTGACAAAAACTTTATGGACTTACAAAAAAACTTAGTTAATATAGAAAATGGTCTATCATTAGCACGAAGTCGTTACAATAGAGCAGTTTTAGCCTATAAAAACTCACTTGAAATGTTTCCATCAAATATGTTTGGCATAATATTTAATTTTAAACCAGAAATGTTTTTTGAAATGTCAAAAGATGAAGCTGAAACAATTAAAATAAAGTTTTAATCAAACTATGTTTATAAAGCATAGTTTTTTTAAACATTTAAATTTGACTGATATTTGATAGTATGATACTATTTATATGTATAAAAAAAGGGGGAGAACTTATGAATACAAAATCTTTAATTATTAACGCAGGTAGTTCATCATTAAAGTTTAGTTTGTATGAAATGCCTGAAAAAAAAGAATTAATTAATGGTAATGTTGAAAAAATTGGTTTAGAAGATTCTTTCGTAACATTAAAACTAAATGGAGAAAAAATTAAGCACAAGTTTGTTGTAAAAGATCATAGTGATGCCGCTATGATAATGATAAAAGAACTAATTGATAATAAAGTAATAGAAAATATCAATGATATTAATGATATAGGTCATCGTATTTTACACGGTGGTGAGTTCTATGCTGATTCAGTTGTAATTGATGAAGAAGTTCTAAATAATATTGTTTATTTAACTAAATTAGGACCTTTACATCATCCAGGTGAAATCGCAGTTATCAAAAAAATGAAGGAACTTTTACCTAATACACCAAATGTTGCTGTATTTGATACAGCATTCAATCAAACAATGCCAAAAGAAAGTTATATTTATGCAGTTCCCTATGAATGGTATACAAAATATGGCGTAAGAAAATATGGTTTTCACGGAACAAGTCATAAGTATATTACAAGTGTAATGCAAGAAAAATTAAACAAAGAAGATGTCAATATAATTAGCTGTCATCTAGGTAGTGGTGCATCTATAGCTTGTATAAAAGATGGCAAAGTATATGATACAACAATGGGTATTACTCCTTTAGATGGAATTATTATGGGTACTAGATCTGGTTCAATCGATCCTTCAATTATTACTTATATGATGCAAGAATCAGGTAAAACAGCTTATGAAGTTATTGATGACTTGAACAAAAAAAGTGGTTTACTTGGTATTTGTTCTAAAAGTGACTTTAGAGATGTTGAAGATTTAATTAGTAAAAATGATCAAAATGCAATGCTTGCCTTTAAAAAGTTTAGAAACTCAGTAGCGCATGCAATTGCCAATTATTATGTTGATTTAGATGCTAATGTTGATGCAATTATTTTTACAGCCGGAATTGGTGAAAATGTCGAAAGTATCAGAGCAGCAATTATAAATATGCTTGCAAAAAGTTTGCATCTTGAACTAGATAAAATAGAAAATAGTAAAATAGCAAAATTCAAAGAAAAACACGAAGGAATTATTACAACAAGTAATTCAAGTATCCCTGTTTATGTTATTCCAACAGATGAAGAATCTATGATTCTAAATGATACTTATGAATTAGCCAATTCAAAAAAATTAAGTTTTAAGAAATAGGTGATTTTATGGATAGAGTATTAGAGTTTATTGATGATAATATAGCAAGTAGTATTTATGGAAGAAAAACAGTAAATGGTAGATATCATCATAATAGTAGTTATTCTTCTGCAAACAGTATTGTTAAACATGGTATTTTATCAATGAAAGATTTACATAATTCAGGTATAAATATTTATTCTTTAGATGCTTTAGAAAGAGCAAGTAATCATTTATCACACATTAATGGTAATGATGGTATTTCTTTAGCAGTTGTTGGGTTAACTGATTTATATAAAGATGAAGATGAATATGATCCATATAAACTAGAATGTGTTGATTTTGTTGTTGATGATAGTATTAAAGCTTGCCGTTCAACTTTACATTACGGTAATGAATTCATTAGTTATAATTCAATTCCAAATGATAAAATAAATGCTGTTGATATCAGATTAAGAAAGTATTTAAGATTAGCATCTAATATAAATGATGTTAATAAAGCAATTAGATATTATGAAGATTTAAGAGAAATAGCAAGTGCCTTAAAAGAATGTTCACTTGATATTCCTTTAAGAGAAATGTCAAACGATAATTATGTACTTGATATAGATAGGGTATCAAATATGCCAAAAGTAAAGACTTTATTCAAATAAAGTCTTTTATTAGTAAAAAATAGATTGATATCATACTTAATATATGATATGATAATTTTAGAAAAATAAGAGGTTATTTAAAAAATGGACTTCTATTTAAAAAAATGTTTGGAGATAGTAATTATGGAATATATAAGAAAAGATGGAACAAAAGTTATTGTTGATGGTGATAAAGTAAAATATGAAGAGCTAAATATGCAAAAAAATATAATCGGAGCGAATTTCATACACGGTATAATTTCCGGTGGCTATTTATCATCATTTAATGGAAGCTTTACTGATGAATTGATTGGTATACAATCAGGATTAGTAGATATTGTTAATGCTAAAATAGGAAATATTAAGGATGCTTATGAATTATTTAAATTAAAAATAAGTAATATTGATAATAATGACATATATGCAATATCAGGTGCAATATTAGAAACAGTAGATGAGTACTTTGGTGGCTTTGCTAATATAGAATCAAGAATGGACTATTATTATCCAGATGATTATGAAGAAAGCAAGAATAATGCAATATCTAATTTGAAAGGTACTGGAGCAGCAATGTGTGTAGAAAGAGCAGCACTTTCTCAAAATTTATTGGCATCTATAGGAATAAATAGTTTCTTTAAAACATCTGGAATAATTAAAAATGATATTAAGGATGTACACAGTTATAATTTAATAGAATATCAAGGCAAGTATTATATATTTGATACAGCAATACCTAATTTGATAAATGGACAAGTTAGCCCATTGATAGCAGAAATTGATAAAGAAAGTTTTGAATTATTAAGTTCTCCTATATCTGATTTTGGAATATCAGTTACTGTATCACATTATAATCCATACCGCAATTATGGTGTAACTATTACATACGATAGTAATAGAGAAAAGCACATAGAAGTAGATCCTCTAACTTCAAAAGAATTAAAACAATTATAATAAATATTTACATAATATAAGGCAGTTAATGTTACATAATAGCATTAGCTGTTTTTATGTAAAGTGAATCTCATCAGAATAAAGAGTGATTTTCATTTTATATGTTTTCAAATTTTGCATCATTTAATATTATAATAAGGTTTTCTTATTATATTTGACAGTATATAATATAAATTGTATAATAAATCTAATTTTGAGTGAGGTTTTATGGAAAAGAATATAAATGATTTTTATAAAGAAATATTAAAAGGAAAAGATGTTAGTATTCCTAACATTAAAAGCTGGGAATTAATAAAAGAAAAAAATAAAAATAATTCGGATTTAATCGCATTAAGCGAAGCTGACAAAAAAATAACATATGGAGAAATGTTTGATAATTTTGAAAAAAATGCAAAAGCCTTTTCATCACTAGGAATAAATCGTCATAATAATTCAAGAGTGCTTGTATTGATGCCAAATGTTGCTGAAACTTGTTATATTGATTATGCCTTGGATATGACAGGAGCAGTATGCGATTTCATTGATCCAACATCTTCGTATGATAAGGTAAAAAAATATGTGGAAAATGAAAAAATAACAGATATTATTTCTCTTGATCTAATGTTTTTAAAAACACTACATAAAAACAGGCAAGAATTAAAAGAAAAGTATGGAATCAAGAATATGATAATATATCATAGTGATTTTATGACTAAGGTGTTACCAAGAAGCATAAGAATATATTCAGAACTTATAAATAAAGTAATTGATAAAAAAGTTCTAAAAATGGAAAATATTATTAATGATAGTAGATATGAAAATATTACATATGACCATTTAGATTCTAAAAATTTATCTCTAATCACTCATACATCTGGAACAACAACCGGAATAGGAAAACCAATTACCCTTACGGATTATAATCGAAATGCACTTGCTAAACAATATGAATTAGCTTGCTTTAATTATAAACCAGGTATGAAAATGATGCATTTTATTCCATACTTTGCAAGTTATGGTTCAGTAAATACAACTAATTTAGGATTAGTAGAAGGTATGGAATTAATGGAAATTCCTTTGTTTAGTCCAGATAAGTTTGCAGAAATATTATTAAAATTGAAACCTAATATCGTTTTAGCGAACACTCCTTGTTGGCTTAATTTGATTAAAAGTTCATATGCACAAAATGCTGATTTATCATTTCTTACTTATGCATCAAGTGGTGGAATGAATACATCAGTTGAAGATGAAGAAAAAATAAATGATTTTCTTAAAAAACATAATGCTTCAGTTGAGCTTACGAAAGGTTATGGACTATCAGAACTTGGTGGATGTTCAGTTACAACTATCGATGGATTTAATAAAGTAGGAAGTCCTGGTGTACCCCTTCCTTTAGTTGATATTAAAATAAGAAATCTTGAAACAAATTGTTTTGAGAAACTATATGAAAAAGATGTTCAAGGAGAAGCATTTATTCATACTGAAACAATGACTAGCGGTATTTTAGATGATAAAAGAATAATTGATATTAAAGAAATTGACGGCAAGAATTATTTGCCAACAAAAGATGTTTTAAAAATATATAAAAATGGTTTTGTTGAATATATTGAAAGAATCGATAGAATGTTTCCAAGATATGATGGATACAATGTATACCCTAGACCAATTGAAGAATATATAAAAAAAGATAGTAGAGTAAATAATTGTGTTATTGTTCCATTATTTGATAGTGAAAAAAATGGAATGGTTCCTCGCGTATTTATTGAAGAAAAAGAAATAATAGAAGATAAAAATAAATTTATTAAAAATATTATTGATAATTTCTTTATAAAAAGTATAGGTGAATATAAAGCTAATTTTAGAGACATTCCCCATAGTTGGGTTTTTGCCAACATTCCTAAAAATACAATGGGAAAAGATGATTATTACTTTTTAAAGAATGGACTTATTCAAGGAGAAGAATATAAAATTATTATTATTGAAAACAATATGAATGTAAAAAGTATAAGTGTACAAAAAGTAAATAATAAAATAAGCAAATGTTTGACTAAATCTATCATTTAAAATATAATATTTATAATTCAAAGAGAAGAAAGGAATAATTTATGAATAAAACAGGATACGCATCGGTTGATAAACCGTGGTTAAATAAGAAAAAATATAATAATGTTGTACCAGATGTCAATATGACATTATATAATTTTTTATATGAATCAAACAAAAACAATTTAAATGATGTTGCCTTAATATATGATGCATCAGTTGATGTTGCTCCGACAAAAATAACATATAGAAAATTATTTGAAATGATTGATTTGTGTGCTAGAAGTTATGCTAGTATAGGTGTAAAAAAAGGAGATATTGTTACAGTTTCTCTTCCGAGTTCTATAGAAAATATCGTAAGCTTTTATGCTTTAAATAAAATAGGAGCAGTAACTAACCAAATACATCCCCAAGTAAGTCAAGATGAACTTGACTTTTATCTAGAAGAAGCAGAATCTAGTATCTTTGTTGGATACGGAAATATTAGAGAAAAAATAGATAAACTAAATTACAAAGGGTTAAAAAATGTTATAATTGTTGACTTAAAAGATAAAATTAAAGCAATAAGTAAAATTAAACTATTAATAAAATCATTAAAAACAAAAAAATTAAAAGAATTAAAAAAGGAAAAATTGAATAATGATATGTATATGTATTTTGATGATTTTATGAAACAAGGTTTAAAATACAAAGATTTAAATATTAACTATGATGGCACATTACTTGCGACACTTACTCATACAAGTGGAACATCAGGCAAATCAAAAGCAGTAATGACAGATTCAATTGCTTTTAATAGTTCAGTATGTTCAATAATGAAAGAAACGAATCTATTTAAAAGACACGATAAAGAATTACTTGCACTTCCACCATTTCCTCTTTATATATTAAATAATGTAGTTCATTTATCTTTATCAGTCGGAATTGAGCTTGTTGTTGTACCAAAAATAAATTATGATTGTTTAAGTGATTATTTTAAAAAGTATCAATTAAATCACTTAAAAGGTATTCCGTTTATTATGCAAAAAATAGTTAATGATAAAGGATTTGACAACATTAAATTAAATAAGTTTAAGTTTTTAATATCAGGTGGTGGAAAACTTACAAATGAAACAGAAGTAAATGACTTTTTAAAAAATCACGGATGTAAATATAAAATCGCGAATGGTTATGGAATGTCAGAAGTGGGTGGATGTGCAACCTGTATGTTTGATAACACTTTTGAGTTTGGAACCGTTGGCCGACCATTAATAGGATATGATGCTAAAATAATGAATTTTGATGGAAATGAAGAAATTAAATATACATCAAACGAAAATGGTGAAATATGGCTTGGTGGTCCTGGTGTAATGCAAGGATATTATAAAAACGAAAACGAAACATCAAAAGTTATGGTAATTGATTCTGATAATAAAAGATGGATTAAAACAGGAGATTTAGGAAGAATAACTGATGAAGGAAACATAAAAGTCATTGGTAGAATAAAAAGAATGACCTTCATATTTGATTCTAGTACAAATACAGCATCAAAAGTAAGCCACGATTATGTTGAAAGCACATTATGTGAAAATAAAGATGTATCGTCTTGTGTAGTAGTAGCATCCCCAAACGAAAAATTACAAAATGTATTAAAAGCATATATTGTTGTAAAAAATAATTCTTATGATAAAGTTATTACAGAACTTGATGACATGTGTAAAAATAAATTTAGAAAAGTAGTAGCGCCTATAGAATATATTGTTGTTGATAAGATACCTACATCAAATGCCGGTAAGGATGATTATCTTTATGTTGAAAGTTATGAAAACGGAAATAGAGATAACCCTAAAATGAAGGTACTATATAAAAGGAAGGTAAAGAGTTAAAACTTTACTTTCTTTTTTTTTAATGATATAATTTCTATGGTGATGATATGTGAACTTAACTGTATATATTCAAATATGTTCTCTTGTTTATTTTTTATTATTATGTTTTATTTATTTTTTTAAGAAAAAAGCCAGAAATATCGAAACAAGATTTTATAGTGTGTTTTTGGTTATCAATGTGATTGGACTAATTGTTGATATTAATTTAGCGTTTGCCTCGACATATATGGACTTTAACAAACCACTATATAACATATTGGCTAGAGGCTATTTACTATATTTTATAACGTGGATTGCATTATTATCATTTTACATTTATTTGATTGTTACAAATAAAAAAACAATCATCGAGATTGATAATGAAGGAAATAAAAAAATTCCAAAATTCTGTACAATATTTCTTATAGTATATTTATTTAATATTATTTTGGCATTATTTGGTCCAAATTTTTATATAAGAGATCAGTATGGTACACATTCTTATGGTTTTTCAACAAATTATACTTATTTTTGTTCAACACTATATATTTTACTTTCAATTATTCTTATGTTTAAAGGAAACAAGGACAAAATAAAAAAATATATACCAATGATACTTTTTATCATTCTTTTAATTATAACTATGATAATTCAAATTATACATCCATCTATCATCTTAACACCAACCGCTATGACACTAACAGTTTTTACAATGTATTTTACAATTGAAAACCCTGATCTAAAAATAATAGAAGAATTAAAGAGAAATAGAAGTTTAACAAGTAAAAGTTATATTGAAAAAACTAACTTTCTATTTAGAATGAGTGCTGAAGTAAGAAAGCCAATTGAAAATATAAAAGAATTAAATGATTATAATATTGAATCTAATGATATAAAAGAAATAAAAGAAAATTCAAAAGAAATAGATTTAAATATAAGAAATGCTAACTTTACAATCAATAATGTACTTGATGTAAGTAGTTTAGATACAAAAAATATAAATATTGTTAAAAATAAATATA
>ERZ824600.2371-NODE-2371-length-20275-cov-4.032344_pt1 | contig 20275 bp, 12 predicted proteins | sample MGYA00519933_ERZ824600 | MGnify/ENA primary metagenome ERZ824600 (study PRJEB31778, sample SAMEA3449178) | human gut metagenome | biome: human gut; feature: human-associated habitat; material: faeces | place: United Kingdom | collected 2010/2012 ... | reverse complement strand
GATCGCGCCGATTTCCGGAAAATGCCCCTCCGTCCCCAAAGCGCGGATTATCCCCTCAGCCTGCGCGATATGTGCCTTGCCGCGTGGATCCCGGAGCTGTGCGACAGCGGGGTCGCGTCCCTCAAGATCGAGGGCAGACAGAAGAGTGCCCCCTACGTCTACGGCGTCACCCGCATCTACCGGACCCTCCTCGACGAAAAACGGCGCGCCACACCGGACGAGATCGCCGAGCTGGACCGCCTGTTCTCCCGCGAGGGCTTCACGGACGCGTATTTCGCCAATGCCCCGGAGAAAAAAACGCCCTATGTCTCCATGTGCGGCGTGCGCCCCCCGATGACGGAAAAACCGGATCCCGGCGCGCAATACGACGTGTCCGGCAGACGACTGCCCATCACGGGCCATCTCACGGCAGCATGCGACGCACCCATGCGCCTCACCCTCACCTGCGGCGGGATCACGGTCGCGGTCACAGGCGAGACGGTACAGCGCGCGACAGGCAATCCGATCTCCGCCGACGCAGTCCGCCGCAATCTTCTCGCTTGCCCCGTGCCGTTGCGCAAGGATGCTCACAAAGCACATCACGGCTATGGCGGCAAAATAGCGGTAGTTCTCCGCCACGCTGCGGTTAACCAGAATATTGCCCGAGAATATCTGCCAAAAGAGCCGCGAACGCTTGCGTGCCGTGCGCTGCTCGGCCTCCTCGCGCTCACGCTGCTCTTCGGCCTCCTGCTCGCGGTCGCGCGCGATATCCTCGTCGGCCTCGCCGCTCTGCACACGCAGGATCTCACGCCGCACACGGCGGCGGAACTCCTCCGCCTCCTCGCGCTCGCGAAGCTCCTCCTCGCTCAGGGGGTTGAACTCATCCTCCTGCGGAAGCCCCATCCGCTCACGATCCTCCTCCGTAGCCATAGTCTTCTTCTATATCTCTTTTTCCTTATATAATTCAATTCCCGTCCTCGGCAATAACCCTCTCCTTACATTACCTTCACGCCGCGCAGAGGCTCAACGTTTTTCGGCGGCGCGCATACGTGCCGACCGCGAGCGCGGGTTGGCCTCGATCTCGGCCTCGGATGGCACCACGGCCTTGCGTGTCACCACCTCGAAGGGTGTTGTCTGACGTCCGTAGAAGTCGCTCTCGACGCGCCCCTCGAAATTGCCGCTGCGCATGAAGTTCTTGACCAGACGGTCCTCGAGCGAGTGGTACGAGATAACCACCAGCCGCCCGCCCGGGCGCAGCACCCGCAGCGACTGTTCGAGCGCCATCTTCAACGCCTCCATCTCGCCGTTGACCTCGATGCGCAGCGCCTGAAACAGCTTCGTAAGGAACTTCGCCCCGTCCTTGCGGGGGGTGCAGGGCTCAACGGCCTCCACCAGCTGCCGCGTCGTGAGTATAGGCTCCGTGCGGCGGCTGCGGTCGATGCACGCGGCGATCTTCCACGTAGTCTCCAGCTCGCCCCAGTCGCGCAGCACCCGCGCCAGAGTATCCGTATCGTACCCGTTCACCACATCGGCCGCGGTACGTCCGCCGCGGCGGTTCATACGCATGTCCAGCGGGCCGTCGCTGCGGAACGAGAATCCCCGCGCCGCATCGTCGAAGTGGTGCGATGACACTCCCAGATCGGCCAGTATGCCGTCCACCTGCCGCACGCCGCGCAGACGCAGCGCCCCACGCATGAAGCGGAAGTTGCTCTGCACGTAGTGCAGACGCCCGTCGTCGGGGACGTTGGCCTCGGTGTCGCGGTCCTGATCGAAGGCATAGAGCCGCCCCTGCGGCCCCAAGGCCGAGAGTATGCGGCGCGAATGCCCGCCGCCGCCGAAGGTAAGGTCGACGTAGGTGCCCGCCGCATCGATCTCAAGCAGCGATATGGCCTCGTCGGCCATGACGGGTATGTGGTATGGTACGGAGCCCGAAGAGGTTGTCATTTTCAAAAGCGCATATTCGGCGGTAAAGTTACTGCTTTTGGAATAATTCTCGATGGCTTGGCCGCATATATTTTTTCGGCCGCGGCGCCCCCTCGCCCCTACCTCAACAACATACACCCGCCCCGCCCGCCGGCACCGGACAAAAAAATCCGACCCTCCGCCCGAAAATCGAGGGCGAATTTTGGAGGTCTCTATTTTTATGGCTAACTTTGTGCGCAACAAAAACCCCAAGTACTTATGTCGTTCATAGATGAAAGGGTACAGTCGACAGGGTTGACTTTCGACGACGTGTTGCTCGTACCCGCCTACTCAGAAGTGTTGCCGCGGACAGTCTCGACCGAGACATACTTTTCGCGAAATATCAAGTTGAACATACCCATCGTGTCGGCCGCCATGGATACGGTCACCGAGGCTCCTCTGGCCATAGCGCTCGCTCGTGAAGGAGGCATAGGCGTGATTCACAAGAATATGACCATCGCCGAGCAGGCTGCGCACGTGCGCCGCGTAAAGCGTGCCGAGAACGGCATGATCTACGATCCCATCACCATCACCAAGGAGCAGACCGTAGGCGACGCCCTGCAGCTCATGCACGACAACAAGATCGGCGGAATACCCGTCATCGACGCGCAGAATACGCTCATCGGCATCGTCACAAACCGCGACCTGCGCTTCCAGCGCGACATGAGCCGCCGCATCGAGGAGGTGATGACAAAGGAGAACATCATCACCACCCACAGCACCGAACTCGAGAAGGCCTCGGAGATACTGCTGCGCAACAAGATCGAGAAGCTGCCCGTGGTGGACGATCACGGCAAGCTCATCGGCCTGATCACATACAAGGACATAACGAAGGTTCAGGACCACCCCAATGCCTGCAAGGACTCGAAGGGACGTCTTCGCGTAGCGGCCGGCATCGGTGTCACGGCCGACGCCGTGGAGCGCGTGCGCGCCCTCATCACCGAGAGTGTCGACGCCGTAGTCATAGACTCGTCGCACGGACACTCGAAGAATGTGGTCAACACGCTCAAGCGTGTCAAGAGCGAGTTTCCCGAACTCGACGTGGTGGTGGGCAACATCGCTACGGCCGAGGCCGCACGCTACCTCGTGGAGGCGGGCGCCGACGGCATCAAGGTGGGCATAGGCCCCGGCTCGATCTGCACCACGCGTATCATCGCGGGCTGCGGCGTGCCCCAGCTCTCGGCCATCTATGACGCGGCCCACGCCATCAAGGGCAGCGGCATCCCCGTCATCGCCGACGGCGGCCTGCGTTATTCGGGCGACATCGTCAAGGCGCTGGCTGCGGGCGGCGACTGCGTGATGATCGGCTCGATGTTCGCCGGCACGGAGGAGTCTCCCGGCGAGACGATCATCTACAACGGCCGTAAGTTCAAGACCTACCGCGGCATGGGCTCGATCGACGCCATGAAGGCGGGTTCCGCCGACCGCTATTTCCAGAAGGGCTGCGAGGGCAATATCAACAAGCTCGTTCCCGAAGGGATCGTGGCGCGCGTACCCTTCAAGGGTACGTTGAGCGAGGCTGTCTTCCAGCTTATCGGCGGCATCCGTTCGGGCATGGGTTATTGCGGTGCCAGGGACATCGCGGCTTTGCAGCGTGCGCAGTTCATCCGCATCACCTCGAACGGCGTTACGGAGAACCACCCGCACGACGTGACCATCACGAGTGAAACGCCCAATTATTCCCGCGGTGAATAGTTCCGATCCCGGGATTGCGGCCTGCGGGCTTTTTTGCGGTTCATGCCGGAAATTCCGGAAAGGGAGTTGTCCGGGGTGCCGCGATAACGAAAAGGCCGTGTGGTGCAAGGTTCGTTTCTGCTGCCGGGAGAACGGCTGGCAGAGTTGCGCCGAATGCACGCTGGTGCCGCTGGATGCCTGCGGAAAGTTCAATAATTTCATCGCCGGGGTTTTCCAGGTCGTTTTTCGCTCAGACCGTCGCGGTTGCATAGCACGCATCCGCGAAGTCGGGAACGAGGCTTTCGCCGCGGAGATGCGCCTTTCGGGAAGTTACAACCGTCCGGTAAAAAGAAAATAATAAGGATTCGAGGTCTTCCTTGGCAACGAGAAGGCCCGGAGGAATTTTAGGCCTGAAACCGGCGTCGGAGACGCCGTAGAGTGAGTCCGGCGAGTTTCATGGCTTGTAAATCTTCCGAAATTGATGAACCCCGATTCGTCGGACTTACATTATATTATGGAAAAAATCCTGATTCTCGACTTCGGGTCGCAGTATACGCAGCTCATCGCGCGGCGCGTACGCGAACTGAATGTCTATTGCGAGATCCACCCCTTCAACAAAATTCCGGTGCCGGATGCTTCGGTGCGGGGTGTGATTCTCTCGGGCAGTCCCTTCTCCGTGAGGGACGAGCATGCCCCTGCCCCCGACCTTTCGGCCATCAAGGGTAAACTGCCCCTGCTGGGTGTCTGCTACGGCGCGCAGTTCCTCGCATCGGCCTTCGGCGGTGAGGTGCAGCCTGCGCCCAGCCGCGAGTACGGCCGTGCGGTGCTTACGGTGGGCGATGCCGGTGACCCGCTGATGCGCGGCCTGCCTGCGACCACGCAGGTGTGGATGTCGCACGGCGATACGATCACGTCGGTGCCCGCGAACTATAAGATTGTGGCCAGCACCGAGGACGTGCGCGTGGCTGCGTTCCGCATCGAGGGCGAGCAGACGTGGGGCATCCAGTTCCACCCCGAGGTCTACCATTCGACCGACGGCACGCACCTGCTGAAGAATTTCGTCGTGGGTATCTGCGGCTGCAGGCAGGAGTGGACGTCGGAGAGTTTCGTGGAGGCCACCGTGCGCGAGTTGCAGGAGAAACTGGGCGACGACAAGGTCGTGCTCGGGCTTTCGGGCGGCGTAGACTCGTCGGTGGCCGCCGTGCTGCTGCACAGGGCCATCGGCAAGAACCTCTACTGCATCTTCGTGGATTCGGGCCTGCTGCGCAAGAACGAATTCGAGGACGTGCTCGAGTCGTATAAGAACATGGGCTTGAACGTCAAGGGCGTGAAGGCCGGCGACAAGTTCCTGGGTGACCTGGCTGGCGTGAGCGATCCCGAGACCAAGCGCAAGATCATCGGCCGCGATTTCGTCGAGGTATTCAACGAGGAGGCGATCCGGATCGAGGACGTGCGCTGGCTGGCGCAGGGGACGATCTATCCTGACGTGATCGAGTCGGTGTCGGTCAACGGCCCCTCGGCGACGATCAAGTCGCACCACAACGTCGGCGGGCTGCCCGAGAAGATGCACCTCGGGATCGTCGAGCCGCTGCGCCTGCTCTTCAAGGACGAGGTGCGCCGCGTAGGCCGTTCGCTCGGGATCTCCGAGCAGCTGATCGGGCGCCATCCCTTCCCGGGGCCCGGCCTTGCGATCCGTATCCTGGGCGACATTACGCCCGAAAAGGTCGGAATCCTGCAGGACGTGGACAAAATCTACATCGACGCCCTGCGCGATGCCGGACTTTACGACAAGGTGTGGCAGGCGGGGGCCATCTTGCTCCCGGTGAAGAGCGTCGGCGTGATGGGCGACGAGCGCACCTACGAGAGCTGCGTCGCACTGCGTGCCGTGACCTCGACCGACGGCATGACCGCCGACTGGGTGCACCTGCCCTATGAGTTCCTTGCCAATGTGTCGAACGACATCATCAATAAAGTCAAAGGGGTCAACCGCGTCGTCTACGACATCTCCTCGAAACCGCCTGCAACCATCGAGTGGGAATAGGGTATGATCCCTGCGCGGCCGCTGTGTGAGGCAGGCCGCCGCCGTATTGCAATCGTTGCCGAACCCGTTATTCGGCATGGCCTGCCCGGACGTTTACAGTCCGGGCAGGCTGCTTTTGTGGCCGGGTGGTGTGGCCGAGCGGCTTTGCCGGCTGATGCAACATGCGTGCAATGCCATATTCCCGGGATTGTTATGGGATTGTCGCAACTATGAAATAGCCGCTGGGTAATTTTGCAGCGTCAGAAACGATGTCGATTTATGACCCCTGCCGATGCAATCCGCCAACCAGCCTTGAAACTTCGCCCGTCCCGGTTTCCGGGGCGGTTTTTTTTGTCTGGCCGAAGGTACCCCGGGGATTTTACGGTTCGGGGCGGGAGCCCCCCCCCTCCGCCGGAGCCTTAATTTGGGAGCGGATGAGTCTGTCTGCCGGACGGGTTGTCCCTTTCGAAGCAGCATGGAACGTTTTTTTTGCTATGTAACGGAATATTAACAGTAAATATATGCCGAAATCCTTTTGTATTTTTGAAATAAAAACTATCTTTGTAATAGTTTCCCCTTGAAAAAACGGAAGAATCGTAAGTCATTTATTGTGTACAGATATTAGTTTATAATCACCTAATTAAAACTATTTTTTATGAGTAAACATCTTTTTAGGTTGTTGTTCGGCGCATTCTTCCTCGTGGCTGCCACGGCATTTACGGGATGCTCCGATGATGATGACAAGTCGCTGACGCCGAAGTTGACGGCGGATCCGACGGCGCTTGATTTCACCGATGAGACGGCGACGACGCAGACCGTTGCCATCACGGCGAACTGCGAATGGACGGTTACTGCAAGTAACCTGGATTGGGCTACCATTTCCCCGATGAGCGGCAAAGGCAACGGAACGATCTCCGTTACGGTTTCCGAGCTGCCCGCCGGTACGAACCTGCGCGAAGGCAAAATCTCCTTCACGCTTATCCACCCCGAATTCGGCAAATGGGGTCAGGCCGAGTCGTCCGTAGCCGTAAAACAGTACGGCAGCGGGGTTACACCCCCCCCCACGGGCGATGCTGTCGTTATTACGATTCCCGAAATCATCGCCAAACTTACGACGTCGCAGGTAGCCCTCGATACGAATAACGACCGTTATTTCGAGGCCGTCGTCGTAACCGACAAAGAAGGCGGGAATTTCAACGGCCAGAACCTTCAGGTGATGACCCCGGGGGCGACTACCGCCAAGAACGGTATCACGCTCTACGGCAGCGGTAAGTATACCGATCCCTATGACGATGGCTTTACGTTTGTCAAGGGTGACAAGGTGAAGGTGACGCTGAAAAAGGGCGAAGCGCGTATCGTAAGTTACAACGGCCTGTACGAGGTTACCGGCAGCAAGGGTGCCGACTGGGTCGAGATCGAAAAGATCGGTACAGAGACCATCACGCCTGTCGTAGTCGATCCCGCTAAGCTGGCCGAATATCAGGGTATGGTCGTGACGGTCAAGGGTGTGACCGCCCCTGCTACGGCTGCCGACTGGACTACGAACGAAGCTTTCGGAAAGCATACGTTTACGACCTCGGCCGGTAACATGACGGTATTCGTGCAGAAGGCCATGCCCGGGCTCGTAGGGACACAGTTCGTGGCAGGTTCCACCGGGGATATTACCGGTTACGCTTCGGTGAACAGCAATGCCGCGCAGGTTTGTCCGCAGCGTCCCGAGGATGTGGCAGCTTTCATGGGCGAGCCTTCGACCGACCCGGCGATTACCAAGCTCGACCCGACGTCGCTTTCTTTCGCTGCGACGGACAATGCCAAGACCGTGACGGTCACGGCTGCCAATGCCGACGACTGCACGATCGAAGCCGCTACGGATAAATCGGAGCAGTTCACGACCTCCGTAAACGGGATGGTTGTAACCGTGACGCCCAAGGAAAACACGACGGAGCAGGCTATCACCGCCACGCTGACCATCAAACTGATGAAGGCCGGTGCTGCTGTGGATACCAAAACCGTTGCGATTTCGCAGGCCGGCAAATCCGTGCCGGGCGGTAGCGGCTATACGCGCGTTACTACCCTTACTTCAGGTAAAAAATACTTGATTGTGGCTGAAACAGGGGAAAAGAATTATGTGTTTGACGCATCTCTGATGGCAAGTGGTAAAGTGAATGGAACAGAAATTACGGTTGCCAATGGGAAAATTGAATCGAATGCTACGAACGACGCATACGCTGTGACAATTACTGCAAGCAGCGATTACTATACGATTTTGTCATCTGCTGGCAAATATGTTGAGTACTCGTCTGCATCAAAACCCGGAACGAACCTCGCTGTAGCCGATACTCCATCTGCAAATAGGGGCTGGAAATTCCTGCAGGGAGAATATCCTACGACAGATACTTTCTTGATTAAGGATATTAGTACTATTGGCGCAAATACGGAACGTGCATTGCTTTTCCAAACATATGCTCAGTCGAGTAATGTGACTAAAGATTTCTATCGCTTTGGTGCATATTCTGCTAAGAATGCAGCTGCAGATACTGATCGTACAAAAGAAGAATATATGTGTGTCGCCCTTTATGAATTGAGCGAATAGCAACTCTCTGATTCCGATAATCCATCCCCGGCGGATTGGCTTCCGCCGGGGATGATTGTCGGATTTTCTACCTGACATTTTTATCTGCAAATTCCCACATGATTTTGACAAACGGGTTATTGAAACTTTTCGGGCGGGCTATGGTGCTCGGGGCGCTCCTGCTGGTTTTCGGGCGGTGCGGTTCCTCCGACGACGGCACCCCGGCGAATATTTCCGCGGTGTTCATGGAAACCGAGACGACCACGCTCGACGCCAAAGGTTATGCGACCGATCCCCGGCTCGTACTGACGGGGCCCGTAGGTACGGTTTACACCGTCACCGTGACCGAAGGCGGCAGTTGGTGCTGGACGTCGCGCAAGACGCAAGCCACGACCAAATCGGCGCAGCTGGTCGCTGCAAGCGAGGTCATTTACCTCTACCTGGACAAAAACGAAACGGGCGCTTCGCGCCGGGCTGCGGTCGATGTCGTTTTCGACGGCGGACACGAATTCACGTTGACGATCGACCAGGCGGACTATTCGGTTCCGGCGTCGATGGATCACGCGTGGGCGGAATTGCCCGCCTATGTCGAAGTCCCCGATTACCGTTACGTAACACATTACGCGCCGCTCTCTTCGACTGTGACGGCACGTAACTTTACGATCTGCTACGACACGAAGAAACGTATCGCCAACTGGGTCGCCTATCCGATCCATTCCTGTTACCGGGTTGGAAAATATGAGCGTTCTAATGCATGGAAATACGATCCTGAAGTGCCGGAGGAATTTCAGGTCGATTTGAGCCGCGGTTCATATAATGGGCGGCCTATCCGCGGGCATCAGTGTATGTCCTACCATCGTTATGTCAGCTATTCTTCGCTATTGAATGAGCAGACGTTCTATTCGACCAATATTATGCCTCAGGATCCTGATTTTAATAGCGGGTCGTGGGGGGATTTGGAAGATCTTACCCTGAAATATATTTCATATCCCGATACCTTGTACAATGTTACGGGAACTTATGGGGTACAGGGATATACGACGGATAAAGGGGGGAATCGGGTCGCGATTCCACAGTATTGCTGGAAGGTGCTGCTACGTACCAAAAGCGGCAGGACGGGGAAGCGGATCGACCAGATTACCGATGCATCGCAATTGGCGGCAATCGGTTATTGGGCTGAAAATTCCTCAACCACGACCGGGAATATAAAACAATATATCACGAGCGTCGCCGACATCGAAGAGAAAACGGGCTATAAATTCTTTACGATGCTCGACGATGGCATTGCCGCCGACGTGAAGGCACAGAACAATCCCTCGGACTGGGGTATAAATTAATCTGAATTATATGAAGAAACTGCTTTTTACCGGGCTTTTCGCAGCGCTGATCGTCGCCTGCTTCGCCCAGAAACCCTACAAGGTCGTTTTCTACAACTTCGAAAACCTCTTCGATACGATCCGCAACCCGGAGATTTACGACGAGGAGTTTACGCCCGAAGGGCCCAAGAAGTGGAATACGCCCAAGTACACCAAAAAGATCAATAACCTTTCGCGCGTGTTGTTCGACATCGCCGCCATCAACAAGGACTACCCGGTGGTGATCGGCGTTTCGGAGATCGAGAACCGCAATGTCATGGAAGACGTGATCGCTACGCCCAAACTTGCCCCGGCCAATTACCGCATCGTGCACTACGATTCGCCCGATGCCCGCGGCGTGGACGTGGCGTTCTACTACCGTCCCGACGTGTTCAAGCTCGAGGGCAGCGCCCCGATCCCGTTTACGATGGAGAGCCTGCCGAATTTCCGCACGCGCGACGTGGTGACGATGTGGGGGACGATCGACGGGGAACCGTTCTATTTCATGGTGGCCCACTGGCCTTCGCGCCTGGGCGGCAAGGAGGCTTCGGCACCCAAGCGCGAGCGCGCCGCCGAGATCATGCGCCATGCCGCCGACTCGGTGCTGGCGATCAACCCCGCGACCAAGGTCGTGATGATGGGTGACTTCAACGACGACGCCACCGACAAGAGCATCACCGAGGTGCTCGGCGCCGAAGGCAACATCCGCAAGCTCCAACCGGGCGGATACTACAATCCCTTTATCGACATGCTGAAGGCGGGCATCGGTTCGCTTGCCTACCGCGACCAGTGGAACCTGTTCGACAATATCGTCGTGTCGGAGAACCTCGCTACCGGCTCGACGGGTTCGCTCAAGCTGGAGCGTGCCCCCAAGGGGAAATATTACGGCAATATTTTCCGTGTCCCCTATCTGTTCCAGCAGGAAGGCCAGTACAAGGGCTACCCGCTGCGTACGTTCGTGGGCAACAATTTCCAGGGGGGATACAGCGATCACCTTCCCGTATTCATTTACATCGGTAAATAACCCAACAAAGTAATTATGAAGATCAGAGCTTTACTTGTTATCCTGCTCACGCTGGCCTGTGCCGGGGCGTATGCCCAGGACGGGGGCGTCAAAGGCAAGGTCGTCTCGCGTGACGGCCGTGTCGCACTGAGCAATGTCAAGGTGGTTGTCGAACCGCTCGGCGTCACCGTCATGACCGACAACCACGGTAATTTCAATATCGACCAGTTGCCCAAAGGGGAATACCAGTTGAAATTCGAAGCCCCCGAGTTCGAGAACCTCGACCTGGCGATCCGTGTCGACAAGATGGTCAAGAACCTCAATTCGGTGGTGATGTCCCCCGATGTGCAGTATGTCATCGACGACGCCGTGTTCGCGGAGTTCGACTCCGATACGGCGGCCGACGGGCAGTCGCTGCCTTCGTCGCTTTCGTCGTCGAAGGATGTCTTCAACAACATCGCCTCGTATAAATTCAGCGAGATGCGTTTCAACGTGCGCGGTTACGATTCGCAGTATTCGAGCATCTACCTGAACGGCATCCGGTTCAACGATGCCATGACGGGCTATGGCCCCTGGTCGTTGTGGAGCGGCCTGAACGACGCCACGCGTAACCAGGAGAATACCGCCGGGCTGCGCTCGTCGGGCTACGGCATCGACGGCATCGGCGGTACGACCAATGTCAATGCGCGCGCTTCGCAGATGCGCAAGGGCTTCCGTGCCAGCGTCGTGAACGGCAACTCGATGTACCGCTTCCGCGCGATGGTTTCCTACGCTTCGGGCCTGCTCGACAACGGATGGTCGTACGCCTTCTCGTTCTCGACCCGCCAGGGCGGCAACTCTTATGTCGACGGGGTGTACTACAATGCCTACGGTTACTTCGCATCGGTCGAAAAGCGTTTCGGCGGCGATCGCCACAACCTGGCGCTGACCATCCTGGGGGCACCGACCGAGCGCGGAGCGCAGCAGGCGTCGACGCAGGAGGCCTACGACCTGTTGAGTAACAACTATTACAACCCCAATGTGGGCAAGCAGGACGGCAAGCTGCGCAACTCGCGCGTGCGCGATTACCACGAGCCGATCGTGATGCTCAACTACGGGTTCGACATTTCGTCGAATACCAAACTTGCCGCCGCGGCTTCGTTCCGCTTCGGCAAGAACGGCTATTCGGCCCTGACGTGGACGGACGGCCCCGACCCGCGCCCCGACTACTACCGTTACCTGCCCAGCTTCTACACGAACCGTATCCTCCAGTTGTCCGAGGGCATCGAGAGTTCGGATCTGGGGACGTACAACGACCTTGCGCTGCGTTCGATGCGCGAGTGGATCACCGACCCCAGCAAGAGCCAGATGGATTACGACAACATGTTCCGCATGAACTACAACCGCAACAAGTCCGGGGCTTCGGGCATCTACATGATCGAAGAACGCCATACCGACCAGCGCGATTTCAACTTCGCGGCCAACATCGCCCATACGTTCCGCAACCAGTCCGTGCTGCGCGGAGGCCTGACGGCGCGTGTCAACCGCACGGAGTACTACGACGAGGTGAAAGACCTGCTCGGTGCCGACTACTGGCTCGACGTGGATAAGTTCGCCCTGCGCGACAACGGCAACTACAACCCGCTGCTTTCGCAGAACGACCTGGATTATTACCTCAAGCACGGCGAGGCCCGCCGCGTCGGGGAAGGCGATAAGTTCAGCTACGATTACTACGCCAACCTGCGCCAGGCACAGGTCTGGGCGCAGTATTACGCCTCGTTCGGCGGTTTCACGATGAGCCTCGGCGGCGAGGTCGGCTATACGGCCATGTGGCGCGACGGCCGGCTGCGCAAGGGCCTCTTCGCGAACAACTCGCTCGGCAAATCGAAGACGCTCGACTACCTGACCTACAAGCTCAAGGGCGAGTTCTCGTACCGTTTCTCGGGTGCGCACGCCATCGACGCCAATGTGGCCTACATGGTCAATCCCCCGCAGTTCCGCGACGCTTTCGTTTCGGCGCGTACCCGCAATACGACTACGCCGGGCCTCGATTCCGAGAAGGTACTCGGCGTCGACCTGTCGTACAACCTCAATCTGCCGTGGATCACGGCGCGCGTTTCGGGTTACTATACCTCGGTCGCCGACCAGTCGAAGGTTATCTCGTACTATGACGATACGCAGTCGTCGTTCACCAACTTCGCCATGAGCGGCATCGACAAGCGTTACTACGGCCTCGAAGTGGGCGTCGTGGTTCCCATCTGGGGCGGCATCTCGTTCAACGGTGCCCTGAGCCTGGGCGACTACCGCTATACGTCGGACGCCAACTTCACACAGACGCGCGACAACAGCGAGGAGGTGCTCCGCGGCGACAAGGTGCTCTGGGACGACCTCTACGTCGAAAGCACGCCGCAGACGGCGCTCAACCTCGGTCTGAGCTACCGCGGCCCGCGCAACTGGTTCGCCTCGGTCGATTTCAACTACTACGACCGTATCTACCTCTCGATGAACCCCGCGCGCCGTACCCGTGCCGCTTATGCCACGGTACTGCGCCCCGACGAGGCGGCACAGCTTCCCGGCGCCGTGAAATACACGGCGCTGATGAACCTGCGCGAGCAGGAGAAATTCGACTCGGCCTATACACTCAACCTGAGCGTCGGCAAGAACTGGTACATCCACCGCATCTACCAGCTGGGCTTCAGCCTCGAGGTGAAGAATATCCTCAACGACCAGACGATCCGCACGGGCGGTTACGAACAGATGCGCCTTTCGCGCCGTACCTATGTGAACAAGGAGGGTGCGGCCGCCCAGCCGATCCAGTACTACGTACCGTTCGATTCGAAGTACTTTTACCTGCTGGGGACGACCTATTACCTGAATGTATATTTCCGCTTCTAATACGATATGACGATTATGAAAAAGATATTTCAGTTATGTGCCGTGCTGGCCGTGATGTTTGCGGTTACGGGGTGCTATAATGATTTCGATGCGCCGAAGCCCGCCAAAGTCTATACCGACGAGGATTTCGCGGGGATGAAGCATATCTCCATCGCCGATGTGAAACAGATGTTCCTCGATGAGCACAAGTCGCTCGGTGGTACGGGCAGCAACTCGAGCTGGGGCGATACGAAGTATGTACAGATCGGCCAGTCGTCCGACGGGCTGGATTACTACATCAAGGGCAAGGTGCAGTCGAGCGACGAGGAGGGCAACGTCTACAAGTCGCTCTACCTGGTGGACGATTCGGGTGCCATTGAGGTGAAGCTCACTACGGGGCTCTATTTTACCTATCCGATGGGGCGTTTCGACAAGGCCACGGGTACGATCCCCTCGAACTGGGTCTATGTCAAGGTCTCGGGCCTCTATATCGGCAACTACCGCATGATGCTGTCGCTGGGCGAGGGGCCTACCGATTCCTACAACAAGGTGGGCGAACATAAGTTCTATGCCAACTCGAACATCGAAGATCCGACGGAGATCCGCAAGCGCGTATTCCTCGGCGGGGAGACGCAGCTGGAGCTGGGCAAGGAGATCCTCGAGATCACCGAGGCCAACTGCGACGATTTCTTCGGCCAGAACGGGCAGCAGTATTTCGGGCGTCTGGTGATCCTGCGCGGCGTTACGTGTCGTTACGGGACGGTGGGGTCGAACATTTATCCCGCGTGGATGTATACCGACATCCGTCCGGTGATGAACAAGGTCTGGTACCGCTGGGCATTTAGCAACGACGGTACGAACCTCTACGGTTCGGTGCTTTTCACCTATGACAGCACCCTGCCTTCGACGACCAACAAGAAGGGTGTCTATACGGTGCGCACGAGCGGTTATTCGCGTTTCGCCCAGTATCCCGTCGTCCGCGACGGCGCGAAAGGCGATATCATGGCCATCTTCGGCATCTACTCCAAGGACTGGACATACAACTACGGCGCTTACCAGTGCACGGTCAACTATTTCGACGACATCATGTTCGACAAAGACGCCTTCCTGACGGAGGCGGAGGTCGAGGAGCTGACCCCGGCCGATTCATGGGTTACGCCCGACACGTCGGACGACGAGTATACCGAATAACCCGCTCCGGCAGAAACGACGGCCGCCCTCGGAAAGGCGGCCGTTTTTTCGTTGCCGGTGATACCGGGAAGCGTTAAAATCCGTATCTTTGCGAAGGATATTCACTCCTGACCGATGAAAGATTTTGCAGCCATAGATTTCGAGACGGCCAACGGCCGGCGTACGAGCGTTTGCTCGGTGGGCGTCGTCGTGGTGCGTGGCGGCGAGGTGGTCGACACGCTTTACAGCCTGATCCGCCCGCGTCCTAATTTTTACAGCCGTTTCACCACGGCCATCCACGGCCTCAGCTACGAGGATACGGCCCAGGCGCCCGATTTCGCCGACGTGTGGAAGCAGATTGCGCCCCGTATCGAGGGGCTGCCGCTCGTGGCGCACAACTCGCCCTTCGACGAGGGGTGCCTGCGCGCCGTGTTCGAGTTGTACGGGATGCCTTATCCCGGCTACCGGTTCTATTGTACGTGCCGTGCCTCGCGCAGGACGTTCGGCAGCAGCCTGCCCAACCACCAGCTCCATACCGTGTCGGCGGCGTGCGGTTTCGACCTTGCCAACCACCACCATGCCCTGGCCGATGCCGAGGCGTGCGCGCGGATCGCGCTGAAAATCCTGTAACGGGGTTCCTGTCCCGAAACAGAAACTCCCGGCAATAGCCGGGAGTTTTCGTATTTTCCTGTTGCCGGGTCAGAGCCCCAGCTCCAGCTGGAAGCGGATCTCCCAGCGGTTGTAATCGGGGTCAAACGATTCGCTGCGGTGGTTGTACGACATGTCTGCCTGTACCTTAAGGCTGTGGCCGATGATGTAACGGGTGACGCCTACGGTCGTCTGGTTCCAGCGTTTGTACCCCGCAAAGGGTTGTACTTCGTGCTCGGGGAAGAGCGTCGAATTACGCAGGGCGACCTCCCATTTCTTGTCGAACAGGTAGCTGGTCTGTATGTTGAGCCCCTGCCCGCTGTATACGAAGGCATTGCTCTGGGGGTCGAACAGCGGTCGGTCGCAGCTGCGTCCCATGAAATCGGTATAGAATGCGAATCCCCGGTACTTGAGGATGAAATCCGCAAAATAGGAGCCGATGTTGCGGGTCGCGTCGTCCGGCATGACGGCGCCGCGCTGGCCTTTCAGGCGCGATGCCTTGTGGTTGTAGGAGTAGGCTCCGGCCACGAGTATCTTGACCTGCTCCTCGCCTTCGAAATCTCCCTCCATCACGTCGCCTTTCGACTTGAACCGCCCCAGCGGGTAGAGCTCCAGCCGTCCCGTGTAGGCAAGCCCGCCGTTGGACGAACTGCCCCAGTTGCGGCCTTCGCCCAGCGTCACCGAACCTTTGGCCGAGAGGTTGAAGCCCTCGCCCCCGCGCATGTTGTATTCGCCGAAGAACCCGAAATCGCGGTCGAGGTTGAACTCGCTGTTGACGATGCTGCGGTCGACAAATTGCAGGGCGCTCGAAGAGTTAATGCGCGCCCGGTTGGCCTTGATCTTGGTCTGCCCGAACCCGATGTTCCACTTGGGGCTGGGGACGTAGTAGACGATTGCGTCGCGCACAATGTTCATATTGCCGTTGGGCAGCGGTTCCGTGTCGTAGGAGGTGAATCCCAGCTGAACCGAATAGACCAGTTTCGGGGAATAGATGTACCCGTCGAAGCGCAGGCGCAGGCGCTTGACCTGCGCATCGGTTTTCGTGAGCGTGAAATCCTTGTCGAACGAGAGTCCCACCATGTTCTGCATCCGGAAGCGCATCGTCAGTGAGAACCAGTTGCTTTTGGGACGGAACGTGATGCCCTTGCCGACTTCGAGGTTGGGCATGTTGCGTACGCGCTCCAACAGTTCGTGTTCGTCTTCGAGCGAATCGGCGGAGATGAATTCGGTTTGCCTCAGTGGCGAGCGTTCCTGTGCTGTAGCGATTGCGCAGCTGCACGTCAGCATGAGCAGAAGGAGTGTCTTTTTCATGTCGGTCTTGTCTGTCTGTTTGTTTCGTTTTGTTTCGTTTCGGCCGGGTTCGGGCAAAAATACAAAAAATATGCTCTTACCCGGTTAAGTCGCTGCAAAGTTGGGCGGTAAACCTGAAAAGAATATGAAATAGCCGTTGGAATCTTCCCGAAAAGGAACTAAATTTGTGGTGCGGCATCCGTGCACGGTTTCCGTTGGCGGCATGTCGCCTGCCGGACAATAAACCTGCCGGTTTTACGTTTTATGAAACGACAGAAAAATAAAAAGACGATGACAACGACAAAATTCAAGGGCACGCCCGTGCATATCGACGGCGAATTCATCCGGGCCGGCGCCCAGGCTCCCGATTTCGAATTGGTAAAGGGGGATCTCTCCCCGCTGAAACTCAGTGACCTGAAAGGCAAGCGCGTCGTGCTGAACATATTTCCCAGCCTCGATACGGGCGTCTGTGCGACTTCGGTGCGAAAATTCAATAAGCTGGCATCTTCGCTGCCCGACACGGTCGTCGTGGCCGTGTCGAAAGACCTGCCTTTCGCGCAGTCCCGGTTCTGTACGACCGAGGGTATCGCCAACGTCGTTCCCGCGTCGGATTTCCGTGCTGCGGGTTTTGCCGGCGCCTATGGCGTGCTGATGGCCGACGGCCCGCTGGCTGGGTTGCTCGCCCGTGCCGTGGTGGTGATCGACAAGGCGGGGAAGGTGGTCTACACCCAGCTCGTGCCCGAAATTACCGAGGAACCCGATTACGATGCGGCCGTCGAGGCCGTGAAAGCCTTTTAAACTTAATTAAATAGAACGAAATGATACGATTGAATGTTTTTATCCGTACGACGGATTCCAACCGCGAGGAAGTGGTAAATACGGCCAGGGAACTGGTGGCGGCTTCGCTCAAGGACGAAGGCTGCGTGGCCTATGACCTGTTCGAAAGCACTACGCGCAATGACGTGCTGATGATCTGCGAGACGTGGAGCGACGCCAAGGCGCTGGCCGCGCACGAGCAGGCGTCGCATTTCACGACCCTCGTACCGCGCCTGCACCAGCTCGGCGAGATGAAACTCGAAAAGTTCGTCTTCTGATTCGGTGTCCATGCGGCGGGAAATCCGTTCGCCTTAGAAGGAAAGACAGATATGGAACAGGCCGGCTGGTAATACCAGCCGGCCTGTTCGTATTCGTAAGGATGACCTGCCCGCACTTTAGAACGGATAGCCGATCGCCAGGTGGAACCCGAGCCCGTCCTTGAAACTGGAGATGTTGTAATACCCCGTCTTGTCGGGATTGGGGTAGGGGGTGTGGATGCCGATTCCGAGGTCGGCACGGATGACCAGGTAGCTGATGTCGTAACGCAACCCGAATCCGGTGCCCAGCGCGATTTCATTGAGCAGCCCTTTCCATTTCAGTTCCGCACCGGGGCGTTTGGGGTCTTTTTTCAGCAGCCAGATATTCCCGGCGTCGAGGAAAACGGCGCCGTTCAGGCGTCCCATGATGCCGAAGCGGTATTCGACGTTGGCCTCCAGCTTGAAATCGCCCGTCTGGTCGAGATAGCCGTTGCGGTCGTTGGCCGGGGGACGGTAGCTGCCCGGCCCGAGCGACCGGATCGTGAAGGCGCGGATGCTGTTGGCGCCCCCGATGTAGAACTGTTCGCTGTACGGCATCACCTCGGAATTCCCGTAGGCATATCCCACGCCGACGAGCAGCCGCGTCGCCAGCCAGTTGTTCCGGCGCCCGATGCGGTGGTAGAACTTCACTTCGCTCACCTCCTTGACAAACTGCGAAAAGCGGTTTCCGAACAGATGCTGGGGCTGTTTTTCGCCGAACAGGCTCAGGATGCCCGAGAGGAGGTTCCCGGCCGAGGTGACGCTGTTCTGCCAGTAGAAGCGGCGGTTGCCGGTGCTGCCGTAGGTCTTGTCGAACGTATAGGTATAGTTGATCGACGGTACGAACTGGTTGCGGAAACTCATGGCGATGGCCGGGTTCTCGTCCATCGTCTTGTCGAAGGCTTCGGTCGTGTGCAGCAGCTTGTTGTAGGTGAGTTTGAATACGGTCAGCGAATGGCGGCTGTAAGGCGAGGTCTGGAAATTGTATCCTGCCGAGCCGCTGAACGCGATCAGCCGGAAGAAGCTGGGGCGGTTCATCAGGTCGACCCCGAGTTGGAACGTCGTGCTCCCGGGGTATTTCAGCCTGCGCGTGATGAACGACGGCAGCAACAGCCGCGGAATGCTGAGGTTCGCATTCAGTCCCAGTTCATAGGAGTTGAGCCGTGAGGAACGGCCGCCGGAGTTTTTGTTGCCCGTCTGCCATTCGTACGAGCCGTTCAGTTTCAGGGCGAGGACTTCGCCGCCCCGGAACAGGTTGTTGTTGCTGACCTTGAAGGTGATGCCGGGGCCGATGAAGCTGTTCGACTTCGAGGTTACGTCCGTTTCCAGGGCGGCTTCCAGCGGATAGTCGAACTGCGCGTCGATGGCGACGTCCAGCGTGTCGGAGCCCCGCAGCGAGTCGAGCGGCGTGACGCTCAGGTTGACGGAACGGAAAATGCCCAGCTTGTTGAGGTCGGTCTGCGTGCGGTTTTGGGCATCTACCGTGAAGAGTTGCCCGCTTCGGAGTGTGAGGGCCCCGGACAGGATCCTGGGGCGGATTTTCATCGGCTTCTGGGCGATGACCGTCGCATTGCGCAGGCGGAGCGTGTCCGTCGGGCCGGGTTTGATGTTTGTCAGCCGCACCGTGATGCCGCCCACCCGGTAGGGCTTGAGCGCCACCTCCGGCAGGTTGGGCTTGAGGTTCAGGCGCAGGTCGACCTGCCGCAGACCGGAGGTCGTATCGGCCAGGTATTCCAGGTATTCGGGACGGAAATAGTAATATCCCCTGTTGCGCAGCAGCTGGGAGATTCGTTTGCGTTCGAGCGTGAGGCTGTCCATGTTGTACTGCGCCCCCACGCGGAGCAGGGACGTGGCCCGGAGGCTGTCCATGAGATGCTCCATGCCGCTGTCCACCTCCGGGTAGGCGATCTTCGAATAGTGCCAGGGCGGCGCTATGCCGAGCGTATAGTACACCTTTGCCTTCCGCCCGTGTTTGCGGTAGAGCAGGGAGTCTGCGGCGTGCGAGCCGAAATAGCCGTAATTTTCGAGCACCTGTTCCGCGACCTTCGTCCGGAGCCGGGGCTGTACCTTCGAGATCAGCACGGGCTGTTTGGCCAGCCGTTTGAATAACCAGTATTTGAATCCCTTTTGCCTGGGCGTGTAGAGGTAGTTGTAGGCCCACAGCCCGATCGGCAGCGGGGTGCGGATATAGGGGCTGTAAAGCGGGTTGTTCGGGGCGACCGACAGCGGTTCCTTCACGGCCGATTCGGCTGCGGCGGAGAGCACGACGCCCGAGTCGGGTTCGATCCGGATTTTCTTCACGCCCGTATACAACACCTCGTCCGACCCCAGCCGGCGGGTGGTGGAGCAGGCCGCTACCGACAGCACGGCGCAAACCAGGATGCAGGTATTTCTAATGTGTGCCGGCCTCATCTCGTTTCTGTTTTTTCGCTTTGGGTTTCGTCGACTTGAACAGGTCGCCCAGCCTCAGCAGTTTTTTCCGGATCACGAAGCCCACGCCCGTTTCGGTGATTTCGCCTTCGAGGATGCTTTCATACCCGGTGTGGCGGAATACTTTCAGGTACATGTTGTCGCGCTTGGTCAGCATGTATTCCAGCGAAATGTCGTCGATCAGGTTCTCCTTGAGGTTCTGCGACG
>ERZ824600.2366-NODE-2366-length-20302-cov-3.330271_pt1 | contig 20302 bp, 16 predicted proteins | sample MGYA00519933_ERZ824600 | MGnify/ENA primary metagenome ERZ824600 (study PRJEB31778, sample SAMEA3449178) | human gut metagenome | biome: human gut; feature: human-associated habitat; material: faeces | place: United Kingdom | collected 2010/2012 ... | reverse complement strand
GGTTTCACGAACCGGCGGAATCCGAGCGCGACAAACACCACCGCCGCCCCCGCCATCACCAGAAACATCCACTCATCCGGACGCAGATGATCCCGCACATACGGCAGCACATCCGCCGGACTTTCCAGACGGTGTTTCTCCGGCAGCGCCAGTTTCCGGCGGGTCAGATTCAGATTCTCCAGAATGTCCGAATCGCGCGGCGCAATTCTCAGCGCGCTCTCGTACGACGCCAGAGCCCTGGAGTACTCCCCCTTCTGATACTGGCAGTTTCCGATGTTGTAATACAGCTTTGCCGAAGGCGCCGTCGAGCGCAGAAGCGATTGATAATACGCCTCCGCCTCCGCAAAGCGTCCTTCATCGTAGGCGGTCATCGCGGCCTCCGGGGAGAGGATCTTCTCCGGTTTCTCCGGGTCCGGCGGAGCCGCCTGAAGCGCACTTGCGGCGAACAGCAGTCCGACGCAAACCAGTTTTGACAATGTCTTTATCAGTTTCATTTTAAACTCCTCGTTCAAGCCGGAGCCCCCGAACGACCAGGAGGAATCGGAAAGCTTCCGCAGAGTTTCGCCCAGCTCCCGGTTCTCTTCTCCGGCAATGGCTGCACTTTCACTGAGACTGGATCCGGGCGGCAGATCCAGGCAGTCGTTCACATAAGAGGCTATCTCCGAATTCAGATCCGGCAGAGCCTCCGGTTTTGTCTGTTTCAGACGTTTCAAAAGTTCGTTTTTCCGTTTCGCCGCGGCATGACGGCGCCTCCGTCCGGGATCGTTTTCCCGTGCGCGGCGATGCAGGTGAAGCAGTTCGGCGGCGATCCAGAAGGCAAGTCCCGCGAACAGCACGATTCCGCCCGGCACGATCCAGTTCCGCCACAGCGGAAGGGAGATCTCTTCAAAAGGACCTTTTTTCAGATAGAGCACCCCCGTCGGCCCGCGCTGTTCCGGCGCTTCCGGAGCAAGCTCCTCCTGCGGAGCGGACGCATCGATCACGCTCGGTCCCGCGCTGCCGCGGAAGACGGCCGCGGATTTCTCCACCTCCACCGCCATCTCGGAACGGGCCTCCACATATTTCCCGGACGAGGGATCAAACGTGGAGAACTTCAATTTCAGTTCCTGCACCCCTTCGCGGGTCGGGATGAGAATATATTTGATCCGGGCGGATCCGGCGGACTCGTTCCGCTCCGTTTCCGGACTGTAGACCCGGAAACCGGGGAACTCAAGCGCGGGAGCCTTCAATGTCCCGAGCGAACCTTCGCCGCGGACATCCACAAACAGAGTCAGCGCCTCGCCGACGCGTCCTTTTGTCCCGGAGAGCGATGTTTCCACGTTCCACTTTCCGACCAGTCCCAGGAAGTGAGCATCACCGGTTCTCGGCGGCAGCGGCTTGATCTCCAGCTGCGGAAGCGAGGCGCGCACCGCATGACGGACCAGTCGGGATCCGCCGAAAAACGGATCATCGAAGAAGCTGTCGAAGAGCGACCCGGATCTTCTGCGGGAGCGCGGCGTCTCGATCCCGACATTGGCAACCGCCGTCAGATTCAGACGCCCGAAGGTGATCGGACGAATCGTCGTCCGGAAAAAGTATACAAAATACGCCCGTCCATCTATCTCCGTCTGTCCCCGGCGCGGACGCTCGAACTTCGGATTTTCCGGATTCTCCTTCTGGTAATCGCGGAAGAGAATCTGGGATTTTTCCCCCGTCTGGATTTCGGGCCAGCTCATCTCGCAGCGCAGGTTCCGAGCCTGATAGATCCGCACTTCCAGCGGGATCTCCTCGCCCGCATAGAACTGACGGTCGCCTTCCGGGATGGAGATCTCGGCAAAGAGCAGTTTATCCAGCTCCACCGCTTCCCGGGGAGCGGAGCCGCCGTCCGGCGCACCGGAGCGTCCCGGAGAAAAGCGCGGAGCGGTTGCACGGAATGTCACGGGCCGGGTCGTCTGCGTATTCCCCCCGACACGGACCGAAATGGCGGGAATGGTGTATTCGCCCGGTTTTTCCACGATGAAACGGTATGTCTGCGTCACGGCATACGAGGCGCGATTTCCGATGATCCGGGTGCTCCGGCTGGTGCTCCGTCCCACCCAGTTCAATCCGGGGACCTCCGGCATCCGGCCGGGTTCCGGCATGACGTTCCCGTCATACGAGATTGAAAACTCCGCCGGGATGCCTGCATAGACTGGTCCCGATCCGATCTCCGCCGTCAGCTCGGCGGCCGGAAGAACCGAAACCGCCAGCAGAAGAGCGAATGCACTGATCCATTTGAATGAATGTCTGATCATAGAAAAACTCCTTCCCTCTTACCAGTCCTTTGCCGGAATCACGTTTTTGAAGCGCTGTTTCCGATATGCCTTGATGGCGTCGCGCAAATCTTTCTCGTCCTTGGCCATGTCCTCCAGAATGGATGCGGCCTGCGCCTTGTCCATTTCGCCCTCCTCCGGCTGTTTGCCGGCCGGATCCTGCGACGGACGGCGGATCTCCTGATCGGAAGACTTGTCCGCATTCTTTTCCGAATCCTTCTGCGAATCTTTCTTGGAATCTTTCTGAGAATCCTTCGAACTGTCGTTCCGGTCTTCGGACTGTTTCGAATCGCGGCCGTCCTTCTTGTCGGAGTTCTCCCCGCCGAGGGCGTTCAACGCCTTCTTCAGATGCTCTTCCGCCGATTCACCTTTGCCCTGATTCTGTTCCTGACGGGCTTTTTCCAGTTCTTCTTTCGCCTGTTTTGCGGATTCGGCCAGATTCTTCTGTCCCATTTCCTGAGCTTTTTTCTGCAGATCCTCCGCGGACTTTTCCGCCTGCTCCGTCATCTGCCGGGCCGACGGCTGATCCTGCTTCTGCTGATCGCCTCCCTGCTGGTTCTGCGACGAATCCTGCTTCTGCTGATCGCCTCCCTGCCGGTTCTGCGACGAATCCTGCTTCTGCTGATCGCCTCCCTGCTGGTTCTGTGACGAATTCTGCTTCTGCTGATCGCCTCCCTGCCGGTTCTGCGACGAATCCTGCTTCTGCTGGTTGCCTCCCTGCTGGGTCTGCGACGAATTCTGCTTCTGCTGGTCGCCTCCCTGCTGGTTCTGCGACGAATTCTGCTTCTGCTGATTTTCCTTCTTCTGCTGATTTTTCGCCTGCTGAGTCTGCTGGCGAGTCTGCTGCTGCAGTTTTTTAAGTTCGTCGATTTTCTTTTTCAGATTTTCCGCTTTTCCGCGATCGGCGAGCAGGATCGACTGATTCCGTGCAAGAGCTTCCCGATGCACGGTTTCGCGCATGGAATCGCGATACATCGATTCGGCGGAGTTCAGGGATTTCAAAGAGGAATCGACCTTTTTTGCCGCCTCATCGAGATTCTGTCCCTTCACGGACTGCAGAGCCTGTTCCAGTTCCGCGCGGGCCCTGGTATGCGCGATCACGCCGAGATTCTGCGTGGCTCTTCCCCGAATTTCCTCTTCGCCGGTTCCGGTCCGGAGAGCCTCTTCGTATGCCCCGGAAGCCGTGGGAAGATCCCCTTTTTCATGGGCCTCGACGCCGCGGTTGAACGCCTCTTCCGGAGAGACGGGCGCTTCCGGAACGGCGGAAGGAGCAGTCTGCTGAGTCTTCAGAGGCTCTTCCGGAGTCGTGGACTGCGCCGGGCTCTGAGCGCCGAGCGGAAGCCCGGAACAGCCCAGGACGATCAGGAGAGCCGCAGCTCCGCGACGGACGGAACGCTCGGAAATTCCAAACCAGATCAGCAGAAGCAGTCCGGCAATGGAGAGCGGATAACTGAAGCGGTCGATCGGTTTTGTTGTTTTCACACTTTCATACTCCTGAGGTGCGAGGGCGCGGATGCGTTTTTCGAGAGCCTGAAGTCCCGGATCCCCGGCGGTCGAGCGCACATAGATTCCGCCGGTGCGCTTAGCGAGCGTGCCAAGCTGTTTTTCATTCAGGGGACTGTTGACGACATTTCCAGCGGAATCGGTCAGCGTTTTCACCCCGCCCTTTCCATCGGGCACCTGGATGATGGAGGGCTGGGAAGGATCGCCGATTCCCGCGATGAAAAGCGGGATTTTGCGGGCGACGATTTCATCGACAGCCTTTCCGCTGTCTCCTTCGAGTTCATCTCCATCGGTGATCAGCACCACGGCGCGGTGCTGGGTTTCCGCTGCGCGGAAGGCGCGGAGAGCGGTCGCGAGGGCCTCCTGAATATTGGTTCCTCCGACGGGGATCGAATCGATGGAAAGCTCATCGAGCGTCTGGAAGAAGCTGGTTTTGTCGGAAGTCAGCGGGCACTCGAGGAATCCTTTTCCGGCGAAGGCGATCAGTCCGAATCGGTCGCCGGGGTTCAACTTCACCAGCTCCTTCACGAGCCACTTTGCGTGGAGCAGACGCGAGGGCTGGACATCCTTTGCCAGCATGCTTTTGGAAACATCGAATACGAACAGCAGATCGCGTCCCTGTCCGTTCATCTCCTGAATCTGAACGCCCCACGAGGGCCGGGCGGCGGCGAGCACCAGAAAGAAAACCGCTCCGCAGAGCAGCAGAAACCGGAGGATTTTTTTCCCGTTAGAAACAAGCACATACTCGGGATCTGCGGCGTGGCTTCCGAGAAAGGTCTTCAGGATCCGCGCGGTGTTTCTGCGGGAGATCAGAAAAATGACAAGCATCGCGGGAAGGATCCACAGCAGATGCCACAAAACTTCAGGCTGTAAAAATCTCATGGTGCGTCCTCTCCATTTTTTTCAGGGAATTTTACGCATTATAGACTCCGGCAGAACGGGAAATGTTCCAGGGCAGCCGGGAGATTCCCGTATTCCGGAGCGCCGGACGGACTCTTTCCCTCCTTTGGAACCTCCGCTCCCGCAAGAGCTTCCAAACAAAAATTTTATCTATTTTTATGTAATTTATTATTGATTTTTACATTTCTTCTGCTAAATTGATAGGACGAGCAATTTTAGGGACACGTGGAAGAGGGAGAGGAGTTGCATCGTATATAACAATAGTTCTTATTTGCATGATACGAATTATTCGTCAATCAACGCAGTTTATTGATTGCCTTGTTCATTTGTGCAGAAGAAAGGGGATGCGCAAAAACTTTACCGCCGGGCTCCTCGGATCAGAAGGGGAACCGGATGACAGCTGAATCTTGAGATCTGGATATCCTTTGCCGTGGAAACCATTCCGGTTTCATGTCCTGCAGGACGTTGGCAATGCGATCCGGCTTGCGGAAGGAGCTGTTTTCAAACAAGGTTTGCGGAAAATGATTTCTTTGCAGTCTTCCGGACGGTCGGCACAAGCAGAAGGAAAAGGAAAAAAGAGAGGAAGAGCCATGACAAAACGGGAACTTGTCGTCCGAATTGCAGCGGAAACGAACCTGCATCAGGACAAGGTCGGAACCGTGGTGCAGAAAACGCTGGATTACATTGCAGACGAACTGGCCGCGGGAAGAAACATCGAAATCCGGAACTTCGGAATTTTTGAAGTTGTCGTCCGGAAGGAACGCAAGGGAAGAAATCCGAACAAGCCGGAACACGAAGTGATGATTCCGGAGCGCGCGATCGTGAAGTTCCGCGCCGGGAAAGATTTGAAAGAGAGAGTTGAAAGTCTGATAAAGTAGACTATATTACTTTTCTGTGCGATTCTGCACAGGGAGCATAACAACAAAAGACCGGGAAACGACCCAGACGCCCTGCGGGATCCTTGCCGCCGGGCGTTTGTCTTTCTACCGGGAATGAGGAATCTTCTATGTCTAAATCATCACCGCCGCCGGGGACGAGCGACATTCTGCCCGCGGAAACCCCAACCTGGAATCTTCTGGAAAACACCGCAAAAAGAGTCTTTTCGCTCTACGGCTACAAGGAACTCAGGACTCCGATTTTCGAGTATACCGAGGTCTTTCAGCGCGGACTCGGCGACGAGACGGAAGTCGTGAAAAAAGAGATGTATACGTTTGAGGACCGCGGAGGACGCAGCCTGACCCTCCGGCCGGAAGGGACAGCCGGCGTGATGCGCTCCCTCTCCGGAACCGATGCGCTCAACGGAGTCGAACACCGGGTGTTCTACATCGGCCCGATGTTCCGCGGCGAGCGGCCGGCGGCGGGACGCAGACGGCAGTTCCATCAGGTGGGCGTCGAAAATGCCGGAAAGGTCTCTCCCGAACTGGATGCGGAGTGCATCGCGATGCTTCTGCACTATCTGGAGGAGATCGGGATCACCGGGACCACGCTTTACCTGAATACACGGGGAGTGGCTTCGGACCGGCCGGCGGCGGAACAGGCGCTGCGAGATTACTTCGCTCCGCATCTGGAACGGATGTGCGCGGACTGCAAGGAGCGCTTCGAACGCAATATCTGGCGGATTCTGGACTGCAAGCAGGAGACGTGCCGTTCGATCATCGAACATGCGCCGGATCCGGCGGAGTTTTTCAGCGAGGAGTCCAAACTTTACTTCAAAAAAGTCTGCGATGCTCTGAGCGCGATGGGGATTTCGTATGTGGTGGATCCCCGGCTCGTCCGCGGACTGGACTACTATGTGCACACGGTGTTTGAGCTGGTCCATCCCGGACTCGGGGGGCAGACCGCCATTGCGGGAGGCGGACGATATGAACTGCGTCTGCCCGGAAGCGGAAAACCGATTCAGGGAGTCGGCTACGCGGCGGGAATGGAGCGTCTGCTGATGGTGCGGGAAGCGCTGGGAATTGCTCCGGTTCCGGAGGAGTGCCCGAAGGTCTTTCTGGTGTCGATGGGCGAAAAGGCTCTGGCGTTCAACATCGCGCTGGCGGCGAAGCTCCGCAAGGCGGGAATCGCGACAGGGATGGAGCTGGAGGCAAAGAGTCTGAAATCCCAGATGCGTTCGGCGGACCGCCTGAAAGCCGCCTGGACCGTGGTGGTCGGCGAAAGCGAACTGGAAAGCGGGAAAGCCATGCTGAAGAACATGGCGGACTCCTCGCAGAAGGAGATCGCTCTGGATGCGGAAGCAATCGCCGGGGAGATCGGCTGATCATGCAACGAGTTTACAATGTCAATATTGAAGCGCAGCACCCGCTTCCGACTCCGCAGGAGATCCATGAGGAGCTGCCGCTCCGTCCGGGAATGGAAGATTTCGTGGAAAAGGCGCGCGGAATCATTGAGAATATCATTCACCGGCGCGACAAGCGGATCCTGGTCGTGACCGGTCCGTGCAGCATCGACAATTACGATGCCGCGCTGGAGTATGCGGACCGTCTGAAGGCTCTCTCAGCCAAAGTGGAGTCCAAATTCTATCTGGTCATGCGGACCTATTTTGAGAAACCGCGCACGACGATCGGCTGGAAAGGGATGGTGTACGATCCGGATCTGGACAAGACATTCAATATTGAAAAAGGTCTCCGCCTCTCCCGGCGTCTTCTTCTGGAGATGGCGGAACGGGGAATTCCGACGGCGACGGAATTTCTGGATCCGATCATTCCCCAGTATTTTTCCGATCTGATCAGCTGGGCGGCGATCGGCGCACGGACAACGGAATCGCAGACGCATCGTCAGCTTGTGAGCGGTCTTTCGATGCCGGTCGGCTTCAAGAACGCCACCGACGGATCCATCCATATTGCGATCGACGCAATCAAGACGGCCTCCGCCAAACACAGCTTTCTCGGAGTCATCAACGACGGCCGGACCGGGGTCTTCCACACGAAAGGCAACCGGAACTGCAACATCATCCTCCGCGGGTCCTCCACATCGACAAACTATGGATCGGAATATATCGCGTTCACGGAGGAGCTGATGAGAAAATCAGGTCTGCAGCCCTCGATCGTCATCGACTGCAGCCACGGCAACTCTCTGCGCAATCCGCTGAATCAGCCGGCGGTCTTCCGGGACATCATCGGCCAGCTGAAAAACGGAACCGACTCCATCGCCGGAGTCATGCTGGAAAGCTATCTGAAAACCGGAAAGCAGCCGATGAAAAACCGCTGCGATCTGACGTACGGGCTCTCCATCACCGACGGCTGTCTCGGCTGGGAGGAAACTGAAAACCTCATCCTCGAGCAGTACAACGCGCTCTGAAAACCGTTTTTTTCGACACAGACAAACAACAAAGAACGGGCGGCTTCCGAAATCAATCCGGAAGCCGCCCGTTCTCTTTTTTCAATTCCGGGACGCGGGGATCGGATGGCCTCGCATCTCCGGAAAGAATTCTTCGATCTGACTTACTTCTGAGCGTTGGCAATCAGAGCGGTGAAAGTATCGGCCTTCAGAGCCGCACCGCCGATCAGACCGCCGTCGATATCCTTCTGAGCGGTCAGGGCAGCGGCGTTTTCGGCCTTCATGCTGCCGCCATACTGGATGATGGTGTTTTCCGCAACTTCGGCGCCGAAGAGATCCGCGAGGGTCTTGCGGATGAACGCGTGGGTTTCCTGCGCCATTTCAGGAGTTGCGGTCTTTCCGGTTCCGATCGCCCAGACCGGCTCGTAAGCGATGGTGATGTTTGCCATATCGGCGGCGCTGAGTCCGGCGAGTCCGCCTTTGAGCTGGACATCGAGAACTTCATTGGTCTTTCCGCCTTCGCGCTCCGCGAGGGTTTCGCCGATGCAGACGATCGGTTTGAGTTCATATTTCAGAGCGGCTTTGATGCGTTTGTTGACCGTTTCATCGGTTTCGCCGAAATACTGTCTGCGTTCGCTGTGCCCGATGATCACATATTCGACGCCGATCTCTTTGAGCATGGCGCCGGAGATTTCCCCGGTGAATGCGCCGTTGTCGGCCCAGTGGATGTTCTGAGCGCCGACTTTGACATTGGTTCCCTTGAGCACTTCCACAGCCGTTGCCAGACTGGTGAAGACGGGGCAGACCGCCATGGTGACACTGTCTCCAAACTGGGCAAGACTTTCTTTCAGAGCCTCCGCAAGCGCTTTGGTCTCCGCCGCGGTTTTGTTCATTTTCCAGTTTCCGGCGATAAAGGTTTTACGTGCCATTTGCAGAATTCCTTACATTGTTGTTTGCGGCGTTTCCGCCTGTTTGAATAGAAAAAGTTTCTTCCTGTAATATAATTTCCAAACCCGTCGAATGCAAGCCGGGAATCGAAAACATTTCCCATCGCTGCGCAATCGGTGCGGAAGGAGAATCGGACCGTTTTCTGTGTGGAAACAACCGCTTTTTCCGTTTTCAACGGCTCCGGCGGTTGGCTGCGATGGAAATCAGCATGCAGATTCCGAGCAGATAGGGGTAGCAGAGAAATTTCAGAAGCTCGATGGAGGAGACCGCCATACCCGCCCCCGCCAGACCCGTTGCGGCGAGGATCTGTGCGCCGTAGGGGATGATGCCCTGAATCACGCAGGAGGCGGTATCCAGCAGACTGGCCGACCGTTTCGGATCCACCTGATACCGTTCCGCAATATCCTTTGCGATCGGCCCGGCGATCACGATGGCGACCGTATTGTTGGCGGTGAACAGATTGATCACCATCACCAGCAGCGCGATTCCGAACTCTGCGCCGCGATGTCCGCGGATATGCCGTTCGATTTTCAGAAGGATGTATTCGATTCCGCCATTGTAGCGGATCACGCGGAGGAGCCCTCCTGCGAGCAGCGCCACGATCAGGGTTTCCGACATGCTCAGCGCCCCCTTCCCCATCACGTCCAGGAATCCCCAGAAATTGAATGCGCCGTTGAACAGACCGATCACGCCGGCAAAGACGGTTCCGAAAATCAGCAGCGCCATCACATTGAATCCGAGCACTGCGAGGACCAGAACACTGAGGTAAGGCAGAACGGAAAGAAACGCATTGGCGTTGAGGATCTTCTCATCCACCGCTCCGGATCCATGTCCGAGAAAGAGGTAGAGAACGACCGTCAGCAGCGCCGCGGGAATCGCGATGCGGATATTGGCATAGAACTTTGCCCGCATATCGACGCCCTGGGTCCGGGTTGCGGCGATCGTGGTGTCGGAGATCATGGAGAGATTGTCGCCGAACATCGCGCCCCCGACCACCGCGCCGAGACAGAGCCCCATGGACACTCCGATATTTTCCGTCAACCCCAGAGCGATCGGCGCAAGCGCCACAATCGTCCCGACCGACGTCCCGATCGAGATGGAAATAAAGCATGCCACCACAAACAGTCCGCAGACCAGCAGATTCGGCGGCACGAACGCCAGCGCGATATTCACGGCGGCATCCACCGCCCCCATCGCCTTGGCCGTATACGCGAACGATCCTGCGAGAATGAAGATCAGACACATCGTCATGATATCCACATTCCCCATTCCGTGCGCGAACAGCTCGATCTTGCTCCGGAGCGACGCCTTCCGGTTGAGCACCAGAGCCGTCGCCGACGCCACCACAAACGCGATCGGCATCGGCACCTTGTAAAAATCTCCCGAAGAAAGCGACAATCCCAGATAAAACAGCAGGAACACGCCGAACGGGATCAGCGCTTTTGCCCTCGGCGGCCGGTTCAGAGAAAAATCGGTGATGTCCATCATGCGAAAACAAACTCTTCCGTTGGGAATTCCGCGTTATTTCGATTTTTTGCTTGAGCGGGAGCTTTTGGATTTCTTCGCACTCTTCGAAGAGCTCTTTCCCCCGGTTCCGATGGACACATTTCCCTTTCCGGTGTTGACGCTCATATCCAGAGCCATTCCTTCTCCCTCCTCGTCATCGGCCTTCTTTTTGGATTTCTTTTTCGCCCCGGTCAGTTCGATGTTTTTCGGGAAATTGCTCTCCTGCTGTTCGGTTTCCACGATCAGCACCTTCGGTTTGGTCTGATCGATCTGCTTCTGGTATTTTTTCTGGATTTCATCCGGCAGTTCCTCGACCTTGACAATCGACACGCCCCCCCAGTGGGAGATATGAGCGCCGCTTTCGCTGAAACGCAGAATTTTGTATTTTCTGAGCACCGCGCCGGTTTTTGTGGTCAGATCCGGACGTTTGCTGATGGCTTTCCGGCGTTTTTCGATTTTGGCCACATATTTTTTGATTTCCTCCCTGCGGTTTTCCGGCCACTCCTCGAGCGGGATCATCACGGCGCCCTGCCGGTGAAGGATGGTCAATCCTTCTGCGGAATAGGATGCGACGGTGTAGTTGTAATAGGTTTTTCCCTTGGTTGTCGTAATATCCGCCCCCTGGAGGAGAGTCAACGGGAGCAGCAGGCAGAAAAGCAGTCCATATCGTTTCATCATCGTATCGAATCCTTATTTTCAAATCATCAATCTCTCAACAATTTACCACAAAAAGGGGGAAGTTGCAAGGATCGGAAAGAAGGTTTTTGCAAAAAACGGAGCGGAAGAGCGCAGGAACGGAAGAGAACGGCCACGCAATGAGCTGCGCATTTTTTTTCTGTTCAAAAACGATTGGGAAACCAATTCCCCCTCCCCGCGGGGATTTCCAATGCGGAAAACGAGTTTGAAAAACGACGGAACCGTGATATAGTTTGCAGTATGGATTATCTAGAGAACCGGAGGAACCATGACCATCAAAATAGCACTCCTGCAAAGCCGTTCGTTTCCGTCGAAAGAGGAATCGATGGCGGAGCATGAACGTCTGATCGCGGAAGCGGCACGGAACGGAGCCAACATCATCTGCACGCAGGAACTTTGTTTTACGCCCTATTTCTGCCGGACGGAAGATCCGGACAATTTTGACCTGGCGGAGACGATTCCGGGGCCGACAACCGAACGGTTCTCCGCTCTTGCCGCAAAGTACGGCGTGGTGCTGATTCTTTCGCTGTTCGAGTTCCGCGCGCCGGGCATCTGTCACAACACGGCGGCGATTCTGGATGCGGACGGGCGGTATCTCGGGAAATACCGGAAAATGCATATTCCCCAGGATCCCGGATTTGAGGAGAAGTTTTATTTCACACCCGGGGATCTCGGATTCCGTTCCTGGCAGACCCGGTTCGGACGCATCGGCGTCATCATCTGCTGGGATCAGTGGTATCCGGAATCCGCCCGGCTGACAGCGCTGGACGGAGCGGAAATCATCTTCTGTCCGACCGCGATCGGAGGAATCGACAGCGAACCGGAATCTCTGGCCGCCCTTCAGCGCAGCGCGTGGATCAACGCGCAGATCTCCCACTCCGTCGCAAACGGCTGCTACTATGCGGCGGTCAACCGGGTCGGAGTGGAAGGCGGAACCAAATTCTGGGGAAGTTCCTTTGTCTGCGATTTCTACGGCAACCGCATCGCCGAGGGCTCGCAGGACCGCGAGGAGATTGTGTATGCCCAGTGTGATCCGGCCGCGATGGAGGAACATCGCCGCATGTGGCCGTTCTTCCGCGACCGGCGCATCGACGCCTATCAGGGAATTCTGAGGAGATTCCGCGATGAACTTTGATTCCCCTGCCTCACACGGATTCCGGATGCCGCCCGAATGGAGCCGTCAGGAAGCGATCTGGCTCTCCTGGCCGCACAACCCGGCCACATGGCCTGGAAGAATGGAGCAGATTCTTCAGATTTTCGCCCGGTTTGCCGCCGTGATCTCTCTTTATGAGAAGGTCTGCATCATCCGGGGCAACGCGCGGAGGGAAGCGATTCAGGAACTGCTCTGCGATGCCGGCGCTGATATTTCCAATGTCGAACTGTTCGATTTCCGCACCAACGATGTCTGGTGCCGCGATCACGGCCCGGTTTTTCTCCGCAAGGATGCGACAGGGGAACGCGCGGTGGCGGATTTTTCCTACAACTCCTGGGGCGGGAAATTTCCGCCATGGAACTTTGATAACGACGTTCCCTCCCGAATCGCGGAAGCGCTTCATCTCCGCCGTTTCCCCATTCCCATTGTCTGCGAAGGCGGCGCGCTGGAGATCAACGGGCTCGGGGATCTGCTCACGACCGAATCGGTTGTTCTGAACACAAACCGCAATCCCGGCATTTCCCGGGAGGAAATGACTCGGATTCTGCAAGAGGCGCTCGGAGCCGAAACGGTCTTCTATCTCAAAAGAGGAATGGTCGGGGACGATACCGATGGCCATATCGACACCCTTGCCCGGTTTGCCGCAGACGATGTCATTCTCGCCGCCGTCGACGACTCTCCGGAAGGCATCAACAAAACGGTTCTGGATACCAATTTCCGGGATCTGGAACGCTTCCGCAACGGGAAAGGCCGCCAATGCACCATCATACCGATTCCCTGTCCGGCGCCCATTCATCCGGAGAACTGGCGGGAGGAGGTTCTACCCGCAACCTATGTCAACTATCTTCTGGTCAACGGAGCCGTTCTCGTTCCGACCTATCGGGACGACCGGCGGGACGCCCTCGCCTGTGAACGGATCGGCGCGGCATTCCCCAACCGGAAAGTGGAAACCATCGACTGTTTCGACATCATTCTGGAAGGCGGTGCGCTGCATTGTCTGAGCCAGCAGATGCCGCTCTGATGGATGTTTCGTGCTCCGCACGACCAGCGTTTTCGCCGCTGGACCGCGACAAGGACACTCTGTCCTTGACCTCGGCTGAATGCTGTCCGCATTCCGCCGTTCCTGATCTTGCCCGAAGGGCCGGGAGCCGAAGGCTCGGTGCAGGTCCTCGACCTGCTTCGGTCCAGCTGAACAAGCTGGGCGCCCAACGGGCGAAACTCCCCAATGCAGACACAAAAAAAAGGAACTCCTTTTTTGGAGTTCCTTTTTGTATTTTCCTGTAAGAGGAAATCAGCGCTTGGAGAACTGGAAGCGCTTTCTTGCGCCCGGCTGACCGGGTTTCTTCCGTTCTTTTTCGCGAGCGTCGCGGGTCAGCATACCGCTGGCCTTGAGGACGGACTTGCATGCTTCCTCGTCATGTTTGACGAGAGCGCGTGCGATTCCGTGACGGACAGCGCCGGCCTGACCGGCTTTTCCGCCGCCGGAGACGGAGGCGTTGACATCGATTTTTCCTGCGAGACCGGTCACGACGAGGGGCTGGAGAATGAAACCGCGGAGAGCTTCCGTATTGAAATATTCTTCAAACTTTTTTCCGTTGACGGTGATTTTTCCGGATCCTTCGGCGATTACGACTCTGGCGCTGGCGCATTTTCTGCGTCCGGTGGTACGGAGTTCAGTGCTCATTTCCTATCTCCTTATTTAGCCGTTTCAGGTTTCTGAGCGGCGTGCGGATGCTCGGCGCCGGCATACACTTTGAGTTTACGATACTGCGCTCTGGCGAGACGGCCCTTGGGGAGCATTCCCCAGACGGCGTCGCGGATGATGCGCTCGGGTTTGGTTTCGCGGACATACGCGGCGGTTTTCTCTTTGAGACCGCTGCGGTATCCGGTGTAATCCACGTAGACTTTTTTCGTTTCTTTCGAGCCGGTCAGGAGCACCTTTTCGGCGTTGATCACGATGACAAACTTTCCGGTATCGACATGCGGGGTATAGGTCGGGCAGTCTTTGCCGCGCAGGGCGTTCACGATCTTGACGGCAAGACGACCCACGGGGACGTTCGCAGCGTCAAACACAACATGTTTGCGTTCGACTTCGCCCACTTTTGCAAGATAGGTCTTCATTGTTTCAGTTTCTCCGAGTTCATTTTTTAATTGGTCCGCCTCCGGACGCAACTTGTTTTTGAACCGTTCCCGCCAGGTATCCGGTTCGCTTCCTTTTCCGTGATCGGGTAATACGGATGCAGGAATAGATAATTTACTCCACCTTTTTCATTTTGCAAATCATTTTCTTACAGCGGCTGAAAAATCCTGAAATTTTCTGCCGAAAGGAGGGTGGATTTCTTTTGGCGGACGGGAAAAAACAACCGGAACGCCTCTCCAGACTTGACAACCGGAACAGAGTGCGCTAAAATACCCCTCATGCGACAGAGAAAAAGAGCAATAAAGGAGAATCCATGAACAATCTGTGTAAATTCACAGGAAAGGCGGAACTGTATTCCAAATACCGGCCCTCCTATCCGGAGGCCTTTCTGGACGATCTGTTCGAACGGATTCGTCCGACGCAGGAGAGCGTCCTTGTCGAGATCGGCTCGGGAACCGGCATTCTGACCGAGCAGCTGCTCCGCCGCCACGGCTGCGTGATCGCGGTCGAACCCAACGATGACATGCGGAGCGTGGCGGAACACAATCTTGCGAAATATTCCGGCTTTGTCTCCCACATCGGCACGGCGGAAAACACCCTTCTGGAGAACCAGTGCGCGGATCTTGTCATTGCGGCGCAGGCGTTCCACTGGTTTGAACCGGAGGCGTTCCGGAAGGAGTGCCGCCGGATCCTCCGTCCGGATGCGCCGGTCGTGCTGGTCTGGAACATGCGGGATGAATCCATGCCGGTGATGAGGGAAAATGCGGAACTCTGCCGGAAATACTGTCCGGATTTCCACGGATTCAGCGGGGGTGGACTCTCCGATGACGAGATTGTCCCCTTCTTCCGACCGGGAAGCTGCGAAATCCGGGAATTTGAAAATCCGCAGTATTTTGACCGGGACTCCTTCATCGGCCGCAATCTTTCCAGCTCCTACGCTCCGGTTGCGGGATCCAGACAGCGCGAGGAGTTTGTCGACGCGCTCACGGATCTGTTCGACCGCTGGAAAAACGCGGAAGGACGGATCGCCGTCCACCATGTGACCCGCCGTTATTTCGGACGGGTCTGAGAGACTGCGAGAATGTTTTCGATCATGTCCAGCACATTGCCAGCGGCGTTCGGCTGGGCAAGACGGAGAGAAGCCTTTCCCCGTTCCGTGTAATTTTCCCGATGCAGGGACCAGTCCCGCAGAAGGGTGGCGAATTTTTCTTCCGAACAGTCGGAATCGGCGATCACACAGGCGCCGCCGGCGGAGGCCAGCCAGCGGGCATTGTCGTCCTGATGTCCGTCCGCGGCGAACGGGAACGGGATCAGACAGGCGAATTTTCCGTAGACCGCAAGTTCGGAAACGGTGCTTCCTCCGGAGCGGCAGATGACAAGATCGGCGGCGGAATACAGCAGATTCATCTCACTGCAGCTTTCGAGGATCAGCTCCTTTGCGGGGGAGTCCGCATAAAGGGGACGGATCTTCTCCAGATTGCCCGGTCCGACCAGTCGCACCACCTGAAGTTCCGTCGCTCCCGGCAGATCCGCGGGAATCCGGACACGGGTGTTGATCGTGCGCGCGCCGAGGCTGCCGCCGAAGACCAGCAGCAGCGGTTTTTCCGGAGAGAATCCGGCATTCCAGCGCCGGTTGATCTCCGCGACGGCATCGGCTTTGGAGAGCTTTCCGTTCACGATCTCCGGACGGAGCGGCATCCCGGTCAGAATCGCGGGACAGCGGCAGCGGGAGACATCCGCAACGGGAAACGAGAGCGCCAGCGCTTTCGCCCATCGTCCGAGCATCCGGTTTGCGCGTCCGATCTTCGCATTTCCGTCGTGCAGGAACAGGGGAATGTGGAACATCCGGGCGGCAACCGCCGGGGGAAACGACGCAAAACTTCCCATGCACAGCAGCGCCTGACACTTCCGCTCCCGGCAGACCGCTTTTGTCTTTGTCGCCCCGGCGAAGAGCGCTTTGAAAAAGAGAGGCAGCTTCAGCGGATTCCGGGTCAGCGGCATGGCGGAAATCCGGACCGAATCGATTCCGAACGCGGCGGCGGTTTCGGCCTGTTTTTCCGCGTGTTTTCCGCCGAGAAGCAGGATCGGCGATCCGCCGCGGGCCTTGAGTTCGCGGGCGATGCTGAGTCCGGGATTGAAATGTCCGCCGGTTCCGCCGCAGCTGATTGCAAGTCGAGAAAGAGTCATGGGTCAGTTCTCCGTAGTTGAGTCGTTCTTCATCAGGCAGCGGAGCAGATTCCACTGCCGGATCTTTTCCCGGAGGAAATTCTGGATTTCCAGCTGGTAATCGGGACGGGCGGCGTCGAGCGCGACGCTGAGGATCAGGCCGGTTGCCACCAAACAGGTCACCAGACTGCTGCCGCCGTAGCTGATGAAGGGCGCCGGCATTCCCTTTGTCGGCAGAGCGCCGCAGATCACGCCGATGTTGATTCCCGCCTGGATTGCAATGAAGGTTGCGCATCCGAGGGCCAGCAGCATCCCCTGGCGCGTCCGGGCATGACGGGCGATGCGGACAGCCAGAATCACAAACGCCACATACGCCGCAAGCACCAGCAGCAGGGAGATCAGTCCGAGCTCCTCCCCGACGATGGAAAGAATAAAATCGGTATGCGCCTCCGGCAGATACTTCATTTTCATTCTGCTTTCCGTGAATCCGAGTCCGGTCCAGCTTCCGGACCCGAGGGCCAGCAGCGAGTTCCAGAGCTGATACCCCTCCTCCATCTGATGCGGTTCCGGATTCAGGAAGATGGTCAGGCGGTCGCGGCGCATCGGGTCGAAGTTCATCAGGTAGAAATAGACGAGCAAACCGGGGCCGACCAGCAGCGGCAGCAGCAGTTTTCCCGGGATTCCCGCGACATACATCACCGAGAAGAACAGCAGGATCATCAGGAACGTCGTTCCGAAATCGCGTCCGGCCAGCACCGCCAGCATAACGACACCGCAGCAGATTCCCCCCAGCACAAACACGCTCCAGAACGGCGTCTGCCAGAACGCGGGATCTCCCGGGGAGCAGAATCGGAAAAAAGGTCCCTTTTCCAGATAGCGGACCCGCGCGGAAAGGAATTTTGCCAGGAAGAGCGCGAGAATCACTTTGGCATATTCCGACGGCTGAATGTTTCCGACCCCCGGAATCCGGATCCAGCGATGCGCGCCGTTGACCGCGGGAAAGCAGAAATCCGCCACGAGCAGCAGAAGAAGAACGCCCCCCATCATCCAGGGGCTCCAATCGGAGACGCGCCTGTATCCGAAGAAGAGGACTCCGCATGCGCCGGCCCCCCCGACGCACGCCCACATCAGCTGTTTGAGGAAGTAGGTGGATCCGGCGGTTCCGAAAGAGGTGGAATAGAGCATGGTCAGCCCGAAGAGAAGGAGGATCAGCGTCACGCCGCCGAACAGGACAGCGACCGGCAGAATATCTTCTGCGCGTTCCTGTGCGGTTGTTTCGGCGTTTTCGATTCGTTTCAAAACCGGTTTCATGAAAAATTCTCTCCCTGCATCCCGGTAAACTAATACGGGATTGGCAAAATAACAACCGGGAATCTGGATTTTTTTTGAATTTTCCGGAAACGGAGGGACGCGGGGAAAAAATGAGGTGGAGGAAACGAAAAAAGAGGCGGACTTTCAGGCGGAAAAGAAAAAATAATGAATTTTTGTTCGATGAAAGACTTTACAAATTGGAAAAGAGAGTGTATAATCATAAAATCTGTCCGACGGCGTATCACGGACGCCACAATTCTGAGTACGGGAATCCCTCTTACCCGGTGAGATTTCCGCGCTGGAACCATCAGGAATTGACAGGCGTCGCCATTCCGCCGGATTGCTGGAATAATCATGATCTATTCCATTCGAAAAATGAACCGTCAAAATAGATGACAAGGAGAGTATTTATGTACGATTCAAGGAGGATACGGTGAACTCGAACCTGTTTCGATCCGCAAGTCTGGCCGTTTTTTCCCTTCTGACCGTGCTCCCCTGCCCGGGAGGAGCCCAGGAGAAGAAAGCCGAAGCCAAAAAAGAAGTCGATCCGCTGATTCAAGCGTATTCCGTCAACAACTACTCCAGGGTGCGGACCCTTGGAGCGGCACGGAGAAATGAACCGCTGGCATCTCTTCTTCTCTCGCTGACCAAGGTGTATGACAAGACCCAGAGTGAATCGGTTGCCAAGCAGGGAGTGGAGGAGCTCGGGCGCTTCTATGCAAACAAGGACATGCCGAAAAATCTGCGCATTCTTGCCGGTCTGAGCTACGCGCGCTGCGCCCAGCTGATGCAGGACCGGAAAGATATTTACGGGACGTTTGCCGATAAGATTGAATACCGGAAGGTGTATCAGGATATTCTCCGCAACGCCCCGGGGAGCAAGGAGGCAGTGGCGGCGTTTCTGTATCTGAATCCGACATCCGAGGAGATCGACGCGTATATCAAGGGATTTCCAGGAGACCGGCAGCTTCTGGTGCCGCTCCACCTGAATATTGCCAATCAGGAGATCCGCGTCCGGCAGAATTACCGGAAGGCGGTGGAGCATTTGAAGGCGGCCTATCAGATCGGGATTGTTCATCCGAGCATCCGCCGCTCGACATTGTTCCGGATTGGTTATCTGTATGACAAGCGGATGAATGATTTCAAGAGTGCGCTTCCGTTCTATCGGGAATATATGAAGGTTTATCCCCTTTCCTCCCAGTCGATTGTGATCCAGCGTTTTATCAAGGAAAAAGGAGAGAAGTGATATGGAAGAGTCGAAACTTCAATATATTTTGAATCGGATCGGCCTGATCTGCTTTCTGCTGTTTTTTGCGTTGTCGGTGGTGATGGTGATCCGGAACGGGTCGTTCGGAGGGGATATTCTCTCCGACGGGAAACGCCTGACGTTTGCCCACTGGCAGCTGGAGGACGGATTCCGGGAAGGATATGCGGATGCGATCAAGGAGTATGAACGGATCAAGGCGAAAGAGGGGATCAAGGTCCGGGTGGTGCAGACGACGGTGCCGGTCCGGGGATATCCGCAATGGTTTCTGACCCAGCTGATCGGCGGGGACTGCGCGGATGTGATCGAGCTGTCCGGAAGTGAAGAGATCCACAATCAGTATTTTCTTCCGCTGTCCCGCTATCTTGCGGCGCCGAACCCGTACAACAAGGGGACCCCGCTGGAAGGAATGGCGTGGCGCGACACGTTTGCCGACGACATGGTCAGCGCACTGAGCCAGACCTATTCGGAATACTTCGGCGTCTCCTCCTTCATGACGACGACCCGGATGTATGTGAATGTGGATCTGTATGAAAAGGCGACCGGCGAGAAGAAAATGCCGGAAACTCTGGATGAATGGATTCTTGCCTGCCAGAAAATTCAGGAATACGGGGAAAAGATCGGGCGGCCGCTGATTCCGATCGGAGTCCGCGGGTTCGACAAAGGGACGATCGCTCAGATCTTCACGCACTTCAACAACATCATCAATGCCGATTACAACGATTCCGTTTCCGATTACGGTTACGGACCGACCATTTACGAGATCTATCACAAGCTGGCCGACCTGACCAAGGTCAGGTAAAGCTTCACCAGACCGATCTTCCACATTTTTCCCGGATAAAATAAAACCTCCCCGCTCTGGAACCGCAGCGACTGCGGCCGGGCAGGGAGGTTTTACGTTGATTATGCCGTTTGCCTTTGCGGCTCCGCGGGTGAAAAAACAAATCGGGAAAGTCCGCAGACTTTCCCGATTTGTAATTTAGAAAATGATTCCGCTGAATATGGCCAGAGCAAAGCGGAGGCCATTCAAAATTTAATTGTTGATCTCCGGGAAGCCCTCCAGCTTGCTGGTGCAGTGGGGGCAGCGCACCGCCTTGATGGAAATCTCGCTCTGGCAGTAGGGGCACACCTTGGTGGTGGGCTCT
>ERZ824600.2364-NODE-2364-length-20327-cov-6.230170_pt1 | contig 20327 bp, 14 predicted proteins | sample MGYA00519933_ERZ824600 | MGnify/ENA primary metagenome ERZ824600 (study PRJEB31778, sample SAMEA3449178) | human gut metagenome | biome: human gut; feature: human-associated habitat; material: faeces | place: United Kingdom | collected 2010/2012 ... | reverse complement strand
GACACAGCACTTGCCCATGCCGCGCGCGACGACAGCCGCGTGGGAGGTCATGCCGCCGCGGACGGTCAGGATGCCCTGAGAGGCCTTCATGCCCTCAATGTCCTCGGGAGAGGTCTCGAGACGGACGAGCACGACCTTCTCGCCGCGCTCCTTCCACGCCTTGGCGTCCTCGGCGGAGAAGACGATCTTGCCGCAGGCCGCGCCGGGAGAGGCGGGCAGCGCCTTGCCGATAACGGGGGTCTTCTTGAGCACCTCGGTATCGAACTGGGGATGGAGCAGCGTGTCGAGAGAGCGGGGCTCGATCATGGCGACAGCCTTCTTCTCGTCGATCATGCCCTCGTCCACGAGGTCGCAGGCGATCTTGAGAGCGGCGGCGGGGGTGCGCTTGCCGTTACGGGTCTGGAGCATATAGAGCTTGCCGTGCTCGACGGTGAACTCCATATCCTGCATATCGCGGTAATGATCCTCAAGGATCTTGCAGACGTCCTCGAACTGCTTGAACGCCTCGGGGAACTTCTCGGCCATCTCGGCAATGGGCATTGGGGTGCGGACGCCGGCGACGACGTCCTCGCCCTGCGCGTTGGTCAGGAACTCGCCCATGAGCTTCTTCTCGCCGGTGGCGGGGTTGCGGGTGAAGGCAACGCCGGTGCCGCAGTCGTCGCCCATGTTGCCGAACGCCATGGACTGGACGTTGACGGCGGTGCCCCAGGAGTAGGGGATATCATTGTCGCGGCGATAGACGTTCGCGCGGGGGTTGTCCCAGCTGCGGAAGACCGCCTTGATCGCGCCCATGAGCTGCTCCTTCGGGTCGGTGGGGAAGTCCTCGCCGATCTTGGCCTTGTACTCGGCCTTGAACTGGCCCGCGAGCTCCTTGAGATCGTCGGCGGTCAGCTCGACGTCGAGGGTGACGCCCTTCTTTTCCTTCATCTGGTCGATGAGCTGCTCGAAGTACTTCTTGCCGACCTCCATAACGACGTCGGAATACATCTGGATGAAGCGGCGGTAGCAGTCCCACGCCCAGCGGGGATTGTTGGACTTCTCGGCGATGACCTTCACAACGTCCTCATTGAGGCCGAGATTCAGGATGGTATCCATCATGCCGGGCATGGACGCGCGCGCGCCGGAGCGGACGGAAACGAGCAGAGGATTGTGGAGGTCGCCGAACTTCTTGCCGGTGATCTTCTCCATCTTTTCCACATACTCCATGATCTCGGCGAAGATCTCGTCGTTGATCTGGCGGCCGTCCTCATAATACTGGGTGCAGGCCTCGGTGGTGATGGTGAAGCCCTGCGGGACCGGCAGGCCGATGTTCGTCATCTCGGCCAGGTTCGCGCCCTTACCGCCGAGCAGCTCGCGCATATTGGCGTTGCCCTCGGTAAACAGGTAACAATACTTTTTGCTCATAATGTTCCTCCAATTTACAAAGTATCTATGGTTTTTGATCCCAATCGTTCATAAGCTTTTATATTATAGACAGGTTTTTCCAAACTTGCAAGAAATTCCATCGAAAAAATTCAAAATGTTTTATAGATTTTCTCTTTGAGCTGTGCATTTCCCCGTAACTTTTCTTGCACTCCGTGTTTTTTTGCGTTATACTGTATGTTGTAGTTATATTGTCCGGAGGAGCGCATGGAGCTGTCGGCCTTTGCAAAAACGAATACCGCCGCACGTCTCCGCGCCGCCGCGAGCCGCGGCGCGCTGAGCCACGCGCTCATCCTCTCGGGAGCGGGCGACCGGAACGCCGCGGCGCATTACGCCGCCGCCGCGCTGGAGTGTACCGGTACGGACAAGCCCTGTCTGGTCTGCGCGCACTGCCGCAAAGTGCTCGCGGACATCCATCCCGACGTCCTCACCGTGCGCGACGACGAGCACGCCGAGCTGAGCGTGGACGTCATCCGCGGCGTGCGGACGGACGCCTTCATCCGCCCGAACGAGGGCGCGTGCAAGGTCTACATCTTCCCCGACTGCACGCGGCTGAACGAAAAGGATCAGAATGTGCTGCTCAAAACCGTGGAGGAGGGGCCGCCCTACGCCGCCTTTCTTTTCTGCGCGGAGAACGCAAGCGTTCTGCTGCCCACCATCCGCTCGCGCTGCGTGGAGGTCAAGCTCCCGCCGGCGGGGACCGTCGGCGAGGACGACGAGCGCACGCGCGAGCTGCTCCGCCTGATTGCTGAGGGCCGCGCCGCCGCGCGCGCCGCCTTTCTGCTGAAGCTGGAAGCCGCCAAGGCGACCCGTGAGGAGCTTGCCGCGCTCTTTGAGGGTGCGCGCGTGATCCTCGCCGACGCGCTCTGCACGCTCTGCGGTGCGACCCCCGCCGAGCCGCGCGACGAGCAGGCGCTGCGCGCCGTGCTCGGCTCCCGCTTGACAAAAGCACAAATCCTCGGCACAATAGAGCTGCTGGAGACCTATCGAAACCATTGTGAATATAATGTCGGCGTCGGTCCGCTGCTCGGCGGCCTCGCCGTTGAATTGGAGGAGATCCTTTGACTGAAGTGATTGGCGTCCGCTTTCGCGGCGGCTGCAAGGAGTATTATTTCGACCCGCACGGCATCGCCGTGGAGGCGGGTCAGTTCGTCATCGTTGAGACGGCGCAGGGCACCGAATACGCCCAGTGCTTGACCGGCAACCACGAGGTGGACGACGGCGCGGTCGTCCGTCCTCTGCGCGCTCTCGTGCGCATCGCGACGGAAAACGACCGCCGCACCATGGAGTACAACCGTCAGCGCGAGAAGGAGGCCTTCGGCATCTGCCAGAGGAAGATCGCCGAGCGCGGGCTGGACATGAAGCTCGTGCGCGTGGAGTGCAGCTTTGACGGCAGCAAGATCGTGTTCTTCTTCACCTCCGAGGGGCGCGTGGACTTCCGCGAGCTCGTGCGCGACCTCGCGGGCGTGTTCCGCGCGCGCATCGAGCTGCGTCAGATCGGCGTGCGCGACGAGGCCAAGATGCTCGGCGGCCTCGGCATCTGCGGCCGTCCGTTCTGCTGCGCGCAGTTTCTGGACGATTTTGTGCCCGTGTCCATCAAAATGGCCAAGACGCAGAATCTCAGCCTGAATCCTACGAAAATTTCCGGCGCGTGCGGCCGCCTCATGTGCTGCCTGAAGTACGAGCAGGCGGCCTACGAGGACGCCGTGAAGCGGATGCCCAAGAACGATTCCTTCGTTCTCACGCCCGACGGCCCCGGCAACGTCAGCGCCGTGAACCTCGTGCGCGAGACGGTCAGCGTCCGGCTGGACGACTCGTCCGAGGGGCAGAAGAGCTATCACGGCTGCGAGATCCGTGTGCTGCGCAACGGCAAGGGCTCGCGCGAGGGCATCGAGATCCCCGCCGAGCGCCCCGCCCGCTTCGTAAAGCAGGATGCGGAGAGCGAGCTGGATGCCGTTCCCTCGCCCGTGTTCCGCGCGCTGGAGCTCTCCGAGCCCGATGCTCCCGCTGTGCCGGAAACGCCTGCCGCCGAGGAGAGCGGTGAGAAGCGTGAGCGCCGTCGCCGCGGGGGACGCGGACGCCGAGGCGGCCGCGGACGCGGCGGAGAGGGCCGCACCGAAGCAAAGCCGGAGGCCGCCGAGGGCGGCGGCAAGGAAAAGCGTCCCGAAAGGAACGCGGAAAGGCCCGCCGACAAGGGCGGCGAGCGCCGCAGACCGACCGAGCGCCGGGAGGGTGAGAAAAAGTCTCCTGTCCCCTCTGCCGAAAGGAAGCCCGCCGAGGGCGGCGAGGGTGAAAAGAGCGCGCGCCGCCGGCATCATCGCGGCGGACGCGGACGCCGGGGCGGACGCGGCGGAAGCGGCGGCGGAGCACCGGGTGCAGCGCCGAGCGCGGAATAAAGTCAAGAAACGGGAGCCGCTTTTCCCTGCGGTTCCCGTTTTTTCGTGGGTTTTTCGCGCGGAGCGTGTATGATAGAGCAAACGGCTTTCACAGGGAGGTGGGCAGATGCACGAGCAGGAGGTCCTGGCGCTTCTCCGCGCCGGGGATGAACGCGGCGCGGAGGCGCTGCTGCGGCACTACGCGCCGCTGATGCGCTACATCATCGCGCCCATCGTGCCGGACGCGCAGGACCGCGAGGAGTGCCTTTCCGACGCCGCGCTGCGCGTGTGGGAGAAATTCGGAACCTACGATCCCGCGCGCGGCTCGTGGACGGCATGGCTCACGGCGCTCACGCGCAACACCGCGCTCAACCGCGCGCGGAAAAAGTCCGGCGGCAGCGAGGAGCTTTCGGGCGACCTGCCCTCCGCCGAGCCGACGCCCGAGGAGCGGCTCTTGCAGCAGGAGCGCCGACAGGCGCTCGAGCGCGCGCTGACCGCGCTGCCGCAGCGGGACCGGCTGCTCTTTTACCGCAAGTATTACTACCGCCAGTCCACCGCGCAGATCGCCGCGGAGCTGGGAACGACGGAGCGCGCTGTGGAGGGGCGGCTCTACCGCATCAAAAAGGCATTGCGCAAGGCGCTGGGAGGTGACGACGCATGAACGACCGCGAATTTGACGCTCTGCTGGAGTCCGCCGCACCCGAGCTTCCGCCCGACGACGTCGCACGGGACGTCACGCCGTGGCGCCGCGCGATCGGAAATATTCTCGGCGGCAGCGCTATGTGCTCCATCACGCTCAACTTTTTCTGTCTGAACTACCTGCTGCCGACCATCGGCGTGATCCTGCAGCTGCTCGGCTTCCGTCCGCTGCGGCGGGAGAACGGCTGGTTCCGCGCGTGCTGGCTGCTCGCCGTGCTGCGCGCGGCGCTGTTCCTGCCCTGCATCGTTCTCAACGCGACAATCTATTCCAACGCCGTATACGCCTCCTCCGTGGGGACGGCGCTGACCTATGCCATGCTCGCGGTGCAGATGCTGCTCTTCTTCTGCTTCTGGCAGGCATTGCGCACAATGCAGAAAAAGGCGGGGACAGGAGGGGGCGCCGCCCCTGCAGCCGCGCTGCTCATTTGGTATGCGGCGGTCCTCACGCTGGCCTATGTCCAGTACAGCGGTCTGCTGCTCGGCCTTGCGATGCTCGGCTGCTATATTCTCATTCTGCGCAGCATCTTCCGTCTCTCCCGCGAGATGGAGGAGAGCGGCTACGCGCTCACGCCCGCGCCGGTGCGTCTCTCGGACGAGATGCTGGTCAGGGTCATCGCAGCGCTGCTCGCCGCCGGCATCGCCTGCGGCTATCTCTTCTTCGGCAGCTATCGCATGGACTGGCAGCCAAAGAGCGACAGTCTCAGCGCCGAGGCTGTTGAAATTCGCGCGGAGCTGCTTGCCCTCGGCTATCCCGAGGACGCGCTGAACGACCTCAGCGAGGACGATCTGCTTGCCTGCCGGGGCGCGACGCTCGTCGTAGTGCACGAGGCGGATAAGCCGATGAACGGCGGCCGCGAGGTGCGCGAGGACTTCGGCAGCTCGACACACATCTCGACCGTCTACGATGTCAGGGAGCTGCACTTCACCGACGTCGCCGTGCGGCTGCCCGGCGAAGCGGAGCGCTGGCGCGTCCTCCACCACTTCCGCTGGACGGAGGAGGTGAAATTCCGCGGAACGGAGCTCGTCCGCCTCTGGCCCGCCTACTATGAGGACGACAGTTGGCGTCCCGACGACGGTGCGCCGACAGGCCGCGTGCTCTACGATGACGCGGAGGGGAATGCCTACGCCGCGCCCTGTGCCTCCCTTACCGTCGAGCGTTACACGGTGACCAACTGGTTCGGAAGGACCTATCACCTGGAGGATATTTCCGCCGAATTCTCCCTGCCCTCGCGCGGGAAAAATCGGCGCGGCTATGTCGCCTATAGCACCGAGGAGACAGACGGTGAGACGACCTACCTCGCCTCGCGGAGCAACTACACGCATCAGGAGAGCCGCCTCCAGTACCCCGTCCGGACCGCGAAGGATTATAGCGGCTGGGGAGACGGCCCCGTCTTCCGCCGCGCGCAGAGCGCTCTGGAGCTTTCCATACGGGACGATGGCAGCGTCGTCCTGTTGAACTATGAACCATAAGAAAAGCGGCTTGCAGCGATGCAAGCCGCTTTTCCTCCATGGGCAGGCAAATCGTGTGCTGCGCGAAAGGCGTTGCTTTTTCCCGCAGCCGTGGTATACTGGGGAGCGAAAAGAAACCGGTAAGGAAGGTTCTCCCATGCAGAAATTCGACCATGTGTTGCTCGCCAGCGACTTTGACAACACGCTCGTCTACACCCAGTCCGCGCTCGACAACGGCACCGACATCCCGCCCATGTGTCCGCGCAACCGCGAGGCGCTGGACTACTTCATCCAAAACGGCGGCCTGTTCGCCATCTCCACCGGCCGCGCGCTGCCCGCGTTCATGGACTATGCCAAGGACATGCCGATGAGCGCGCCGTGCGTCATCGCCAACGGCGCGGCGATCTATGATTTCCGCACGAACGAATACCTCTACACCGCCTTCCTCGGCAAGGCCATCTACGACCACATGGCTGAGGTGCTCGCGCGGTTCCCGACGCTCGCCTTCGAGGTCTACCATGACGACCGCCGCATCCACGCGATGAATCCCAATCGCTACATCCGCAACCACGAGCATCTGACCCGCTCGCCCGTGCAGGTGGTGGAGCGCTTCACTGACATTGATCTGCCCATCATCAAGATCCTTTTTGAAGAGGACTTTCCGGTGCTCGATGCCGTGCGGACCTTCATCCTCTCGCGCCCGTGGGGTCGGGAGTATGAGCTGATCTACTCCAACGACCACCTGCTCGAGCTGACCGCCGCCGGCGCGACCAAGGGCGGCATGATCCTGCGGCTCGCGTCGCTCCTCGGCGTGGCGCGCAAGGACATTTACTGCATCGGCGACCACAAAAACGATATCCCGATGCTGGAGGTCTCCGCCGTACCCTTCGCGCCCGCGAACGCCATTCCCGCCGTACACGAGTTCGGCGCGCACATCGTCTCGCATTGCAGCGACGGCGCGGTGGCCGACGTGGTGGAGTATCTGGATAAAATCTACTGAAAAAAGAAAAGCTGTCCGTCGGACAGCTTTTCTTTGTTATCGGGTAGAGGTTATTCCGCTTCCTGCATGGCCTTCGCGGCGGCGACGGCCTTCTCCTGCGCGTCGGCAGAGCACTGCTCATAGCGCACGAAGTGCATGGTGAAGGAACCGCGGGACTGGGTCATGGAACGCAGGTCGATGGCGTAGCTCATGAGCTCGGCCTCGGGGCACTCGGCCTCGATGATCTGCTCACCGTCGCCGGTCGGGGTCATGCCCATGACGCGGCCGCGGCGCTTGTTGAGGTCGCCGAGGATATCGCCCATGTACTGATCGGGCACGGTGACCTTCAGCTCGCAGACGGGCTCGAGCAGAACGGGGGATGCCTCGGGCATTGCGGCCTTGTAGGCAAGGTTCGCGGCGGTCTTGAACGCGATTTCGGAGGAGTCGACCGGGTGATAGGAGCCATCGTAGAGCACGCACTTGAGGTTGACGACCGGATAGCCGGCGAGCGGGCCGTGGAGCACGGCTTCGCGCAGGCCCTTTTCAACGGCGGGGAAGAAGTTCTTGGGCACGCTGCCGCCGAACACTTCCTCGGCGAAGACCATCTCTTCGCTCTCCTCGTTGGGCTCGAAGCGGACCCAAACGTCGCCGAACTGGCCGCTGCCGCCGGTCTGCTTTTTATGACGGCCCTGCTTCTGTACGGTCTTGCGGATCTTTTCACGGTAGGGCACACGCGGGGTGTCGAGCTCGGCGTCCACGCCGAAGCGGGTCTTGAGCTTGCTCACGAGCACGTCGATCTGAATGTCGCCCGCGCCGGAGACGACCATCTGATGGGTCTCGGCGTTGTTGACGACGGTAAAGGTCGGGTCTTCCTCGTTCAGACGGTTGAGGCCGGTGCCGAGCTTTTCCTCCTGGCCGCGGGTCTTGGGCGCGATGGCGCGGGAGTAGCAGGGCTCGGCGTAGGGCATACCCGCCAGCTTGACGATGCTCTTCGGGTCGCAGAGGGTGTCGCCGGTCTTGACACGGTCCATCTTGGCGATGGCGCCGATGTCGCCGCAGCAGATCTCCTTGACCTCCTCGTTCTTCTTGCCCTTGAGGGTGTAGAGACGGCCGAGCTTTTCGGTGTTGCCGGTGGTGGTGTCGTAGAGGGACATATCGCCGGTGATCTTGCCGCGGACGACCTTGACCAGAGAGAACTTGCCGTACTGGTCGGAAACGGTCTTGAAGACGATGGCGGCGGTGGCGCCGTTTTCATCGTGGGCGACCTCGACGGCGTTGCCGTCGTCGTCCTGCGCGGCCTCGGCGGGCATATCGGTGGCGACGGGAACGAGATCAAGCACGGTCTGCATCAGCATATCGACGCCGAGACCGGAGATGGCGCTGCCGCAGAGCACGGGAGCGACGCTGCCGTCGCGCACGCCGAGCTTGAGGCCCTTGGCGATCTCCTCGGCGGAGAGCTCCATGGTCTCGAAGAACTTTTCCATCAGCTCCTCATCGGCGCCGGCGGCGGCTTCCATCAGCTCGGCACGCAGGGCCTCGACCTCGTCGGCGATGTCGGCGGGAATGGCGCACTCGGCAGCCTTGCCGCCCTTGACCTCATAGGCCTTGTTGTGCAGCAGGTCGACGATGCCGGTGACCTTCTTGCTGCCGTCGATGATGGGGGCGACGATGGGCGCGACGGCGGTGCCGAACTTGCCCTTGAGGGCGTCGAAGCAGGCGTTGTAGTCGCTGTTCTCCTCGTCGGTGCGGTTGATGAAGATCATACGGGGCTTATTGCCGAGCATCTTCCAGGCGCGCTCCGCGCCGACGCTCAGGCCGTCCTTCGCGCCGCAGACCAGCACGGCGCACTCGGCCGCGCGGATGCCGGAGAGGACTTCGCCGGCGAAGTCAAAGTTGCCCGGAGTGTCGAGCACGTTGATCTTCACGTTCTTGTACTTCACGGGGGCGACGGCGAGGGAGATGGAGATGTTTCTCTTGATCTCTTCCGCGTCGTAGTCGCAGGTGGTGTTGCCGTCGGTGACCTTGCCGAAGCGGTCGGTGCCGCCGGTCATGAACAGCATACTCTCAGCGAGGGTGGTCTTGCCGCTTCCGCCATGGCCGAGCAGCACGATGTTGCGAATGTCTTTTGCACTCATAGGGGTTCATGTCTCCTTCCAGATCGTAATTCCCTTGCGGGAAGTCACTTCAACAGCTCAATTATATAATATTCTTTCCGTCAATACAACTATTGTAATTTTAGAAGTTTGATAGCCATTTTTGCTAAAAATGCTCAATAACGGTCCGCCCAGAAGCCTTCGATGAGCGCCGCAAGCGCCCAAAGGAGCAGATAGAGCAGCATCGAGACCGGTGTGAGCGCGCTGTACGCGCCGACAAAGGTGAGGTAAAACGCCAGCAGCGCGGACACGGCGCTGCTCCCGAGCGAGAGCACGGCGGCCACGCGCACGGCGTGGACCAGACGCTTGCTGCCGACGGCGATCTCGGCGTAGGGCATCAGCCCCTCGCGGTAGAGCAGCGCATAGGGATGCTCGCCGTCCTTCTCCGAGAGCGCGAGGCGCGTGGAGATGGTGGGATAGACCGCGCGGGCGTCGGTGCCAAACTTGCGCTTCAAAAGCGCGGGCGTGATGCTGCCGTCGCGCACGGCGAGCACGGGCGTGATGCGGCTGCGCTTGAGCGCGTGGAGCGCCCAGTCCACATTCTCCGCCGCCGTGTACTTGACGGCAAAGATGGCGATGAGCGTGCCGTCCACGGCGAGGAACGCGCCGGTCTTGAGGCTCAGGCCGCCGGGCATCGTGACGTGCATCTTGCGGCAGAAGGCAGCGGTGCCAAAGAGCACCGTTTCGCCGTGGATAAGGCCGGAGACGCCGCCCTCCTCATAAAAGCTCAGATCGTCGAGCGGCTCGAGTCTCCCGCCCTCGCCCTCCAAAAGCGTGTCGAACAGGCGGCTCAGGCCGCTTTGTGAGGCGTGCGCCATCGTGGCGGCGTAGGAGATGACCTTGCCGCTCTCCTCGCCGTAGATCTTCAGCCCGTTCAGGCTGACCGTTCCCGGCGGAAAGAGGTCAGTATCGGTGAGGATGACGCAGTTGCTGTGGCGCAGGCGGTCCGCGCCGACATAGCCCGCCAGCGCGCTGCCGGACTTGACGAAGCGCTTCGTCAGCCGACGCAGCGGCAGAGAATAGCACAGCGGAAAGGCAAGCATATTGATCGCCGTGAGCAGCACGCCCCAGTTCCAGAGGAACAGCAGCCGCTCCCCGCGCCGAAGCGTGGAGAGCACGGCAAATACGAGCGAGGCGGCAAGCAGTACGGGCAGCAGCACGCCCTGCCAGTGCGAGGCGGCGTCCTCCCGCTGCGCGCAGCGCGAAAAGCCCTGCGCGCTGCCGCGGCGCTTGGCGGCTCCGCCCGCGGTGACGGTGACGAGATAGTCCGGCTCGCCGACCGCGGCGACGCGGAAGGTATCGTACATCGCGCCGAAGAGCAGCGCGCGCCCGAGCAGGGCGCAGCTCATGCCGAGCATGGCGACGGCGTGGAACGGGACCGCGAGCGCGGCGCGCGCGGGCAGGAAAAAGTCGAGCGCCGTGTCCGCCAGCGTGACGGCGCAGGCGAGCGAGGAGAGCAGCTCATAGGTGACCGTCCTCGCGCGGAGCTGCTCGAAGGCATAAACGAACACGTCGCGTCCGAGGACGCAGACAAGAAGCTCGGCAATGAAGAACGGCAGGCAGCTGAGCAGCCTTTCCTCGGCGAACAGCGCAGGCATGACGCCGAAATGGTCGAGCAGCAGCGCGAGCCACGAGAGCGCGGTGACGAGCAGCGCGGCCTGCGCGCTGCGCAGACCCATGCGCGCGTCGTCGCGGTAGCCGGCAGCCAGCTCGCCCGCGTCCGGCTCGGGGGTGTCGTCCCGCTCACCGAAATCCTCGGTGAAGAAGTCCTCAGGCTCGTCGGGCTCCTCCTGCGGCGGCTCCTCCCCGGACTCGTCGGAATAAAGCCGTTCGGTGTCGCGCAGCCTTCTGCGCGAGAAAAGCCCGCGGCGCTTCGGCGGCAGAAGCTCGATCGGCTCCTCCGCCTCCTCGTCGAGCACGGACTGCACGGTGCTCTCAAGCACCTCCTGCAGACTCACGGTGTCCTGCGCGGGCTCCGCAGCCGACGGCCCCTCCGGCGGCGCGGACGGCTGCGGCTCCGGCGGCTCCGCGGCGGGCGCGGCGGTTTTTCCGATCCGCACGGCGGGCCGCGGCTCGGGCAGCCCGACGTCCTCCGGTTCTGCGGCGGCTTCGGCGCCGTCCTCCCGGGAGCCGAACTCCGCCAGAATGCTCTCGAGCGTCAGGTCCGCATCGTCCGACGCGCTGCGGGCCGCGCCGCGCAGCAAAAGCTCGGACTCGGCGAGCGTTTGTTCAAATTCTTGATCCTTTTTGTGATCCATGGAAGACCTCGTGAATGGCGGCGCGCGTCAGCCAAGGCGCTGACGCACGGCCTCGTAGAGCAGAATGGCGGCGGCGGCGGAAGCGTTGAGCGAGGAGATGCGGCCCTTCATCGGGATGCTGACGAGGAAGTCGCAGCCCTCGCGCACAAGCCGGCCCATGCCGTCGCCCTCGCTGCCGATGACGATGGCGGCAGGGCCCTTGAGGTCGGCCTCGTACAGGCTCGTGGTCCCCTCGGCGGCGGTGCCGAAGATCCACACGCCCTGCTGCTGCAGCTCCTTCAAAAGCGCCGGAATGTTCGGCACGCGCGCGACGGGCAGATAGCTCACCGCGCCCGCGCTCGTCTTGCCGACGATGCTCGTCAAGCCCGCGCTGCGGCGCTTGGGGATGATGACGCCGTGCGCGCCCGCGCACTCCGCCGTGCGGATGATGGCGCCGAGGTTGTGCGGGTCGCTGATCTCGTCGCACACCACGAGCAGAGGGGCCTCCCCACGCTCACGGGCGGCGGAGAGGATGTCCTCCACGCTCGCATACTCGCGCACGGCGGCAAGGGCGATGACGCCCTGGTGCGCCTTCGTCGCGCTCATGTAGTCGAGCTTACGGCGGTCGGCCTCGACCACCACCACGCCCGCCGCGCGGGCGGTGGAGGCGATGTGCCCGAGCGTTTTGTCCGTCTCGCCGCGGGCGATGAAGATCTTATCAATGGGCGTGCCGGCGCGCAGCGCCTCGGTCACGGCGTTGCGTCCCTCGATGAGGCCGTCCGCCCCGGCGTCGCGCTCGCGCATGGGGACCCTTTCCTCCGCTCTGCGCTCGCGCGGAAAGCGCTTTTCCGTGTGGTCGTCCGCGCCGCGCTGCCCGCGCTTTTCTTCGTATTCCTTCGACATAAACCGATCCTCCCGGTCAAAATTCGTATACATAATACACTATAGCACAACAGACGGATAAGATAAAGGGGGAAGCGGACAAAAATTCACCGAAAATTCATACCGCGGCGCTTGTGAAACGAGGAGGGGTATGCTAAAATACCATATAATTAACTTGGCAAGCTGTCGCCTGTGCCCGCGCAGGGCCGCAGGCGGAAAGGAACGCAGATACATGGATCAGAACGACAAGAACAAAAGCAACAAGAACAACGACCGCCGCAGGGGCGTGCTGTCGCTGCTCATCTGGGCGCTGGTGCTGACCATCGGCTTCAACTATCTCCTCTCGGCGATGGACACGAGGAAGCTGGCGGAGGGCACCTGCGAGATCCGCTACGACGAATTTCTCGACCTTGTCCGCGACGGCAAGGTCAAGGAGGTCGAGATCGCGGACCGCACGCTCAACATCACGCCTGTGGACGGCTTCACCTACACCGACGCGGACGGCAAGACCTACACGGGAGATTATCAGCTCTTCACCACGCAGATCAACGACCCCGAGCTGCGGTCGTTCCTGGATGAAAACGGCGTGGAGTTCGGCAAGCCCTACAAGGCGGAGACCTCGTATCTCGAGATCATCATGCTCAACTACGTCCTGCCCACGGCGCTGATGGTCGGCGCGTTTATCCTGATGATGCGCTTCATCAGCAAAAAGACCGGGGGCGGCGGCTTCGGCGGCCTCGGCAGCGTCGGCAAGTCCAACGCGAAGGTCTACATGGAAAAATCCACCGGCGTCACCTTTGCCGACGTCGCCGGTCAGGACGAGGCGAAGGAATCCCTCGTCGAGATCATCGACTTCCTGCACAATCCCCAGAAGTATACCGACATCGGCGCGAAGCTGCCGCGCGGTGCGCTGCTCGTCGGCCCTCCGGGCACGGGCAAAACGCTGCTCGCCAAGGCGGTCGCGGGTGAAGCGAACGTGCCTTTCTTCTCCATCTCCGGCTCCGGCTTTGTGGAGATGTTCGTGGGCGTCGGCGCGAGCCGCGTGCGCGACCTCTTTGCCGAGGCCTCGAAGGTAGCGCCCTGCATCATCTTCATCGACGAGATCGACGCCATCGGCAAGACGCGCGACACGCGCTTCGGCGGCAACGACGAGCGTGAGCAGACGCTCAACCAGCTGCTCGCCGAGATGGACGGCTTCGACCCCGGCAAGGGCATCATCGTCCTCGCGGCCACCAACCGTCCCGAGGTGCTCGATCAGGCGCTGCTGCGCCCGGGCCGCTTCGACCGCCGCATTACCATCGACCGCCCGAACCTCGCAGGCCGCATCGCCACGCTCGAGGTCCACACCCGCAACATCAAGCTCGGTGAGGACGTCGATCTCAAGAAGGTCGCACTCGCGACCGCCGGCTGCGTCGGCGCGGACCTTGCCAACATCGTGAATGAGGCGGCGCTGCGCGCCGTGCGCAAGGGCCGCAAGCTCGTCACGCAGGAGGATATGCTCGCCGCGTTCGAGTTCGTCATCGCGGGCAGCGAGAAGAAGAACAGCGTGCTCACCGAGTTTGAAAAGAAGCTCGTCGCCTACCACGAGGTCGGCCACGCGATGGTCGCCTACAGGCAGAAGAACGCCGAGCCCGCGCAGAAAATCACCATTGTGCCCCATACCGAGGGGAGCCTCGGCTATACACTCCTCATGCCCGAGGAGGACAAGACGAATCTGCGCACCCGCGACGAGCTGATGGCGAAGATCGCCGTCTCCATGGGCGGCCGTGCCGCCGAGGAGGTCATCATGCACACGATGACCAACGGCGCCTCTCAGGACATTCAGGAGGCCACGAACATCGCGCGCAACATGGTCGCCATGTACGGCATGAGCGACGAGTTCGGCATGATGGCGCTCGGCTCCGTGCGCAGCCAGTATCTCGACGGCGGCTATGGTCTCGACTGTGCGCAGGAGACCGCCGCCGTGATGGATAAGGCCGTCAAGGAAATTCTGGAGAAGTGCTACGCCGACGCGGTGAAGGTCATCGAGGAGAATATTGACGATATGCACAAGGTCGTCGCCTATCTTTTGGAGAAAGAGACGATCACCGGCGGCGAGATGGTCGCCATCCTCGAGGGCCGCGATCCCGCGACGGTGGAGGATGCCTACGCCTCCACGCGCAGGAGCGACAGCGACTTCCGTCCCTCCGTGCCGAGCACCATCGAAGCGCCCGCGCGTCACATCTCCATGACGAGCGAGAAGATCGAGATGCCGCCGCTGGACGGCGAAGCACCGGACGAGTCCGCCGCATCCGACACGGAGAACGGCAAGAACGCGGAAACGCCCGCGGAGGAGACCCCTGCGCAGGACGCTCCCGCCGGTGACGGCGCGGAAACGCCCGACCACGAATAGACCGAAAGCGCCGCCCGCAGGCGGCGCTTTTCCGTAAGGAGGAGTTCCCATGAGACAACAGACGAGGGAGCTGGCGCTCGCGAGCGTGCTCGGTGCGCTGGCGGTGCTGTTCCTGTTCCTCGGCGGCGTGCTGCCGCTGGCGCTCTACGCCTGTCCCCTGCTCGCATCCGCCTGCCTGCTGCCCGTGCGCGAGGAGTGCCGCGCGAGCTATCAATGGTGCTGCTTTTTCGCCGCCGCCATTTTGGGACTGCTGCTGGGGCCGGACAAGGAATCCGCGCTGCTCTTCTGCTTTCTGGGCTATTACCCGCTCGTGCAGCCGAGTCTCGACGCGATCGGCAGCCGCGCGCTGCGCTTTCTCACGAAGCTCGGGCTGTACGTCCTCGCCGTCGGCGCGATGTACGCGCTGCTCGTCTTTGTGTTCCGGCTCGACGCGGTGACGGCGGAGCTGGCGGCGACCGCCCCGTGGCTCATCGCGGCGACCTTTGCGCTCGGCGCGGTGCTGCTCTTTCTCTATGACGAGCTGCTGCGCCGCTTCGCGCGGCTGTACCGCAGGAGGAAGAGAGGATAACAAGGAAGTCGGCAGGAGCCATACGGTTCCTGCCGACTTTTTATGTTCTTATGCATCCTCCTTCGGCTGTAGCTTCGCGCTGAGATAGGCTGCGAGCGCGCCGAGCGCGGCGGCAAGCAGGCACAAAAGCGCGTCGCGCGCGCCGTCGTAATGCAGCGGGATGATAACGACCGTCGAGGCCAGCACGATGCCGAACACGGCGTGGTAGAAAAGCGGGTAATGCGCCCGGAAGCACCAATTCACCACGCGCGCGAGCGTCAGCACGATGAGCGCCATACCGAGCAGCCACGGCAGGATCACCGCCATGTCGAGCTTTGCGAAGCCCTCCGCCATCGGCGTGAACAGCCCGACCGCCATCAGGATGGAGGAGGACGTCATGCCCGGTACGATCAGGCTCAGGCCCCAGAGCAGGCCGCAGAAGAGAAAGCCGAGGAAGCCCGGGCGCATCGTGTAGAACGCGCCGTGCTGCGCGTAGAGCAAAACAGCGGAGAGGGCAAGAAAGCTGGCCGCGCAGGAAAGGTACGCGCCGCGTCCGCGCCCCTGCGCGCCCGCCTCGGCCCACAGGCTCGGGAGCGTACCGAGGATCAGGCCAATGAACAGGCAGGTCGCGAGCTTTTCCGAGCGGTCGAACAGCACAAGGATCAGCCCGCCGCCGCACAGGAAGCCGAGGATCGCGCCGGCGCCGACCGGCAGCAGGAGGGAAAGATGGCGGCGCAGCCCGTCGAGCGGGTGGGCGAGCACCTCCATCACCGGCCGGTAAATGCCGAAGATGACCGACAGCACGCCGCCGGAAATGCCCGGCAGAATGCCGCCTGCGCCGATGATGAAGCCCTGCACCAGCCGCAGCAGGACCGTCTTGAGGGAGAAGTCCATTTTTAATAGCCTCTCTTCCGGTCGACCAGATGCGCAAGCGGACGGCCCGCGGCATAGTTTTCCAGATCGTCGCAGAACATCTGCACGCTCTTGTCGCAGGTGTAGCCAAGCGTCATGTTGCCCGCGACGTGCGGCGTGAGCAACAGATTTTTCGCGCGGCGCAGCGGGTGGTCGGCGGGCAGCGGCTCAGGCACGACCACGTCGAGCGCCGCGCCGGCGAGCTGCCCGGCGTTGAGCGCGTCGCAGAGCGCCTCCTGGTCGATGGCGGTGCCGCGGCCGACGTTCACGACGAGGGCGTTGTCGGGCAGCAGCGCAATGCGCTCGCGCGAGAGGATGCCCACGGTCTCCGCCGTGGAGGGCAGCGCCATCACAAGGATATCCGTTTCGGGCAGGACGCTGTCCAGCTCCGCGATGGCATGGATGGAGGTGAACGCCGGGTCGGAGGATCTGACCGTGCGGCGCACGCCGGTGATGCACGCGGGATGGAAGGCCTGCGCGCGGCGGGCAAACTCCGTGCCGATGTCGCCCGTGCCGAGCACGGTGATCCGCGCGCCATGCAGCGAGCGGATACCGCCGGGGAGCGTTTCCCAGCCGCCCGCGCGGATGATCTCGGTATACTCCATCTGGCGGCGCAGCAGCATCAGGCAGACCATGATGAGATGCTCGGAGATGGTGGTGCCGTAGGCGCCGGAGGAGTTGGTGAGCCGACAGTCGGGATTCTGGTACAGGCTCTCGTCACAGAAGTGGTCCACACCCGCCCAGCAGCAGCAATACCACTTGAGGCTTTTCGCGCTGCGGATGACCTTCTGCGAGCAGTGCCCGTAGAGGATCTCACAGTCGTCCACCCTGCCGACCGCTTCAGCGGACGAGGGGAAATACTCGATCTCATAGCCGTATTTGGCTGCCGCCGCGTTGAGCTGACGCTCGTATTTGTCGTTGAGAAAGTCGATGATGACGCCGATCTTTTTAGCCATGCTGAGTGATCTCCTTTATAATTTGTTCCGCGCAGCGCATCCCGTCCGCCGCGGCGGAGAGAATGCCGCCGGCATAGCCGGCGCCCTCGCCGCAGGGATAGAGCCCGCGCAGAGCGGTTTGATAGGTGTTGTCGCGCACGATGCGCACGGGGGAGCTGGAGCGCGTCTCGACCGCGGTGAGCACCGCGTCGGGCGCGGCAAAGCCGTGCAGCTTTTTCTCCAGCAGCGGCAGCGCCTCCTCCAGCGCCGCGCAGACGAACGGCGGCAGGCAATCGTGCAGGTCGCACCAGCGCACGGCGGGGCGGTAGGTCGGTGTGACCCTCCCCGGCCCGATCGACGGACGGTGCGCGAGGAAATCGCCGACCGTCTGTGCGGGAGCGGCATAGCCCCCGCCGCCGAGGGCGTAGGCAGCCTCCTCCAGCCGACGCTGAAAGGCGACGCCCGCGAGCACGTCCGTGCCGCCGAAGTCCTCCGGCGTAACGGAGACGAGCAGCCCGCCGTTGATGTTTTCGCCGTCGCGCGCCAGCTCGCTCATGCCGTTCGTGACCACGCGGCCCGCTTCGCTTGCCGCGGCGACGACCTGTCCGCCGGGGCAGACGCAGAACGAGAACACGCCGCGCCCCGCCGCCGTGTGGGCCGAGAGCTTATACGAGGTCGGCGGCAGCGAGGGGTGGCCCGCGTACTGCTTATACTGCTGCGCGTCCATATCGCTCTGGCGGTGCTCGATGCGCACGCCCACGGCAAAGGGCTTCGGCTCCATCGGGATGCCCGCATCACGCAGCATGGCGAAGGTGTCGCGCGCGCTGTGACCGACCGCGAGCACCGCGTGCTCTGCGGGGAGCGTATACGTTCCGTCGGGAGACGTGACCCGCAGCGCGGCGAGCCGTCCGCCCCTCTGCTCCAGTCCGGTGACCTGATGGTTGAAGCGCACCTCCGCGCCGAGGGAAAGCAGCTCCTGCCGCAGATTTTGCAGCACGATATACAGCCGGTCGGTGCCGATGTGCGGCTTGGCGTCAATGAGAATATCCTCGCTCGCGCCGAACGCGGCGAACTCCTCTAAAATATAGCGGTGGCGGACGTCCTTCGTGCCGGTGTTGAGCTTGCCGTCGGAAAACGTGCCCGCGCCACCCTCGCCGAACTGGACGTTCGAGCGCTCGTTCAGCTCGCCCGTCGCCCAGAAGCGCTCGACATCGCGCCGTCTCCGCTCGACGCATTCGCCGCGCTCGAGCAGGATGGGCCGCGCGCCGCAGCGGGCGAGCACCAGCGCCGCGAACAGTCCCGCCGGGCCCGCGCCGATCACCACGGGGCGCACGGCGGGAGGGGCGATCATCGGCGGCAGCTCGTAAAAGGCGGGCGCGTAGACGCTGACGCTTTTGTTTCTCGCGCGGCGCAGCACTCTTTCCTCGTTCTCGAGCGCGGCGGAAACGGTATAAATAAACGTCACGCCGTCGCGCGCGTCGATGCTGCGGCGGAGAATGTGCAGCGTATGGAGGGGCGCTTTGACACGCAGCGCCGCCGCGGCGCGTTCGTATAATAACGCCTCGCTCTCGCCCGGGGCGAGCTTCAGCCCTTCGATCTTCAGCATGGCAGCGCTCCTTTCGCATCGGGAAATCGGCTTTATTGTAGTATATCCGAATGTCCCGCGCAAGCTATTTTTTCCAATTCGGCCATTCTTCAGGATTTCTTTATGGCCTATTCAAAAAAAGTTCAAAAAAATTCGTTCCGGCTTCACGAAATGGACATAAACAGGGGGTATCATCGGTAGCATCAAAAGAAAAATAAACGCTTCACGGCAAGGAGGCTTATCTATGTATTACGAAGACGAAAACAACCTGTACCATTACAGCTACCGCAAGGGCGACAAGGTGGAGAATGTCCGCGACGTGGACTACACCGAGGTGCCGAACACCGCGGCAAAGGCAGACCCCTGGGAGGAAAAGAAACCGAAGAAGAATCGGCTGGGGCTGAAGATCGCCGCGCTGGCGCTCGCCTGCGCGCTCATCGGCGGCGCGGCGGGCGCGGGCATCACCCACGCCATTACCTCCGCGCACGGCTCGACGCAGATCGAGGTCTCCGACCGTCAGGTCGCCGAGGTCCGCCAGGTCAAGGTGGACGGCAAGCAGCAGCTCACCATGCCCGAGGTCTACGCCGCCAACGTCAACAGCGTCGTGAGCATCAACGTGTCCACCACGACGAACGTCTTCGGCCGCACGACAGAGTCCGCCGCCAGCGGCAGCGGCTTTTTCATCACCAAGGACGGCTACATCCTCACCAACTATCACGTCATCGAGGGTGCGAGCACCGTCAAGGTCACGGCCTACGACGGCACGACCTATGATGCCGCCGTCATCGGCGGCGACGAGGATTACGACATCGCCGTCATCAAGGTCGAGGGCACGAATTTCCAGCCGGTCGTGATCGGAAAGTCCGGCAGCGTGCAGATCGGCGAGACGGTCGCCGCGGTCGGCAACCCGCTCGGCGAGCTGACCTTCTCGATGTCGCAGGGCATCGTCTCCTGCGTGAACCGCGCGATCAATGTGGACGGCAAGCCCTTCAACATGATTCAGGTCGATTGCTCCATCAACCCCGGCAACTCCGGCGGCCCGCTCTTCAACAGCTACGGCGAGGTCATCGGCATCGTGTCCGCGAAGTATTCGAGCTACTCCAACACCACCGTTGAGGGCATCGGCTTCGCCATCCCCATCGACGATGTGCTCGCCATGGTCAAGGACATTATGACCAACGGCTATGTGACCAACAAGGCATACATCGGCATCACTCCCCAGACCATGAACGCACAGATGGCGCAGCAGTTCCGCTACGATGTCACGCAGGGCGTGTTCGTCTGCTCGGTGGAGGAGGGCAGTGCCGCCGAGAAGGCGGGCCTCAGGATGGGCGACGTCATCACCAAGATCGACGACAAGACCATCACGAGCTATGAGGACCTCGTCGCGGCGAAGAAGAGCTACAGCGCGGGCGACACCGCGACCTTCACCATCTACCGCGAGGGACAGACGCAGACCGTCGAGCTGACCTTCGACGCCGCTCCTCAGACGCAGGAGACCGCGCAGGACAGCAGCCAGCAGCAACAGGGCGGCAATAACGGCGGAAACGGCGGCTATTACTACAATCCCTGGGATTTCTTCAATAGCTTCTTCGGCAACGGCTACTACGGCAGCAGCTATTCCGGCGAGAGCCGCGACGCAGCCTGAGCAAAACAGCATACGACATACCGGGGCGGCTCTTCGGAGCCGCCCTTTTTTGCCGCGTTTTGCCGCGCAAAAATAAGGACTTCCGCTTTTGGGAAAGCTGTGGTATAATTTT
>ERZ824600.2359-NODE-2359-length-20381-cov-13.042507_pt1 | contig 20381 bp, 18 predicted proteins | sample MGYA00519933_ERZ824600 | MGnify/ENA primary metagenome ERZ824600 (study PRJEB31778, sample SAMEA3449178) | human gut metagenome | biome: human gut; feature: human-associated habitat; material: faeces | place: United Kingdom | collected 2010/2012 ... | reverse complement strand
AAATATGCAGCATATGTTTTATGGCTGTTCATCATTAACAAACCTAGATTTAAGTAGTTTTAATACATCAAAAGTAATAAATATGCAGCATATGTTTTATGGCTGTTCATCATTAACAAACCTAGATTTAAGTGATTTTAATACATCAAAAGTAACAAATATGCAAAATATGTTTGAAGATTGTTCTGCCTTAATAGATTTGGATTTAAGTAATTTTAATACAAGCCGTGTTTCTTACACAGGTATGAGTAGTATGTTTTATCGTTGTTCATCCTTAACAAGTTTGGATTTAAGTAATTTTAATACCTCGAATGTAACAAATATGGGAAAGATGTTTTCTAATTGTTCATCCTTAACAAGTTTAGATTTAAGTAGTTTTAATACTTCGAATGTAATAAATATGGGTGGTATGTTTTCTAGATGTTCAAAACTTCAAACACAAATAAATATAATGAATGCAGGTACAACTGGTTATATCGATATGTTTGACAGTGCAGCAACCGATCCAAATGCTAAAATAGTAGTTAACTATATTGCAGATGCAAGTGATTTAGTAGATAGAATGATTGCAACTAAATCATCTAATAGTAATGTAGTAAAAGGAAAACAAATATAACAAAAAAGGGATTTAAAATCCCTTTATTGTTTTCTAATCGTAATTAAATATGGAGCATTAGGATTATCATTATTTCTATAAACACTATGATTAATATCCTTTAAAAACTCATTAATTTTAATAGATTCTTCTAAACCCTCTTTATGACCAGGATAAACAGTTATTAAAATAATACCCTTGCTATTTAATAACTTTAAACTATCCTCAATTGCCTTAATAGTTGACTTATAATTTGTTTTAATTTTCTTATCACTATTAGGTAAATAACCCAAATTAAAAATAATTAAACTAATCTTATTTTCTAACTTTAATGTATCTAACATATATTCATGAGAAATATTAAAAAGCGTATAATTATTACCTTTTAATATTTTTTTTGTATTTGTAATTGCACTCTCTTGAATATCAAAACCATATAAATGACCATTCGGAATAAGAGAAAGAATAAAAGCAGAATCATAACCATTTCCAATAGTTGCATCTATTACTAAATCATTAGGTTTAACATTTTGAACAATAATTTGATTAACTCTATTTTGAATAGACTTATTAAACCCTTGAAAAGTATTTCTTTTTGCTAAACACTTATCTATATCATTCAAAACAGAAACCTTTTTAAGTGACCATAAAGGCTCAATTAAACTATCCTTATTACCATCACCAGTTAATCTATGAATTACAATGTTTGGATCAAGCTCTTCAATTTGATCGCAAACTATATCAATATATTCCTCTCTTGACAACATTTTAAAACTTAAATTCCTAATAGGAGCATTCTTATCAATAAATAACATATGTATCTTTATACCATCAATATGTAATTTATTTAAGTATCTAACAGTTTCAATCATCATTTCTTTTGTTTCAAAAGGAAGACCATCTATTATATGAACAACAACATTGATATTTCTTTCCTTCAATTTTTTAACCATTACCTCAAACTCTTCTAACGTATGACATCTATTTATTAATTTAGAAGTCTTTTCGTGAATTGTTTGTAAACCTAATTCAACAGTCAAAAAAGTTCTCTTTGATAAATCCTCTAAATAATCTAAACACTCATCACTAATACAATCAACTCTTGTACCAATACTTAAACCAATTACATTATCAAGTTTTAAAAGAGGCTCGTATAAAGACTTTAATTTTTCAATACTACCATATGTATTTGAATGACTTTGAAGATAAGCAATATACTTGCAATCAGGCCATTTTTTTTGGAGTATTTCCTTTTGCTCTTCAATCTGTTTTTCAATACTTTTACTATTAGATGAAGGAGTACAATAAATACATCCACCATATCCTTTTGTCCCATCAATATTTGGACAAGTAAAAGGTGCATCTAAAGAAAGCTTCGCTACTTTATGATTAAACATACCTTTATAATAATAATCCAAGGTATAGTAGCGTTTGTTATTATTCGTTTTTTGAAATAAATTCATAAAAATCACCAAAAATATTATACCACAAAAAGTTTTTTAAGAAAAAAAATCGTATAGTATATATAGGAGGTGAAATTATGAAAAATTTTATAATAGGTTTTTTATCAATAGTTTTGATTACTTTAATAGGTTATATTTATTATCCTAAAAACATTAATGTTGAAGTAAAAGGCGAAGTATTAAAACCAGGAGTTTATACCTTGAAATATGGTAGCACGATTAAAGATTTACTCGATATATCAGGAGGCGCGAATGAAGGCGTAGATCTTTATACAATTAATTTAAGTAAAAAACTAACTGATGGCGATGTTGTAGTTATGTTTAAAGAAGATAGAGAAATAAACACTGATGAATCATATGATAAAGTAATTACAAACCTAAAAAATAATAAAGAATTAGATAACTATATAACAAATGAAATATGGGAAAGTTCTAAAATATCAATCAATAAAAGTAGCAAAGAAGAACTAATGGAATTACCAGGTATTGGTGAATCTAAAGCATTATTAATTATTGAATATAGAAATCAAAATGGAGCATTTAAGAAAATAGAAGACATTATGAATGTCAAAGGTATAGGTAAAGCATTATATGAAAAAATTAAAGATTATATTAGGACTTAGTTTAATTATTATTTTAATCTTTAATTTAAACAATAAAAGCAAATATAATGATAGTGCAACTTATATAGAAGGTATAATTGATAAATATAAGTTTGATGGTTCAAAATTAAGTTTAGAAGTTTTAGGAAAAGAAAGAATTGTATGCAACTATTATTTTGATACCATAGAAGAAAAAGAATCATTCAAAAAAAAATTAAATATGGACAAACTATATATTTAGAAGGAAAAATAAATATACCAAATGAAAATACCAATTTTAAACTATTTAATTATAGAAAATATTTATTAAGTAAAAAAATATATTATGTTTTCAATATCGAAAAGATAGAAATAAAAAATAATATTAATTTACTATATAAAATTAAAAATCATTTAGTTAAAAAACTTGATAAGTTTAATTCACCATATTTATATGCATTTATATTAGGTGATACAAATTATATTGAAGAAGACATTAAAGAAAGTTTTCAAAATAATGGAATAAGTCATTTACTAGCCATTTCTGGAATGCATATTACTTTTTTATTTAATGGTTTATATAATTTATTAAACAAAATCAAAAAAAGAAAAACGAATATTATAATAGTAACAATATTACTTTTTATATATTTATTTTTAGTAGGTTTTAGTACATCAAGTATAAGAGCAGGAACCATGTTTATTATTCTTAAAATAAAAAAAATAAAACCCTATAAATTACTCTTAACAATATTTTTTCTTTTTCTTATTTATAATCCGTATTTGATCTTTAGTCAGTCATTTCTATTAAGCTTTGTTGTCACTTTTTATTTAATTATATTTAAGGATTTAATAAAAGGAAACTATTTTAAAAAAACACTTATGACAAGTTTAATTGCTTTTATAGCAGGTACTCCTATTATTATTTATAACTATAATTCAATTAATTTACTATCAATTTTACTAAACCTTTTATTTGTACCATTAATTTCTTACATAATTTTTCCACTATCTTTTCTCAGTTTACTATTTAATTTAAAAAAAACATATACATTTTTTATAAATATATTTGAAAAAACAAGCTTATTATTTGAAAAAATTAGTCTTAGTTTGACTCTAAAAGACATTTCTATATTTATATTAATTTATACAATACTTGGTATATTCGTTTTAATAAAACTCACTAGAAATAAAAGAAAATATTTGATTCTTTATTTTATTATTTTTATAATTCATTCGAATCTATTCAATTTTAGTTTAAACTTAACAATGTTAGATGTTGGACAAGGAGATGCAATATTAATAGAGTTTCCCTTTAATAGAGGTAATGTATTAATTGATACAGGCGGTAAAGAATATTTTGAGGAGTGGAAAAAACCAAAATATAGCATTTCTAAAAGTATTACAATTCCATACATGAAGAAGAAAGGTATAAAGGAATTAGAGTATTTAATCATTTCTCATGGCGATTATGATCATATGGGTGAAGCCATTAATTTAATTAATAATTTCAAAGTTAAGGAAGTTATATTTAATTGCAATAGTTATAATGATTTAGAAAATAATCTAATCTCTCTTTTAAATAATAAAAAAATAAAATATAAAAAATGTATAAAAAATATAGATAAATATGGTTTTAAGTTTCTAGATACTGAATCTTATTCAAATGAAAATGATAGTTCCAATATAATTTATTTTAATTATAAAAATGTACAATTTCTTTTTATGGGCGATGCTAGTTATAAAAGAGAAAAAGATATAATAAAAAAATATAATTTAAAAAATATCGATTTTTTGAAGGTTGGGCATCATGGCTCTGCATCTAGTAGTAATAGACTATTTATTAATAATATTAATCCTAAAAATAGTTTAATAAGTGTAGGAAGAAATAATATGTATGGACATCCTAAAGAAAAAGTTTTAGATATTCTAAAGAATTCTAATATATATAGAACTGATTTAAATGGAAGTATTGAAATAAAAGTAAATAAAAAAGGATATAAAATTAAGTCGTGTCTATCATAGGAAGGAATAAGATATGGAAGAAAAATATTATATTAGTATTAAAGAAAAATATTACAAAGTGAAATATATGATAAAGCTAGAGACTATGCTAAAGATAGAAACAAAGTAAAAGTTTATTTTGAAATTGGAAAATTATTAAGTAATGCTGGTAAAGATTATGGCAAAAATATAATAAAACAATATTCTGAAAAGTTAATGCTTGAAGTCGGTAAAAAATATAATTATAGAACTCTTTATAGAATGAGAAAATTTTATGAATTATTTGATAACGAAAAATTGACAACGCTGTTGTCAAAATTAAGTTGGTCTTATTTTAATGAGGTATTATCATTAAAAAAATCCGATGAAATAAGCTATTATTTGAATCAGAGTATTATTAAAACCTTAAGTGTTAGACAACTGCGCGAAATTATCAAGAGTAATGAATATGATAGATTAAGTGTCGATACTAAAAATAAAATGTTAAATAATCAACAACTTGATTTACCTGATATAATACCTAATCCCGTTGCAATAAAAGTTAATGATACTATAAAAGAATTAACAGAATATGCATTAAAAGAATTAATTCTAAATAATTTGGATGATTTTTTATTACAATTAGGTAATGGTTTTACTTATATTGGAAACGAATTTAAAATTAAGATAGGAGATAGATATAACTTTATAGACATTTTTTTATATAATATTAAATATAAATGTTATGTAGTGATTGAACTTAAAGTTACAGAGTTAAAATCTAATCATACAGGTCAAATTCAAAAATATATGAATTATGTAGATAGACATATTAAAGCAATAGAAGAAAACGATACAGTTGGAATTATAATTTGTAAGAAAAATAACAAATTTGTAATAGAATATTGTTCTGATGAAAGGATTGCAGTAAGAAAATATGAATTAGTGTAAATAGTGCTATTTTTGAAAATTAAAGAATATAGCGAAATAATTAATTTAAGAGAAGAAACTGATAATTATGCTTGACAGAAATTATAAAATTGTTATAATAAGTCTTAAATTGGAAGTGATTATATGCAAATACTTGAAATTGATAAAAATACATTTTTTAGTTTTTTAACAAATAAGGATAATAAATGTATTGGTCAAGGTTGTTACGGAATTGTATCAAAATATAATAATAATACATTAATAAAATTATATTATAAAGATTTTATTGAAACATATATTTCAAGAGACATTAATGAATTGGATAAAGAATTTAATACAAGAATTGAAGTATTAAATATAATTAAGTGTAATAGTGAGCACAAAGATAATGATATAGAATGTGACGAATTAGCTAAAAAGAAAGAGGATTTGCTAGAAAAAATTGGTTTTTTAAAGGGAATTGTTTTATATCGCGGACTAAAAGTGGGTATTTTGATTAATTATTATAAGGACTTTATAGATTTAAAAGAGATATTTTATGTATTACAAACTAATGAACAACTTTCTTTGTTAAATAAAATAAAGGAGCAAATTATAAAATTAAATAATTTAAACTTATATCCAATGGATTTAAAAGAAGATAATATTTTAGTTAATCCAAAGACATTAGACATAGCATTTATAGATTTAGATGATTTATATACAAGATATGAAGAAATGCAATATATTAAAGAACATAATTTGCGCTTGAAAGAAAAATGCTTTGATAGATATTCTGAGATGGAAATGCGTTTAACAAAGCGAAATGATAAAAGTGAGGAAATGCTATAAAAAGTTTTTTTTCATTTTGTGACTTGAGATTGGTTACTTTTTTGATTTATAAGTTAGTTTGACATATTTCAATAATTAGAATTAAAGGCTTAAAAATAAGTCTTTTTTTGCAAATAATTGTGTAACTAACATTGTACGGACTATAAGAAATAATATATATGGTCATTCTAAAAAAATATAGAACTAATTTAAATGTAAGTATTGAAATAAAAACATAAAATGACGAATATTCAAAAAAGTTAGTTATAGAAGTAGGCAAAAAGTATAATCGAAGAACATTATTTAGAATGAAACAATTTTACAATATATTTAGCAATGAAAAAGTGTCGCACCTTGCGACACAATTGAGTTAAAGCAACTATGTTGAATTAATAAAAAATATAGGTGAAATAAAGTACTATTTAATACTAATCAAAATAATGTTTTATAAAAATCATAAAACCATGAATTATATTTTATATTTTGTTAATAATAATATTGTATAATTTTGGCATAATAATAAAATAAAAGTATATTATTATATTGTTAATATAAGATATATTGGGGCACGCCCCATACCTTAGGGTGTGTTTTATATAGATGAAGGCTTTTTATAGAAGCCTTCAATTTTTTATAAAAAATTATTGTATTCGTTATCTTTAAATGCTATAATTAATTAAAGTGGAGGTACAAAATGAAAAAAGCAAATTATTTATTATACGCATTCTTTTTAATATTTGTAATAGGAGGTGTAGCATGTTATCTACTATTTGTAGATGATGGCGTTCCAAATGTTGATGAAGGAAAAAAAGATAACTATAAATTTAGTGTGGAATATACCAAAGTACCAATGGACAATGTATTCAATTATAAAACAGAAGACGAAATAATTGAAATACTTGAAAACGGATCTGGGATAGTCTATCTAGGATTTCCAGAATGCCCTTGGTGCCAATCATATGTAGTTTATTTGAACGAAGTAGTAAAAGATAATGGAATAGATAATATCTATTATCTAAATATAAAAGAAATGAGAAGTAATAACACAGAAAAATATCAAAAAATAGTTAATTTAATAAGTGAAATATTACCATATGATGAAAATGGCAACAAAAGAATATATGTTCCCCAAGTAGTATTTGTTAAGAACGGAAAAATCATTGGTGGCGATAATGAAACAAGCTATAACGTAGATGGAACACCAAGTGAATATTGGACAAGTGAAACAATTGCTAATTTAAAACAAAAACTAACCAATCTTATTAAAGTATCAGAATTAAATTATTGCTCAACTTGTAACTAGAATAGCCGTGCTATTCTTTTTTTAGACCATTTTATTTATATGCTTTACTTAATTTAAAAAATATTGTAAAATTATTATAGTAAGGTGATAACTATGGATTTTAAATTAGAAGAAATAAAAAAAGAAAATAAAAAAATCTATAATTATGATATAAGTAAATTGATTAAACAAAATAATATAAACTTTTTAGAAGTTAGATTTGTCCTTGATACACTTTGTCACGAAGTATCACAAGAAAAATTTGATTTCTTTGTATTAACAATCAATTATCATGACTTTAAAATTAAACCAATAATAGAAAAAAATAACAACTTCTTTAGAATTAAAAGCCCATTTAAATTAAATAAAACAAGACAAATGATAGGAGCTTATATGCTTTATAATGAAGAAGTATTAATACTCGGAACAACAATTAACTTGAGCAACATGTTAAGAGAATTATTCTTAAAATTAAGATACATTAACCAAGATAGAAGAATGCAATTTATAAAACAAAACCCAGAACTAAGTAAAAATAATGAACAAATATATTTAATATATAAAGAAAATGAATTAAAAGAAAAGGACAAAAAGTTTTATAATAAATATAAAGACTATTTTGAAGAAAACATCGATGCAAATGAAGTGTCACTTAAACAAATGATCGGAATATGTGAAAGATTTGGAATTAACAATAGACTATTAATTGATATGAAAAAAGAACTTGTAATTGTTCAAAATAGAAGAAAGAAAAAAGAATACGAAACTGTTAAAAATAAAATAAATAATATAATTGAATATATAGATTTTGGTGATTTATGAGATTTAAAAGAATTTATGTAGAACTTTCAAACATATGCAATTTGAAATGTTCTTTTTGTTCTGTTGATAAAAGAGAAAAAAGAAGCCTAACCATAGAAGAACTTGCATATATACTTTCTTCTATCAAAAAATATACAAACCTAATATATTTGCACGTAAAGGGGGAACCCTTTTTATATAAGAATATTGCAAAAGTATTTGAACTATGTAAAATAAATAAAATCAATATAAAAATAACAACAAACGGAATCTATTTAAATAAATATATTGACTTAATAAATAAATACGATAACATTAAACAAATAAATATATCATTAATGTGTGAAAATAAAGAAAATAACTATTTAAATAAAATATTTGAAACTTCTGACAAAATAAAAACGACTATAGTTTATAGAGTGTGGTTATCAAATAAAGAAAGTAGCAATTATATAATTGATGAAGTATTAAAACACTATAATATAAATAGTAAAGAAAAAAACATCAAATTAAATAATCATATATATTTAGATAAAGACATAGAATTTACTTGGCCAAACGAAAGCACAAACGAATACAAAGAAGGCATATGTTATGGAAGTAGAACACATATTGCAATCCTATCAAATGGTGAAGTCGTACCTTGTTGCCTAGATAGTGAAGGCCAATTATCATTTGGAAACATATTTAAAGAATCATTAGATGATATATTAAAAAAAGATAAGTTTATTGATTTCAATAACAATATGAAAAAAGGAATAATGAAAACAGAAATATGCCAAAAATGTAATTTTAAACAAAGGCTTAATAAACAAGGTGTTTAATAACATGCATAAATATAATTATACCTTTGTTATTAAATTATTTTAGTGTATAATGTAAATGAAAGAGTGAAGTAGTTATGAGAAAAAATTATCCCTATTATGATTGTAATAGTATTTCTAACCTATTATAAACGGAAATGATATTGCCTTTTCATACTGTGATAAAACTAGAAATGTAATATCAAAAACATATCTAGACTATTATAATGAGGTATACAATATAAGTAATTATTGAAACCATTACTATTAATAATATTCCAAATATAATTATTAATAAAGTTTGATATTTTTGTCTACTTTTTTAATAATTATATAATATATAATTCTTTTCTTTAGAATTAGCACAATAACTCAAAAATATAATAATCAAATATGTTATCCATATAAAGTTTTCAGTTTTTATATCATTTAATCATTTTAGTTTAATTTAATATATTTAATTTTTGTTTTTCATTAATTACAATATCAAAATCATCTACATTATAATCAATACTTGCTTTTTCCCTTAAATCAAATTCTTCCATAGTTATATTATCTCTTTTAATCGCGCGTTCCCTTCTTGTTTCATAAGAAATGTCTAAAAGTATTTTTATTTTACACATATTAAAATACTTTGTCTTAGGAAGTAACTGCCAATCTAGTATTATAATTTTATTTTCATTTTTTTTAATAAAATTATCAATTTCCATTTCCATATATTTCCAAGTTATATATGTAAGTTTATCCATCATTTCTTTGGAATTAAAAACAAGTTTACTTAAAACTTTTCTATTTATTTCATTTTCTTTTATAATTGATAAACCAAAAGTATCTATTAATTCATTTTTAACATTTTGATAAAGCAAAACATTATGACCAATTTTATCTATATCAAGATATATAATATTATTTGATAATTGTTCAAGTTTTTTTGACAGGGTAGTTTTGCCACTACCTGATTTTCCGCATATTCCTATTAACATAACTTTTCCTTCCATTTTAGTTAAACTATTTCCTTCATAATAATATTTAAATGGATAATTGTCAAGAATTAAATTTGCTATACGCCATATATTTATAGTTAATATAAGAAAAAATCATTTAATTTTAAAAAAATCACAAAACAAATTAAATATATAATATAATGACTAATACAAATAGAAGGGTTAATATGATAATCGCACAAGCAGAGAAATTTTATTAGCAAGATTCTAAAAAATATGAATTATTAAGCAATAAAGAATTATTAACTTGGTTAAATGAATCAATTGAAAAAGGATATTAACCTTATATTGACGTTGATGGTTTACAAAGACTTATAGAAAATCTTCTTTATTGGTATGAAATAAAATATCCGGAAGGCAAAATAAAACTTTCTGAGGGAATCAAAAACCTTGAATTTGAGAATATTGAGAAATTATCTTAGATAATACACTAAATGAAATTAAATCAAAAAATGAATTCGAAAAGAAAAAATACTAAAGAAAAATAAAATCCTTAATCTTTTCGTTTTAACAAATTTTGATGAAAAGGTTAAAGACATTTTAATTCTATCTCTAGTAATAATTATTTTTTTATTACTACTATATAAATAGTAACAACAAAAAAGAACTTTTAACAAGTTCTTTTATATTAAGTTCAAATAATTTGAACACATTATCAACCTGGTGCGGGTGAAGGGACTTGAACCCCCATGGATATACCACTAGATCCTAAGTCTAGCGCGTCTGCCAATTTCGCCACACCCGCAAGTGGTGGACCCTATAGGACTCGAACCTATGACCGCTCGGTTATGAGCCGAATGCTCTAACCAACTGAGCTAAGGGTCCAACACGTATTTAATGATATCATATTTTTTTTTAATATGCAATAGTTTAGTTGAAAAAAAAAAAAAAATATAGTATACTTTATTGGAAGGAGGGTATTTTATGAATATATATAATACACTAACAAGAAAAATAGAAAAGTTTATTCCTAATAGTAATGTTGTTAAAATGTATACCTGTGGACCAACAGTATATCACTTTGCTCATATTGGTAATTTAAGAACATATATAATGGAAGACATACTTGAAAAAACACTTTTATATAACGGATACAAAGTAGATAGAGTTATGAATATAACCGATGTCGGACATCTATCAAGTGACTCCGATAGTGGTGATGACAAAATGGTTAAAGGCGCAATCAGAGAACATAAAACAGTATTAGAAATTGCTGACTACTACACAAAAGCCTTTAAAGATGATGTAAATAAACTTAACCTTAAATGGCCTGAAACAGTTGTAAAAGCAACATCTTGTATAGATGAATATATTAAAATTACCCAAACACTATTAGATAAAGGATTTGCATACATCTCAAATGGAAACGTTTATTTTGATGTGACAAAACTAGATGATTATTATAAATTAACTAATCATCAAATAGATGATATGGTAGTAGGTGCTAGGGAAAACGTAAGTGAAGATGCAAGTAAACATAATCAAGCAGACTTTGTATTATGGTTTACCAAATCCAAGTTTTCCGACCAAGAACTAAAATGGGAAAGCCCCTGGGGATTAGGTTACCCAGGATGGCATATTGAATGTTCTGGCATCAGTATTAAATACTTGGGTGAATACTTAGACATTCACTGCGGTGGCGTTGACAATATCTTCCCGCACCATACAAATGAAATTGCCCAATCAGAAAGCTATTTAGGTCATAAATGGTGTAACTACTGGTTTCATACAGAACACCTAAACGATAAAAATGGCAAAATGAGTAAATCAAACGGTGAATTCTTAACCCTATCACTACTTGAAAGTAAAGGATATAACCCCCTTGCTTATAAATTAATGTGCTTGCAATCACACTACCGAAAACAACTAGTATTTACTTATGAATCCCTAGATGGAGCATTAAGCACATACAACAAAATCAAAAGTAAAATAAAATCAATTACCAACGATAATATATTAAATGATGATGATTTTAATAAATATAATGAACAATTTATAAACGCCTTAAACGATGATCTAAACACATCTTTCGCATTAACAATTATATTTGATGTATTAAAATCTGATATAAATAATGGAACAAAATTAAAACTAATTGAATCATTTGATAAAGTTTTAGGTCTTGACCTATTAAAAGAAGAAACAAAAGAAATTGATGAAGAATTAAAAACATATATATTATCAAAAATAGAAGAAAGAAATAATGCTAAAAAAAATAAAGATTTTACTTTAGCCGATAGTATCAGAAACGAACTATTAGAAAAAGGAATTACCCTAAAAGACACAAGAGAAGGAACTATATTTGAACTATAAAAAATATGGTTCTTTTATTTTGACATACCTAAAAAATTATTATAAAATTAAAGTATTAATGGGAGGAATAAAAATGGTTAGTAAAAAAGAACTTGAATATGTAAACCAATATGCTAGATTAGTACCATTCCCAGGTGTAAATTATGCTCGTGATGCAATGGAAACACTAATAGAAGCATATAAAACATATGTAAAAAATTATCAAGGTAAAATTTATAATTTTATATTCAGTAATGGAGAAGAAATAAATTTTCAAATATTTGAAAAAAATCTAGCGCATCTATTTGGAATCGACTATAAAAATCTAACAAGTGATGCAATGCAAAGTACAACTGAAAATGTACTTGACTTTAAAGCATTTCAAACAGGTGGAGCTGAAGAACTATTAAAAAGAATTGTAGATAGGGCAGATGATATTATCAAAAATGACAGTAAACCAAATAACTATCGTATTTTAAATTACTACCGCATTCTAATAAAATGTTCAGCATTTTCTAAATTATCAACCTTTAAAAACTTTAACTTTGGTTGTATTAATTTTGATAAATATACCTACGAAAGTACTAATGGGACATTATTTGGTCCACAATCAACAAAATTCTTCTTTGTTCCCTCAAATGAAGCCGTAACACCTTATTTTATGATGGGAATAAGAAAAGATAATGGAAATGATATCTATATTCCTGAAACAATATTTTCATCTGAAGGAATTGATAAAATGATTAATTGTCAAACATTTATATTACCAATTCAAATATTAATAAATGATAACTATGAATTAACAAAAATAGTCGCAACACCAAAAGAAAAACTAGAACTTCTAAATCTATATAAATCACTAATAGGCATGTATCAAACAAATACATTTATTGATATTTATAATGATTATGAAAATACCCTAAGAGAAAATAAAGAATTGAAATTAAGATAAGAAAGTTATATACTATATGTATGGATGGAATAATTATAATTGATAAAGAAAAAAACTTAACAAGTAGAGATATTGTTAATAAATACTCAAAAAAACTAGGAATCAAAAAAATAGGTCATACAGGAACTCTTGATCCACTTGCAACAGGAGTCCTTGTACTTTGTGTTGGCAAAGGAACTAAATTAGTTGATTTAATAACCGGATATGATAAAGTTTATATAGCTAAAGTTTGTCTAGGACTATTAACTGATACCTATGATATAACAGGAAATGTTATAAAAGAAAAAGAAGCAAAACCCACTAAAAATGAAATAATTGAAGTGCTAAACAGTTTTGAACCAGGATATGAACAAGAAGTTCCAATTTATTCAGCTGTAAAAATAAGCGGGAAAAAATTATATGAATATGCAAGAAATAATGAAAAAGTTGAACTACCAAAAAGATATGTTCAAATAAAAGAGATTAAACTAATATCTAATATCGAATACATTAACGGAAAAACCTATTTTTCTTTCATAACAACTGTTAGCAAAGGAACCTATATAAGAAGCCTTATAAACGATATCGGAAAAAAATTAAACACCTATGGAACAATGGTTGAATTAAGAAGAGTAAGACAAGGTAATTTCAAAATTGAAGAAGCAAGTGATAATATCATCAGTATTGAAAATGTTTTAAAAGATTATTTTAAAATAGAAATGAACGAGGAATTATATAAAAAAATAAGTAACGGCGTTAAAATAAAAGATGAATACAATAAAGAATATGTTGTCTTTACTTATAATAAAAAAGTAATCGCCCTTTATAAAAAAGAAGGAGATTATTTAAAATCTTATAAAATGTTTTAAAAATATGTTATAATACTTAAATGGAAGTGATTTTATGTTAAAACCATGTCAAATGGAAGAAAAGAAAAGAAATAAAGATGAAGTATTTAAAAAAGAAGACTATATTACTTATAACAATTTAGGAAACAATAAAACCTATTTTGTTAAAACCTATGGCTGTCAAATGAATGAACACGATAGTGAAAATATTCGTGCAATCCTAGAAGATTTAGGATTTAGACCAAGTGATGATATCTATGATAGTGATCTAGTTATATTAAATACCTGCGCAATTCGTGAAAACGCTCATAATAAAGTATTTGGTTTATTAGGACGCATTAAACACAATAAAGAATCAAGAGATGTTATTGTAGGCTTTTGCGGATGTATGGCTCAAGAAGAACACGTTGTTAATTTAATTGAAAAAAAATATAAATACATTGATTTTGTATTTGGAACTCATAATATTCATAAGTTACCAACAATCCTAAAAACTGTTATGGAAAAAAATGAAAGAGTAATTGAAGTATATAATAGACCAACCGAAATATTAGAAGATATCCCTGTAAAAAGAGATAGTAATATAAAAGCCTGGGTTAATATTATGTTAGGCTGTGATAAGTTTTGTACATACTGTATTGTTCCATATACAAGAGGAACTCAAAGAAGTAGAAATAAAGATGACATTATAAATGAAATCATAAAACTTAAAAATGAAGGATATAAAGAAGTTACTCTATTAGGTCAAAATGTAAATGCTTACGGAAAAGACTTAAACATCGACTATAAAATGGCTGATTTACTTGAAGACGCAGCAAAAACAGGAATTGATCGAATTAGATTCGTAACAAGTCATCCTTGGGATTTTGAAGATAAAATGATTGATGTTATAAGTAAATACCCAAATATTATGCCATATATTCATTTGCCACTTCAAAGCGGATCTGAAAGAATACTTAAACTTATGGGCAGAAGATATACAAGAAAAGAATATATTACTTTATTCAATAAAATAAAAGAAAAAGTAAAAAATGTTAGTATTACTACCGATATAATTGTTGGCTTCCCAGGCGAAACTGAAGAAGACTTTGAAGAAACATTAAGCCTTGTAAATGAATGTAAGTTTGATTCAGCTTTCACATTTATCTTTAGCCCAAGAGAAGGTACTCCGGCAAGTAAGATGGAAGATAAAGTAACAATTGAAGAAAAAGAAAATAGATTGCACAGACTAAATGAATTAGTTAATAAATATAGTTTAGAAAAAAATAAAGAATATGTAGGTAAAACAGTTAAAGTTTTAATTGAAGGAAAAAGTGATAAAGAAAATGTTTTAATGGGTTATACTGATACAATGAAATTAGTTAATGCTAAAGGAAATGTTGATGCTATTGGTACAATCGTTGATGTTAAAATATTAGATGCTAAAACCTGGAGTTTAGATGGCGAAATTATTTAAGGGGGAAACTTATGAAAACAGGATATCCAAGTATTGATAAAACACATTTAAAAGGAATAAGTTATTTTAAAAGAAATCCTTTAATACCAAACTTAAGTGTAAGTAATGCTTTTGATTTAGTAAGTTTAGGTTATAGAAATGAAGAAGCAGTAGATTGTCTTGATTTACACATAAAGTATAAAGATTTAATTAAAGATTGTTCCATTTTAGCACGTGCTTTTATGGAATTAGGAATTAAAAAAGGTGACATTATAAGTATTTGTATGCCAAATATTTATCAAGCTGTTGTATCTTATTTTGCCCTAAATAAAATAGGAGCAGTTACAACATTTTTAAACTCTTTCTCAGCTAAAGAAGAAATAGTTCATCATTTAAATGAGTTTAGTTCACCAATATTTATTAATTATGATAAAAATCAAGAATATAATAATTACATTAAAAAAAATACTAAAGTTAAACAAATTATTACTTTAAAAAAAGAAAATTTAAATAACAATATATTTAATAATGAAAAAATATCTAGTTATAATGATTTTATTGATTATAATGATCTTAAAAGTATATCTGAATATTATAAAGGATTTTATAATGTAATTGGAAAAGCTAAAGATGATGCCTTAATTCTATTTACAAGTGGAACAACAGGTGTACCCAAAGCAGTAGTTTTAACCAATAAAAATATTCTTGCATCTTGTATATATTTAAAAAACTCATCAAATACAAAACCAATTAAAGGTGAAGGATCACTTGTATGTGTTCCATTTACATACCCTTATGGATTCGCAACTAGTACCTTAACAAGTCTATTTTGCGGTCGTAAAACAATCTTGTGCCCAGATTTATCAAAAGAAAATGTATCATATTATTTATCTAAAAAGCCTAATATTATATTTGGTAGTCCAGCAATGTTGGAAATGATAAAAAGAAATGTTTTACCAAATCAAGACTTATCAAGCGTTCATACATTTATTTCCGGTGGTGATTTCCTAACACCACAAAAAAATATTGAAGGGCAAGAGTTCTTTAAAACTCATAATGCAAATACTATTATATGTAATGGTTCTGGTAATGCTGAAACAGTTGGTGCAAATACAAATGCTGTTGGTTTCAAACAAAATTTAGACACTGTAGGGAAAATACTAGAAGGTACTGATGCAATCATTATGAATGATAACTATACTAAAGAATTAAAATATGGAGAAGAAGGACTTCTATGTATTAGTGGTGAACATGTATTTAAAAGATACTTTGGAAAACCATTTGAAACCATAAATGCCAAGTTTTGCTATAATAAAAAAACATATTTTAAAACAGGTACCCGTGGTATTTTGTATGAAGACGGTTATTTTAAATTAACAGGAAGAGATAGTAGATATTATATTATGTCAACACTTAATAAAATTTATTGTGATAGAGTTCAATTATTAATGTCTTATATTGATGAAATTGAAGATGTTGCCTTTGTACCAAAACCAGATGATGATTTATTATATGTTGGGGTTGCTTACGTTGTCTTAAAAAAAGAATATAAACAAACTGAAGAAATGAAAAAAATAATTTTTGAAAAATGTAAAAATGTACTTATTTCTCCAAATGGTGAACAAGAACAACTAAAAGAAAATGAAATTCCTGTTGAAATAGTTTTTGTTCCTGAATTACCAAAAACAAAAGCCGATAAAATTAACTATGAACCCCTAGAAGAAAATGCAAAAAAACTTGTTTTAAAAAAAAATAACTAAAACACCAAATTATTTGGTGTTTAAATTTTAAAAAAATGATGAAAATTATTTTCTTATGTGTTATACTATAAATAGTAGGAGGATCTGTTATGGGTAGTGGTATTTATTTTCCCCTTAGCGCGTTATTATTTAGTTTTTTACTTGTAGGATTAACATTCTTTAAGAAACACATTAAAACAGTAGAAACAAAATTATACTCATTATTGGTTTTATCAAACTCTTTAGGTTTATTTGTTGAACTCTTATGTACATATGCATCATATATTTATGATAAAAATGTTGTACTTGCAAATTTTATTTTAAAACTTTATTTGACATTTATTACAGCCTGGGTTTACATATTTACAATCTATATTATTTATATATCAGTAGATAATAAAAAAATAGATTTAAAAAAATCAAAGATTTGGTCTATTTTAATATTTGCAATTCTAAATGTAATTATATTTATATTACCAATTAAACTAGTTGTTGAAAACAATTTTACTATAAGGTATACAACAGGCCTAAGCGTTTATTTTACATATTTTATATCAAGTATTCTAATATTTATAATGCTAATATATATAATTAAAAATATAAAAAACTTAAAAAAATCTAAAAATATCGCCATTTTGAGTGAAGTTTACAACCTTAAAAACAATAGTTATTGTTTTTTTAAAGATAAAAACACTAATACTTATTATACTTATTATATTTTTCCACATTCTGCAGTTTTAATACGAAGTAATGTATCTAAAGAGAAGACACAAAAAATGCTACAAAAAATTTCTATAGTTGAATGTAATCAAGCTAATGATAATGTCATTCCCATTATTTTTGAATAACGACTAGCTAAAAGCTAGGGAGGTTAAAATGGATAAAGATTTACAAATTAAAATGCAGGAATTAAATGAAGAACGTCTTCGCATAAGAATATTACGTAGGATTCCTATTTTTCTTATAGCAATTCCTTTTGTTGGATTTTTTATTTCATCATTGGGGATTGTTCCAGGTGTGGAAACTTTAATTAATATTGCTTTTTTCATACCATTTATAGGTATTCCTATTTTTTTATTTATATTTCAACCAAAAATTAAAGAGTTTGAAAAAAAATATAAAGAACAAATTATTAAAAGTGTTTTTTCTAAATATTTAGATGAATTTGATTATGCACCAAATGATGGTATATCTAGGAGTTATATTAATCATTTAAATATAATTTCTACAGGAGATATCTATTCCAGTGAAGATAAAATTACCGGAAAAATAAAAGGTGTTGATTTTGTAAGAGCAGATGTACATATACAAGATGAGTATGAAGATTCTGAAGGCCATACTAGTAGGACAACTGTTTTCGAGGGACAATGGATGATTTTTAAATTTCCAAAAAGATTTAAAAGTGAAGTTCAAGTTTATTCTAAATTTTTTACAGGTTCAAAATCAAAAAGCGGTTTGTTTTCGAAGCTATTTAAAGAAAAGGATGATAATATAAGACATTCTATTTCTACAGAAAGTGAAGAATTTAACAATAAATTTAAAATTTATGCATCAGATGACCACACTACTTTCTATGTCTTAACGCCTCAAATTTTAGAAGCGATTATTCAATTAGAAAACAAATTTGGTTGTAAGATAATGTTGTTTTTTACTGACAATACCTTAAATATTGCTTTAAGAACTGGTAAAGATTCATTAGAGCCATCCTATAAAAAAGATATGAATATAGCTTTAGAACATACCGTAAAAGAAATTGAAAAAGAAATGCAAACTCTTGTTGATTTTGTAGAATATTTAAAATTAACGGATGATTTATTTATATAGAGAGGTGACAACATGATTTATGGATTAATTATTCTTGTATTATTGGTTGTTTGTTTTATTACTTGTTTCAACCAAATTAAAAAAAAGCAAGTAAAAATCGATGAAGCAAAAGCGGATATCGATGTAGCTTTAGAAAAAAGATTTGATTCATTAACAAAAATGTTTGATTTAGCTAAAAACTATGCAAAATTTGAAAAAGATACATTAAGTGATATCGTTAAATATCGTTCAAATATGAGTGTTGGCGAAATGAATAAAGCAGATGCTCAAATGACAGATATTACTAAAAACATTAATGTAGTTGCGGAAAATTATCCTCAATTGCAATCAAATTCACAGTTTGTAGTTTTGCAAAAACAAATTGCTGATGTAGAAGAACATTTACAAGCTGCAAAACGTTTATATAATGCTAATGTTTCTTCTTTAAATTCCTATATTCAAACTTTTCCAGGTATGTTGTTTGCAGGAATTGCTGGAGCCAAAATACAAGAGTATTACAAAGTTGAAGGTAAAAAGAAAGAAGATGTTAATATGGGGTTTGATATTAAATGAAAAGAAATATAAAATGGATTGAGCCAGAAGAAACAATAGATTCTGGAGAAAGTGCATTTGTAGATAATTATTTTGCAAGTGAAGAATATTGTCAGTACCCACCACTAAAGTAGTGGGCTTGTTGTAGAAGTTTTACAACAAGTAACTGGTTAGCCTCAGTTCGAAAGAACTACGTTAGAGTGAAATATATAGGTACCAAAGGATACTTCTCTCGTCCTTTGCTCTACGAAATACTATTAAACATTGCTGAAGGGTAGGCAAAGTGGAGTATTCATTTAAAACTCACTCATAACATTGGCGAAGAGAACCTACCACATATAGCTCGTTCAGTATATGTGAGAACGACATGACTTAAAGTCGATTGTCGTATTAAATCAATTAAAGGAGGCCGATTATGGCATATACATATGTTTTAGACATGAATAAAAATCCACTTATGCCCTGCCATAACGGCGGGTTCATAAGAAAACTTCTTAAAAATAAGAAGGCAAAAGTGGGAAGAAATAAA
>ERZ824600.2351-NODE-2351-length-20446-cov-2.453386_pt1 | contig 20446 bp, 17 predicted proteins | sample MGYA00519933_ERZ824600 | MGnify/ENA primary metagenome ERZ824600 (study PRJEB31778, sample SAMEA3449178) | human gut metagenome | biome: human gut; feature: human-associated habitat; material: faeces | place: United Kingdom | collected 2010/2012 ... | reverse complement strand
GTTCCACCTACAATTCCACCTACAATTGGTCCAACAATTGGGATCCACGATAGTGCAGCTGCACCAATTGCCATTCCTGTTGTTCCCCACCCTATTCCATACACCATTGCTGTAGTAGTTCTTGTCATCATATCAACAGCCTCTGTCATTGATATCTCATCACTTGCTACTTTCACCAAAATCTTAGCATTTTCAATTCCAACACACGCCATATGAGCAATTACATTCGCTGGTGTTCCTGGTGGAATAATAGCAATTACTCCTTTTTCAGAAGCAACTTTTAATGCCCCTGCCGCTGCTGCTTTAATTCCGGAATCAGTACCTGCTTTTAATGCTAATTCAACAGTTTCATTCTCATCTATGGGTTCCCCCTTAACTTTTTTGGTCACTAAATCAAATCCTACTGTAATAACTGCCGCTTGTAATCCTGCCATTCCTGCATTCTTACCAATATTAAGTGCAAGTTCTTTTGTATTAAATGCATTCCAATCATCCCGCGGCAGCACACCTTTTTCCTGTGTATTTAATTGTAATTTTTTTGCTTCTTCTTTCGTTAGACTTCCTGATTTTGTAGGTACTCTGTCTGTTCCTCCCATATACGCTTCAACTGATTTATTGGGAAAAGCTTTCTTTATCTCTGCTACTTGATCAGCAGGCACAACATACCTTTGATTATTGTAATTTCCACTTTTCAACAAACCAATTGTCGTTTTTGCATCTTTTCCAAATTTGAATTGATATTGATGTACTATTTTCCCTGTATGTATGTCTTTAATTACTGTGTCAAATGAATTTAACCCATATGTCTCTCCTGGATTTGGAACCATAACTTCAGCATAATAAGGTGAACCATCTAATTGAGCTTGCATATTAAAAGTATTTACCGCATACTGTTCAGCTATAAATCCATCTAGATTCATGCACTGACTTATATCTCCTGCATTTGTTGTTACAGTCCTAAGCATCTGTGCATTAGCGTTTGTAATAGAATTATCTATAGCATTCAAATAATTTCCATAATCAATTACCGATAAGCCTACCGAAACTTCAGAAATCTTATTTGTTAACCATTTATTGCTTTCAATACCGTGTTTTGCAACATTGCATACATCCTGATAATTTAAATTATATTCTTTCACAGATTCCATAATTTCCGATGCAAGCCCACATAATTCTTCAGCTGATTTATCCGGTAATTCTGATTGAAGTTCTTTCGCCAACCACACTTCATCGGTCAACTCTTTGTCTTTCTTCGAATAACCACCTACAAATTTTCCAATCATCTCCGAAGCTTTGTTTACCTCTTCTTGTGTTATTGCGATCATCTTAATGCTTTCTTTTATCTCATTTTTACTCGCCTGCATAGCATAAATATCTGACATAAGCTTCTCCTATCTTTCTTCTGATGCATTTTTTAATTTCCTATTCTCATATTCTTCTGACATTTTCTTCAAAGGTTCTTTCATAATTTCAGACAAAGAATGCGTATGACGGATTGTCTCTAATATATCATTTGTTGTAAGTTCTTTTTTTTCATCAACATATACATTCTCTATACATTCCTTTACTATACCCTCAATATCCGCTCCACTATATCCGGAAGTTCTTGATACAAGTATATCAAAATCAATATTTCTCAATTCTGCATTGCTTTTCCTACGTTTACTTATATGTATTTGAAATATTTTCTTTCTCTCTTCTGCATTAGGAAGTCCAACATAAAATATTTCATCAAATCTTCCTTTTCGCAACAATTCTGGAGGTAATTTAGTAATATCATTCGCTGTAGCTACTACAAACGCTGCACTCTCCTTTTCTTGCATCCATGTAAGCAAACTACCGAACAATCTAGTCGTAACATCTGATCCCCCGTTGTCTCCTCCGATTCCTGCAAGCCCTTTTTCCAATTCATCAATCCAAACAACACAGGGAGCAATCGCTTCTGCTAATCCAATAGCTTTTCGCATATTAGCCTCTGATTCTCCAACATATTTTCCCATTATCCGTCCCATATCTAATCTTAATAAGGGTACTTCAAACAATGCTGCCGCCGCTTTTGCATTAAGAGATTTGCCACATCCGGGGACACCTGCAATTAAAACTCCTTTTGGGGTATCAACACCAAATTTTTGAGCCTTGTCAATATTTTTAAAAACTTTTGCTTTTTTAGTAAGCCATTTCTTAAGATTATCAAGCCCTCCAATATCTTCTATTGTTTCTTTAGGCGGTATCATATCTAAGATTCCGGACTTTATTATCCTCTGTCGCTTCTGCTCAAATATAAATTTTAAACTTCTCTTTGTAAGTTCACCATTATCTTCATTTACTGCTAATGCCAGTATGTTTTCTATTTCAAATTGAGATAATCCTTTAAATGAAATTGCCATTTCATCTAATAAATCGTTTTGAACTTGATTTAAGTTATTATCACTAATTACCTCTTGAATTATTTTCTTTATCTCATCTGTTTTCAAATAATCCATTTCCAAAACGGATGTATACGGCTCTAATTCCTGGGGAATATACTTACTTGAAGATACAATAATAATATTGGTATCTAATTCCCCTGTACTAATTCTAAGTGCAATATTTTTTATAATCGCAATAATTTCCGGCTCATCCATTAAACTATGTACATCTTTTAATACTACAATCCTTCCCTGCAACTCGTCACCATTTACTAAATATTTAAGTGTACCTTGCAAAGAACAATCCATTAAATTGTATGATTTTTTTGTAGAAAAATCTGTAAAGCCCGTAACACCGTTCCACTCATAGAGTTCTCGACCTGCTACCGATTTTTTTATAATTTCATCGATTTTCTTTTCTTCGTAACTATGAATTAATAAAATTAGAAAGCCCGCATCTACATATATAGTCACTTTATCCAACAAAGTCATATTCACCCTCCAATTATATTTTAATATTCATTTGCGAAAAAATTCCATTCATTGTCATGCTTTATCTCTTTCCAATCCTGTATAATAGTTCCATAATAATCCCACTTCTTCTCATTAATATGAGAAGATTCGCCTATCCTGTTTATATGATTTTCATGGCAAATAATCTGTTTTCCCAAGTACAAATCAATGTTAAATCCCGGACTATATTTGTTAGTAAAACAATCGATTTCCTTAAAGCAAGATGTTTTCTTATCCTTTAAAATCAAATGCCCTATATATCTATCTGCATAATCCGTATGTTCACCTAAAAGCCAAGCTATATACTCTGCATTTTCTGCTGTTGCAGAAAGCGAAAAATAACTTATTTTTGTATCATATACTTTCTGTACTTTCCTTGTATCCTCCTCAAATTGATATAATGACATATCTGAATTGCCTAATAATGATAAATAGTGCTTTCCATTTAGAAAAAGTATATCTGGCAACCATTTTCTTTTTAGTTCTGATACATGATAGATATCTCCCGTAGCAAATTCATAATATAGACCGCCCACTCTGCTATCTACGGATATCAAAATCCCTTTTTCGCCAACCGAAACGTCTCGATATATACTGTCACCCCCAAGTGAGGTGCTGGCATCTATATCACTTGGAAGTGCTTTACTGATTTTCCTTGGTGAAAAGATTACTTTATAATCATTAAATTCATACAAATAAATATATCTCCCAAAATGCCAAACAATTTTTTGGGAATCTATATAGTCAATCTCAAAACAATACCTAATATCTTTTTCTTTGAATCCCTCTGCCGCCCCTATTACATCGTCACATATTACTTTATCTTCTTTACTAATTAAATCTATCAGATGCAATGCTAAAACATACTTTTTATCCGTTTTTTTATCATACTTTAAGTACGCAAAAAAATTATTTTGCCGTTTTCCTGTCATTTCACCAAATGTATCAAAGTATGCTTCTTCTTTTGAAATCACCACACACTTTGTCACTTCATCTGTTTTCATATTTTTTAAAAAAATACCACGTTCGGCATTGTCATCATATTCCATTCCATTTATAAATAACACATGTAAGTTTTCCACATTTTCTATTATACTAATTTTTTGTTTTTCTTTTTCCAGTCTTTGATACTCCTCATCAAATCTGCATCCAATAATATGAATTTTTTTCTTTTCCCAGTCAATACATTTTTGGGATTCAACTCTAATTATCGGCGTATTCACTCCAATATAAGACACATTTTCTTTGGCTAATGGAATACGAAAAATTTCCCCACACAGATAAATATCTGAAATATTATCATCTAATAAGTCATATAATTCATCTTGATTAAAAGCCACTTGATGCACATGCTCTAAAACTGTTTTATCATCTGTAAATTGTTTTAATTGTGCTTTTCTCTTTTCGACTTCAAGTTTTTCATCAATATCCTCATCTTTTTCTCTATATTCCACCTCAAATATATGACATATTTTTCGATAAAAATCTGCATCTTCTCTGTTCAATTGTTTTAATTTCTCAACCTGCTCTGTATAATACCGATCCTCTAACCAGTGGAACAGTTTTTGATCATCAAAGTATTCTACCACTTTGGTCAAAGAAAAGTTTTCACGCAACTCATCTAATGTTCTTATCTTTCTTCCATTCTCCATTTCAAGGGAAAATCTAATTTTCTTTGCCATTTTTCTGTCTCCTTTATATTTCATTCATCAATTTATTTCTCTACAGTTTCATTAAATCTTCCACTTTCTCTTTGATGATTTTATCTAAATTGTCATTGTATTCTTTAAACATACTGTTTACTAGTCGTACTGCCAATTCCTCAATTCTATCATCTTGGTAATTTGCATAAAAAATCAAATCTTTTACATATTCTTTCGCTGCCTCATCAAAATCACTTATTCTCCAAACAGTTTTATATTTGTCGTTTCCGAATCTTGTTGTTCCTACCCACTCCTCCTCTTCGTCAATTTCCATCCAATCAATATAACTACTGCAGCTATTGCTTTTTTCTAATTCCGATATTATTCCAAAATGCCCGCTTTTTTCCTCATACTTCCGTAATGTATCCCACTCATAACATTCATCTGTTATTGGTTTTGCATTACAATTTGACCAGTTATCCGGTAGTTTTTTACCTGCAACTGCTTCTACCTCAGTACTGATACTTTTTAAAAACTTTTCCATTTCTTTATTCGTTTTTACCATTATACCTTTTTCGCTTTCCAAGTCATAATACTTTTCCAGAACATCAACCTTATATTCCACAAATATCTTTCTCATTGTTGGTCGATAAAAGCCTGTACAATAGCACTTCTTTTGAAATACACTTTGTGCTGCACTTTTTGCTTTACCATATGAACTATATGTATCCGGAAAATAATGCCAAGGTATATCTATATTACACTTATTAGCATCAAATTTAACATCCTTCCGTCCAATTTCCTTTAGCTTAATTGCTTCGCATTTTTTCTTCATACTTTGTACCAAGTCTGTTATTGCTTCTTTCCCTGTCTTATTTGTGTTTCCTTTATCCACTATGCTAATCGCTCCGTTTGGACATAATTTAACAATCTCAAGAACCGCATCTATATCATTCTCTTTAATATAAACACCTTCAACCGGGATTGCATTTCCGTCCTCATTTTCCATTAAATACTGATTTGAAACTGTACATAACCCACAACCATCGCATTTGTTTGATACTTCTAACATTTTCATAATTATTACTTCCTTTCTTTTTTACATTTTTTCATATTGGCGTATTATATCATTCATTTGCTGCATATAATTTTCACCCTTATTAATTGTTTCAATAGCACATTGAGCGAATTCACCTTTTTCATCAAAAAGAGGTGCCTTAATCAACTCAGATAATGCAATTGCGACATTTTCACAAGTCATTAAAACGGACTCTTCAAATTTGGAATAACGCTTAACATTATATCCATTCTTTTCTATTAATTCCTTTGTCATGCTGATAATCTTTAAAAACAAGAAATTAATATTTTTTAGCAATGTTGCATAGTTATCTGCTTTTGAAATGATTCCATCATATATTGTACATATGTTTTCAGCATTACTATATTCAACATTAGCCATTCGTTTCTGACTGGAAGCTGCAGAAAGCATTCGTTCTGAATCTTTTACCATCATCTTAAAAATACCATTCTGTAACACCCCAAAAATCAATTCTTTATCCGTAAATTCAATTTTTGAAGCTAAAGTCATTTGATGAAATGTTTCTTCTCTATCTATTTTTATTCCTCCAATAGACTCTGTGATTTCATTTTTTCTTTTTATATTAATTTTCTTAATATCCTGATAAACTTCCGCAAATAATGGATAAGTTCGTTCTATTATAGTTCGCTTTTTCTTTACAATATTTTGTAATCGTTTATCTGCATATTCCTTTTTTTCTTTAACCATAGCTTCTGCCTTTTTGCTTTTTTCAAATGCTTGTCCATACTTTTTTAATGCTTTTTCATCTATTTTTGCTGACTTATCTGTTTGATTAAAAGCATAAGCTATTCCCCCACCAATTAATATCAAATCAATTATCATTCTGACCGCCTCATTTCTATAACTCTATTTCAAGAACTTCTCCTAGATGTTCTTCATATTCTTCTAACGTATGATATCTAAGATTAATTCCATATGTGCTTAAAATCATATCAAGCCCATCGTTGACTTTATACAAATCAAATGTTTTTTCACACGCGCCTTCCATAATCATCTGAAAACCCAGGGACATTTTTGCTCGCTCTTTTTGATTTTCACTTGAAATGATATCTTCCAGTCTCTTCCTATCCTCTTCGAGTTGAAACAATGCCTCTGATTCAATTCGTTTTAACTGCATGTCTCTTTTTTTATAATCATCTATGTGATTTTTGACATCTTTCCAACTTTGTCTTACAGATTGACATATGGATACTATTGTACTACATGCTACCGAAACAACCATTGAGCAAACCACACCTGCTACTATCGCTGGTCCCGCACCTGGAATAATTGCTGCAGAAATCATAGGACCTACTGCTTCTGTAACCATTCCTGACAATATAAGTTCTGCTCCTTTTGTTCCAATTTGTTGTACACATTGTTCTGCAGATATTTTACCATTTACGTAATCTGTTATGGACTGCAGGGAAATATTTGCAACATCAACGATTACTCCAAATGTTGAAGAATCGATAAATTTCTGCACTGCTTTATGGGATGATTTCTCCAATAAATGTTTTGCAATCCTTCTTTCTCCTCCCAAAACAAACGTTCTCGCCCCATTCTTCGCCACCCCTTTTCCTGCCTCTTCTAGTGTTTTTTCTCCTCGCATCACCTCAGCTATTTGATATACTCCATCCACCATTAAAGACATTGCAGACTCACTAATTTGTTCTACTCCTCCTGCAACAAATTCCTTTCCCACACCTTGCACTGTTTTTTTTGTTATTTTTCCATTTACACTGATTTCCGCATTCATCCTTTGTTCTGCAAATTTAATTTTTGCTTTACTATTTTGGAATTGATCGGATTCTTTTATAAATTTGAAATCATTTTTCTCCCCTTTGCTTGCATTCATACTTTTGCTAATCAACCTATAATTATCTTTTTGATTAAGCACCTCTTTTAAATCTTGATCTTCTAAAAATGGATTGTTTTTATATCTCTCATGCGCTTCCTTTATAGAAATTATATGATCTACTTCGCCAACATGCTCTGACCATTTTGCGGAAACATTTTCTCCTCTTGAATTTTTCATATGATATTTTTGCTTTGCTGCGTTATTATCATAATGAAGAGTCCGACCACTGATACTGTCATAATAACATTTGTTATCTGAAAATATTTTATCTTTAAATTGATGCTTAGCCTTTGCATCATCGTATAATTGACTTCTGATTTTTGAATTATATTCTTCATTTATTGCCATATCTCTTTCCCCCTTTTTCCCGCGCCTTCACATACTCCACCGCATGTCCCAGCGGGAACAAATACTTTATCTTCTCACACGATTCAATATACCATTTTGGCATGCCGGTCTTTCGCATCTCTACCTTCATCTCCTGCCATTTGGCACCATCGACACGGTTTGCCTTGCCTTTACGCACATGTTCCATGATTTCATACGCCATTCGGCGGTTCATTCCCTTTTCCAAAAGGGTATTCATAATATCTTCACGGGTACAGATCAACTGCTGCAGTGTACACGTTCCTTTTTCGATCAATTCCTTTCCGTTGCCTTCCCAGGTGTCCGTTCCGTGAAGCAATGCATCGATTCTGCAATAGTCTTTCAGCGACTGCGGTTTCAAACCGGCGATAGCAGCTTTGGCTCTGTCGTTATCAAATTCGCCGTCATCGGAAAGTTCACAAGCGATTACAGAAATATTTATCGGTTCATCCTGCTCTGCACCTTTCGGTTGAATGATGAAATGATTATTTCCATTTCCTCCCAGCGTCACGCAGTCTGCTCCAAATGTTTCACGTGCAAAAGTCAAAAGACAGTCCTGGTAAGATGGCGGTACATTGAGATTAAAATCCGGTTTCTTTTCTCCTTTGTATCCGGCAAACACCTCAAATGGAATGTCAAATCCCTCGTAGAGTTCCGACAACGGATTTACCTCTGTGATATTCAAGAGATATGCCACAAAGGATGCCCCTGCTGATCCGCGGCTCCACACTATATTGCCATCGTTTTTCGCCTTCCCGGCTAATAAATGAGCGAAATAATAATGCCATACCCACCCATTTTTTTCGATTGAATCAATTTCATGACAAAGACGTTCTTGAGGTTCTTCCGGCACATTTTTCCCATACATTTGAGTAATTTTTTCATTTACTGCATCACGTAATTTTTCTGTCACATACCTTTGATCCCATTTCATCGCAATATACCTCCATGTTTCCCATTACCTAGTGCTGGCTTTCCAGTTTTTCCAAGATCAAGCGCTTAAGATATTTTTCATTGTAGACATATTTGCGGGCAATTTTTTTCCATTCCGACGGATCTTCCTTTGCCGCAAGTTCTATGACATACTCAATAGAATACAAACGTGAAGGCATTGAGACTTCCATCCCATGAAACCGCTCATAAATTTGACTGATTAAATCCTCGCCGACAATCTCTACAAGTTCCTGATAAATTCCAGCGTACCTCTTTTTGTTTTTTTCCTTTGACTTCATTTTTTCACCTCGTCATTATTTTACACAAAATGTCAGAACTTTTCTCGGTATTTTCTACCTGTTTTTCTACCACATGATTCCTCCAAGATAAGCCCCACAATGAACGCATCTTTTAAAAATATCTACTTTGTATGGCTTGTGGCATTTTGGACAAACAATCGGCTTTACAAAAGAAAAATATTTCATTTTCATATGTACTCAACTCCTCTCCGTTTTTTTACAGTATACCTTTTTAGAGTGACACCATGTGTCATTTAGCTCTTGAATATAAGATATCATATGCCCTGCAAAATCATTTTCAATTTTTCCCTTTTTTGTCCAAGCAGGTAATCCGTGAAAGTGTCGATGACATTTACCAATTTTGTGCATAAAAAAGAGACACAGCCTCGCCATGTCTCTCTGTTATCTTTATGAATTTACATCAATCTACCAGATTCTTCACTTCCTCCAACGGAACATTCAACTCCTCCGCAATCGTTTCCGGAGTTTTCCCACTCATGAAAGCCTTAAAAACCTGTTTGGCAAATATTCTTTCTTCTCGTTGTCCTTCTAATCGCCCCTCTCGAATTCCTTCGCGTCTACCTTCACGCCTGCCTTCAATTCTGCCTTCCTCTCTTTCTTCTTCCCGAAGTACTCGTTCATGCAGTTCCACATCAAATTCATACAAGCACATATGATACACCTCCGCCTTGTTTTTTAACAAAAAATCTTTTAAGATTCCATCTCGGATGCATTCGTCTATCGTTGTCCGTATCGCATCCTCCAGTTCCATTTCTTTTCTATGTTCGCGTGCTCTCTCCGTAAACTCTGCGTATTCCTGCAAGGTTTTGCAGGCTGCTTTCAATTCTTCGTTCTGTCCTTTGTTGATATTGATCTGAAGCACAACCAATTCCATGTTAGTCTCGCCGGTATTGGCAGAAAAAGCTTTTGACAAGCGGATTTCTTTCCGCTCCGGCTGCTCCTCATCTCCATTGTAAAATACCACAAATTTCGGTGTCGGAATTTTGATCTGCTTACGGGAGTAGATGTCTATGCCTTCTTCATAAATATATTTCTGAAGCAGATCCGACACATAAAATAAGTTTCGCAGCGGCATATTGGGATTAACCGTCGACTGATGTTCATACAACTGCATCATCATATCGATGATACAAGATACATCATTTTTCATTCCTAGATATAATACACCCTCCAGAGTAGTGATAGTCAAGTCATCCGGATTGTCATAATGCGTCCCATTGACTGCGTTAAACAGGGAAAGCAGTCTCTTTTTGTTCCGGTACAGCATACGGAATAAAGTGTCCCTGTAATTCCGTATTACCACTGGCTGCGTTTTCGTTTTGGTTTTTGTTCTCTTCTTCATTCAAAATCTCCCTTCTGTGTGTTTAGCAGGAGTTTTGTAATGAAAAAACTTTCACTTTCCCTAATTCGTTTCACTCCTGCTTTGTAATTGTTTTCTGGAATTTAAAGCAAGAATGATATACCAACTTATTCGACTCTTCACTTATTTTATACTAGACTAAAAATCACTTGCTTTTTGACAGTATAGCATAGTACACTCTCAAATGCAAGTGATTTTTTCTATCTTTACAATTTTATCCTTTTCTCCTTACTATACGCGCCATATCGTTTACGCCCCTTTATCATATCATACGTTCTTACTTTAAAGCAAACCGTGTAGCCTTTCTTGGTATATTTCAGTTTCACTACCCGCTTGCCCTTTTTTAACGACATTTTTTTCAAACGAATGCGGACATATTTTTTGCCCTTTTTCTTCATATAGAGATCAAAATATCTGCCGGCTGTCGATTTTATGCTGACTTGAATATAACGCCGGTTTCCATGCCCTTTCTTCTTGAGAGAAATCATAGGACGGCCGGCTGGCGATTTTTCCGGTTTATGGGAAAAAGATGGTGCTATGTTTTCAGGTGCTGCCGAAGGTGTCTGAGACGGCAAGCCGGTCGGACTGATTGTCGAAACCGGAGTCTCTGTCGGCTGAATCGACGGTGACGGTGTCTCTTCTGCTTCCGTTTTTTTCTCAAATACATACTTCTTTGTCCCGGAAGAGATTGGGTTAAATGTAATCGAGTATATGTAGAATTCATACTTGCGTCCATACACTTCCACATCTTCCGGGTCTCGACAGGTTCCTAACAGCATATAGCTTGTCATATCATTGGAAGCATTTTTCAATTCGACCTCTTCTGTTCCGAACTTCGTCTCTCCCTCTTCTCCATCATAATAAAACGGATACGCGCAGTCCGCTGTCAAGCCTCCAACTGCACCTTGAGATTCAACTATCCGAATATCATCTCCCGAAAGTTCAAACATTAATTGACCACCGACTTTCGCTTTGATCGATACGGAAGCATAATCCTGCGCCCGGATTTTATCCGGCAATCGAAATGCTATGCGTTGATACTTCTTGGAAAAATGAATTTTAACACAAGGGGTTCCCTCTTCATCGAGCCAGGGTTCTGCCGAAACGGTATAAGGGTCATCCTGAAATGCCCATTGTTCCATAAGATCGTATGTCTCCGTCTCCACCTGCTCGATTACAGGCGTCCATTCCTGCCAGCTGATATTAGGATAGCGTTCCTTTTGTTTCTGCCAAAAAGCACTTCCCGTAGGAATAAACATCGTTCCTGTAACTTGCTCAAAAAACTCTGCCTCCCCCTCTTCCGGGGTCTGCAGGGTCACTTCATCCCCTTTCCAATAAATGTCAGTCGTCGTGAAGTTTCCAAGTCCCACATAAGAAATGTTTTCCGGAAGAACAATACTTTTCAACGAAGAACAATTTCCAAATGCTTCTTGATTTATTTTTCGAACACAAATGGGAAGTTCTACATTTTGCAATTTTTCGCATCCGTAAAATACTCTTTTCTCAATCGTAATAATCCGTGTTTCAATTACAACGTCTGTAAGACTTTTGCATCCTTCAAATGCACTCTTCCCGATCGAATCAATCCCCTCTTTTATTTGTATTTTTTCCAAAGAAGTACATCCATAAAAAGCCTTTTGTCCGATACTTGTAAACTTATCTGCCTCAAAAGTTTCCAGCGCACTGCAGCCGGAAAAACATTCCTCTCCGACACTTACCACCCCAAACACTTTAACGGATTGAAGATTACTGTATTCTTTGTATTTTTCATTAAACGTTAGGTTATCTGCTTTTAGAATCCATTGCTTTATAGATGTTTTTGGTATTTCTATTTGCGTTGGAATATAAAAACTTCGTTCGTCTTTTTTAATGCCGCTTTCCAGGGTCATAGTTCCCTCTGTGCTCACCCGAAGCACATCACTGCCTCTCGAATACACATAATACTTCGTCTCATCTAACGGATTGTTAAAAGTAAAATAAGCCGCATCAAAATTTTCCTCTTCCCACCGGATAGTTTCCTGCGAATTTTCCTCCCTGACACTCTCCCAGACAGACGAACCAAAAATAAACATCGTCCCTGTCCGCTGCCGCCAGAATCCCTCTGCAATATCGGGCAAATAATTCACATTTTCCCAAACAATATTTGTTTCAAGAGGAAACGCATTCTTGCCAATTTTGTTTATCGATTGCAGCATAACAAATTCCACCTTACTGCATCCCCAAAATGCCCCTTCTCCTATCGTTGTGCAGGAAAAAGGCAACGTCATTATATCCAGATTTTCACAGCCTGCAAATGCATTCTTACCAATAATCGTAACGTCGCCCCACGTTACATCGACAAGATTATGACAGTTTTCAAACACCCCGTCTGCTATCTTTTTAACACTTGTTCCAAATTCAATTCTTCGGATTTCCTGCAGATCAATGCCCGCCAGTGCCTCCGAAGTTACAATAACAACTCCGTCTATTTTCAAAACTCCCCCGTCGAAAGTAACCTGCTTTTCCGTTTGCGTTGTCTCTTCTGCTGCCCTTACCGGCATCACTTTTCCGCTGTCTGGAAATGCTATCATACCGACGCACAAAGCAAACATAAGAAGCCAAGCCAATTTCTTTTTGTATTTTCCCATAGTTTTCATTTCTCCTATCATTAAAAAAATCACTTGCTTCTCAAAAGTATACCATAGTATAATTTTCAAAACAAGTGATAGTCTTCTTAATGCCCGAGTATTGTCTTAATAATGGCGATCGGTATCAATATCCATCCACCGATCAATCCCACGCCGACACGTCTTGCAAAAAATGTGCTGCCGGAATAAATAATTACCTTATTGGCGTAAACGGTTTTTCCGGCAGCCCAGTATCCTAATACCATATAAATAATTAGTCCTATCATAATATTTACCTCCTCATCGTCGTTTCTTTTCTGTTTTCACAAGCAGATTGCGGTTCGCCATCTCGACATCATTGAAAAAATAACTGTCGCCATACGAATCCCACTCATCTGCCGTATAAACGCCTTCATACCAACTGCAGTCTTCAAAATATTCCTGCAGATCCTCTCGGTTAAATATGCGTCCATGCCTTGCATACAATTCATTTTTTGCATAATTGAGCTCGTCCGCACTCATTCCTTTCAGATCACTCTTAGTAAGATATGTAGTGTCACTATCCGGGAAAATATACTCGTCTTCATCACCGGATTCTTCGTCATCATAATCAGAAGTGTCATAGCCGGAAGTATCGTAGTCATTCGTTGTAGAGTTATAATCGTCGTAAGTGGAGCCATAGGTGCTGTAACCACTGTCATACGCAGCATTGTTTCCGGAATTACTGTAACCATACGAATCTCCCACTTGGTTTGCCGCCGAATTGTATGATGAATCATACCCTGATGAAGCACTGTTAGCCGAAGAGCCGCTTCCCTGCAAATTAGCTGAGCCTCCTTGCTGCTGAGAATTTTGTGAAGAATCCTGTTGCTGATAAACTTGTTGTAATGCCTGTTGATACTCCTGTTCCAACTCTTTTTGTCTGGCCGCCTGCTTTTCCTTCATATTTTCTTCATACATAGAAGCTGCCACTCCGATTACAATTAGAACGACAACTGTAATCACACCTATAACCGCCGGATTCTGCCTTCTTGGCATTGGCATCGGCTTATTAAACGGCTCATAAAATGCCGTCTCATTCGGAATCGACTCTGACATTTCTTCTGAATCATATGCTTCTGCCGGATCCTGCGCTTCTGCCGGATCACCATCCATCGCATTCACAGCATCTTGTATGATTTGATCACGATACCACGAAATCGGTGGATGCATTCGTGCATTTACCAGATAAGGCTGCATTGCTCTTTTGAAGGGACCAAGAGAAAACCCATTCCATTCAAAAATTTCTTCTGTCTGTAAATTTTTTACCCAAACCGTTCTATGCTTTAATGAGCGCTGGTACAAACTGATATGAAATAAAAATTTGCCATCCGAGGATTCCAAATCTCCGGAAATAAAAAAATGACTACCTTTAATTGCTTTTTCAATTGCTCTTAGTTCTTCCTCATTTGTTGTTGCCGCAATGATTGTTTCATTTACAATTTGTGCCAATTGTTCAACAGAAACTTTTATCGTTCGGATATTCGTCCCCATGATTCCATTGATAATTTTATCACTTAAACTCATAAAACACGCCTCCTTTCCTATTTTCCATTATGCATTTCCGCAATGACATCATTTGTCACTCCAGTGAAATTCACAAGGAACTTTTCCCATATATTTTAGCAGTTTACCTGTCGAATTATTTTCAATTTTTCCCTCTTTTCAAGTTGCCCCTTGACACCTCTTCAAAATATTCCCCTCTAAAACGCAATCGAGCAGGCGTCTGCCTGCTCGATTCTTGCCCCCGGTAAATGCCTTCAACCGCAGGCACTCATTCCCCTTCCGCTTTCCTCATTCCTCCCTAGAACCTAAAAATTCCCAAGTATGTTTCGAAGCATGGGTAATAAGCCGCCGGCATGAGTGTTCCTGATTCATCAGGAATACCATGCCGCTGCGTGCTTATTCTAGTGCGAACGCCCATGCTGAGAACATACTTGGGAATTATACTATTACTTCAACTTATACGACTTCACCGTAGTATATGCTCCCCAAACTCTCTTGCCATTTACGGTGGTATAAGCTCTCATCTTATAATAATACGTTTTTTTGCGTGTTGTCTTCTTAACATAAGATGTGCTTGCTCCGGATTTTACCGTCTTGATCCTACTGAATCCGCTTGTCTTCGATGTGGAACGATAAATACGGTATCCACTGGCACCTGTTACCGCTTTCCAGGAAATGTTCACTTTTGTTCTTGTCGATTTTTTAACTTTGAAAGAAGCCGGTGCTGCCGGTTTTGCTTTTGCACTGACAACCGGTGAATAAGCACCAAAGTAGTAATTTCCATCTACGAGGCGGTAAGCACGTACTTTATAGTAGTAAGTTGTACCACAGGCGATATTGGAATTTGTATAGGTTACTTTAGAACTGGATGTAATGGATTTGATCTTCTTAAATCCTCTTGTCTTGGATGTGGAACGATATACACGGTAACCGGTAGCTCCATCCACGCCGCTCCATGTCAATGTTACTTTATTATAAGCTTTACTCTTTGTCGTCAAGGTTGCTACTTTATCCAAAGAAAGAACATTGCTTACCATCTCTGTTTTATCAACATTTACCGTTACCGTTACCATCTGTTTACTTCCTGTAATCTGATATGTATACGTAAAGGAAGCCGGTACATCCGTTGCTTTATCCCAGATGATTGCGTGTTCTGCTTCTTTGTAAGTTCCTTTATTGGAAATTGTCACTGGTTTTGCAGCGCCTGTAGGAAGAACAACGCCGGCATCACTGGTGGAAACTTTCTGAAGTTTCAAAGTAATCTCGCTCTTACGGTTTTCCAAAACTTTCAGGTTTTTTAAAGAAGAAACATTCATCGCTACTACGGCATTTCCATCGGAGATCAATGTTTCCAGTCCGACAAGACCTTCTACACCAAAGCTGGAAAGAGCATTGTCGCTGCAGTCAAGTGTTGTCAACTGATACAAACCTGCAAGGTTCAATGTCGTCAATTTATTACTGCTTACATCAAGTGATTTTACTGTTGTATAACCGGCAAGATTCAAAGTTACCAAATTATTATTTGCCACATTTAAGATTTCAGGTTTTCCATCTTTTGCCAATGTTATATCTGCAAGATCATTGTAATCTGCTTTTACATTTGTGATATTCGGCAGTTTGGAAAGATCCAGCAATGCAATATTATTATAGGAACAGTCTAGTTCGGTAATTCCCGTAAAATACTGGATTCCCAGAAGATTACTGATTTCTTTTCCGCTGATGTTAAGTTTACCGGTATATTCACCGATCTTTTCCTGCATTACTATCGTCAGTTTTTCATCGTCTTTTACTGCACCGCCAAAAATCAGATCATTTACAACTTTTCGGAAATTCGCATCCGGAATCAACGTCTTAAACGCGCCAACTACCGGTGTCGCAGTTGGTGTCGCAGAAGCTGCCGGACTGGCAGACGGTGAAACAGATGGCACCGGTGTTCCTTCGATACTTCCGGTCGCTGCAATTGGCACCTGAGTGGATGATGCATTTTCAGCATTTACCGGTACCATTGCTAAAATCGGTACAAACATAAGCCCACATGCGCCTATGCACATTTTCTTAAACATCTTTCTCATAATTAAGGTTCCCCCTGTCTATTTTTTAGTGTAACTATTTCGGTTACTTTTTTATTTACAATGCCAAGTATAATAGATCACTTTGACAGTTTTTTGTCCAAAGTTTGGCAAAATAAAGTCATGTTTTCTATCCACATACATACTCGATTGGGCGGTAACAGCACTCAATCTCCACCTTTTTGTGGCTTCCGCCATTTTCGCCGTCTAAGGTATAAGCGACCTCCTGATCGGAAGTGATACGAAAATAATCGCTGTGTACGCCGATGATCTGGTCATTTGGTTTCAAAGTCACAAACGAATTGATCACAGCTTGCAATTCCTGCGGATTCTTTGGCTTGCGGATAAAGATTCCTTCAAATTCACCGTCATTAAGCGAAACCTGTCCTTTTTTAAAAAAAGTAAAGCCTCCGACACTTTTCGCATTGCTGACCATTCCAAACAAAAACTCGTCCGTGATTTTCTCATTTTTTGTTTCGATTGTCATCGGATAAGCTTTGATATTTCCCACCTGACCCATGCCTTCCACGATGTAGGCAGCACGTCCGAGCAGATTTTTAAATGCCTGTGGGGTCTCATACGAAACGGATGTAAATGCACCAAAAGCCGCTACATACGTAAATACTTCGCCATTCATCAGACCAATATCCATCGGTTTGATTTTGTCGGCAACCGCTGTTTTTGCAGCATTTCGCACACGTGTCGGAAGTTTCAGTCCCCGGGCAAAATCATTGACAGTTCCGGTTGGAATATAACCACACACCGGACGGCTCTCAGCCGGCATATTCATCAATCCCTGCGTCACCTCGTGAAGAGTGCCGTCTCCCCCGGAACAGACAATACGGTCATATTTTTCGCCCAACTCCATGACCAGTTCCGTCGATTACTTTACAAAGACGAATAGTCTCAGCAAGTAATGTAGGATCTTTCAGATATACACTTACCCAGTTATTCTGAATAGCTTCCTGAATAAGCTTAAAGGCAAGCAGAGTTTTACCAGTTCCATAAGGACCTTCAAACAATGCACCATACTTCAGAGGAATTCCTCGCTCAGTACACTTTTCAGGATACTTAATACGAGATTTAAGAGGACGTAATCCGAGAGCTGTATCTTCGGAAAGAACCATCATTTCACGATCAATATTTGACAGATCCATGACGAGGGGATTGTTGAGATCAGAGATCTCTAATGCCTGACTCTTATAAATAGAATCAGTTGCAAGAAGTTCTTTTGTCCGATCAATAATGTCATCCATCAGAGTAGTAAACCTGAACTGACACTTACCTTTGATATAGAGATGATGGTCATTACCATTATAAGAGATAGAAATAATACTTCCCTCTCCTAAATCGGCAAGTTCAATATCTCCATACGGAACTTTAACACGACGTCCATCAGCAAGGATAACTTCAATCGTATTAACAGTATCATCACCTCCTGAAGGATTATCGTTTTTAGCTGCTGATACAATTCCAAAAACTTCCTGGATTGCACGATTCAGCTGATAAACTCCATCATTCATAAAACACAAGATTTTATGATTGAATGTACCCATACGTTTCGATTGTTTAATCTCGTTCTCAACGAAATTTAAAGCATCTGAATAACGCATGCGAGGATCAGACATTACCTGAATAAATTTTTCTTTTTGCTCCTGCTCATACTTAGAAACAGTACTTCGCATTACGCTTTTAACTCCTACAGGATTTCCCATTTTTAATTTTATTTATATTTTTTATTACAGTTTGACAATATTCTTTAGTTGTAGTTAAACAACCAAATGTAACAAAATGTTCTTCTTTTGTTATAGTAAGAGATTTTTCCTCAATTTTTTCTCTTGAGAAAGGACTATCATATAATCTTTTTAATAAAGAATACTTTACAGCAGTATTCTTACAGAAGATTGTATCTTTTTCTTCGATATAGATTACAGGATACCCTTCAACTTCTCCTACAACATGTTCTTTAAGATCCATATTTTTCTATTAAATCTTCAATTGCAGATTCAATCTCCTTCCTTACTCCTTCAATAAACCAAGGATAACCTTTAGCTCTAAATTTAGAATGAATAACAAGTTCCACATTATTAAGATCAAAATACTCTCTAAGAGTACTTATATCAACGCTATCGTTATAGTGTGCAAAATCCATTCCAAAAACCCATCCTTTATATAAAGGAAATTTCTCTATTTTGTTATTAACAAAATAATCTTTTCCAACAAACTGATATCCTGACCCATTATAAGTTAAACCTCCATGACAGTCAATATCAACTTCATCGTAGTTAAGACCATAGAGTTTATGTTCTTCAGGAACTAGAATATATGCACAAAAGAATCCAGATCTATTTAGAGTAACTCAGTAGGTAAATCCTTTATACTTGTTTACTTCAACTACTACAATTTGATTTTTGCTTTTCATATTAAAAGTCTACATAATAATCTACTAAATCATCCATAAAATAGGATGCAGGATGATTAGTTATTTCTGCCAGTATTTCATACTGTTCAGGAGTATAGTCTGTTACTCCCAAGATTTGTCTAGCTTGTTCAGGAGTGATGTCTAAGCTAGTAGATTTAGTGTGATTTTCGAAAATTACAAGTTTATAATGCATAGTGTGTAAAAATTAAAGATCTGTACTCTCGAGAGGAATCCAACCTCTATTACAAAATCCGTAGTTTTGCGTCCTATGCCTTGAACGACGAGAGTATATTATTGTTTAATGACAACCTGTCTCAATTTCATGACAACCTCTACCCCGAGAGATTGCTCTAGCGAGTTTTGTTATTAACTTCTTCATTTGTTAGCCAATGACTTTCTAATTTTCCATTCTCATATAGAACTCCAAACTTATGTTTTTCATTCTTAATTCGTTTACCGACTACTTTAACTAAATCAGAAAAAGTAGCTGTTTTAGAGAGTTCAACAAGAAAACAACTTCTTTTAAGGAGAATTTGTATATTGTGCATTAAACTTAAAGAATCAAAATAATGTGTAATATCTGTTTGACAGCCATGAGCATAAGGAGATGATAACTCACAATCTGGGAATATATTTTCAAAAGATACATACTTATCACTATTTTGTAATTCGTTTAGCTTGATTGTTTTAACATGATATCTCCAAATACTGCGTATCCTTTTGTTGGGTCATTTACTAATACATGTGTTACTGCTCCGCACAAATTTTCCGTTTTGTATTATTGGTGCTCCACTCATTCCGTTGTATTATTCCACCTGTTAAATTTAATAATTCTTGGTCTGTTACTTTTATTAGCATACTTTTATTATTTGAATTATTGTTTTTATATATTTTTGTAATTTCTATATTATATTCTTTTCTTTCTCCGCCTTCTATTGCTAAAAGAATTTTTGCTTCTCCTTGCTTTATTTCGTTTCTTTTTGCCACTTGTAATTCTTCTAAATTGTCTAAATTAAATTGAGATGTATTTGTTACTTTTCCATATATTCCGAATTCTGTATTTTGCCCTACTGTTCCTATTGTTTGGCTGTTTATTATACTTCCTCTTATTTCTCCTGGTACACCCTCTTTTCCTTTTACTATTGATGACATTCTTGTTGTAACTACTTCTCCGCTTGATATCTTAATTAATTTTTCTGTATCTATATCTACTATTCCATGTCCTAGTGCTGCAAAGTTTTGGCTTGATGGTTCGTAATATGTTATTGTTCCTATTCCTGCTGCTCCATCTCTTACCCATAATCCTATTTTGTATTTGTTGT
>ERZ824600.2350-NODE-2350-length-20455-cov-3.972304_pt1 | contig 20455 bp, 20 predicted proteins | sample MGYA00519933_ERZ824600 | MGnify/ENA primary metagenome ERZ824600 (study PRJEB31778, sample SAMEA3449178) | human gut metagenome | biome: human gut; feature: human-associated habitat; material: faeces | place: United Kingdom | collected 2010/2012 ... | reverse complement strand
CTTTTATTGAATGCAAATACTTGCAGGAGAGTCCAGAGATAAAAGAGGATACAGCTTATCGAATCACGAAAGTATTGCGATTGCTTTGTGAAATTATCTTGATCATAGGAGTATGGCGGATTCGTTTTAAATAGCCACATTCTAAAAATAACACTTATGATATATTCCATATTCAATGAAAGAGGAGGCATCCGTCCATCGACCTCGGTTGCTTCCTCTTTCTCTATCTATTTCAATCAAAATCTATTTCATCATATCGCGTAAAACCGTCAATATCTCCATCGCCGCCGCGATCATCGGTTCGGTAGTACCGCCGGTTACATCCCTGATGCGGGAGGCGATCCGCAAGGTGACGGGGCAGGAAGCCCTGGTCGTCAATGTGGATATGAATATCGGTCTGGAAGTGCTGATGGACAATCCGTCCTCCGTCGGTACCGATCTGATCGTCGGCGCTGTCGCGGGAATTAACCGGTATCCGGTGCCGCTCATTCTGATCGATATGGGAACGGCAACCACCATCTGCGTGGTGAATGAGAACAAGCAGTACATCGGCGGCATGATTCTGCCGGGAATAGGTGTATCGATGAATTCCCTGACCAGCCGTACCGCCCAGCTTCCGCGCATCAGCCTTGATCCGCCAAAGCGCCTGATCGGCAAGAATACGGTTGAATGTATGCAGAGCGGCGCGCTCTATGGCAATGCGTCCTGCATCGACGGTATGGTAGACCGGATTCAGGAAGAGCTTGGACAGGAGGCAACTATCGTAGCGACGGGCGGGCTGGCGAAGCGGATCATTCCGCTGTGCCGTCACCGCATCGAGCTGGATGATGAGCTGCTGCTGCGGGGGCTTTGGATTATTTACGAGAAGAATAAATAAGGTCTGTGATTCTGATATGAAAAAAGCGGTTGGAGAGAGTCTAGCCGCTTTTTACTGTATAGGATAATCGCATTGCAAAAGAAAATCCCCGGTATATACAGCACTAGGGATTTTTGCGTTTAAGTATTTAAATTAATAGGTAATCTCCCGACCTTCTTTTCTCCACTCCCGGAACTGGGCTGCCGCTGAGAGCAGCAGGTCGCAGGAGGAGTTGAGGGCGGTCTCAACGGAATCCTGCACCACGCCGATGATAAATCCGACACCGATGACCTGCATGGCCACATCGCTGGAGATGCCAAACAAGGAGCAGGCAAGCGGAATTAAGAGCAGGGAACCACCGGCAACACCGGATGCGCCGCAGGCGGAAAGTGCCGACAGGACGCTTAAAATGATGGCGGTCGGAATATCCACCGGAATTCCCAGCGTATTGGCTGCCGCCAGCGTCATGACGGTGATAGTAACAGCCGCACCGTTCATATTGATGGTCGCACCGAGCGGGATGGTAACGGAGTAGGTATTTTTGTCCAGTCCCATGTCCTCGCAGACTTCCATGTTGATCGGGATATTTGCCGCTGAGCTCCGGGTAAAGAAGGCGGTGACCGCGCTTCGTTTCAGACACTTGAAAATCAGCGGGAACGGGTTTTGGCGAATGCACCAGTATACGAGAATCGGGTTGGTTACGAAGTAGATAAACAGCATCGAGCCAACCAGCACGGCGAGAAGCCGTCCATATTCGGTAAATACCTGTAAACCGTTGGTGGATACAGTGTCAAACACAAGTCCGAGAATACCGAACGGGGCAAAGTTGATGATCCAGGTAACAACCTTGGACAGTGCCGCCGCAAAATTGTCCATAATTTCTTTCGTGCGTTCGCTGGCGCCGCGCATCGCCACGCCGAAGAGAACCGCCCACACCAGGATACCGATGTAGTTTGCCTCTGCGATGGAGGTGATCGGGTTCTTTACGACATTTAATAAAAGTGTCTGCAGGACTTCTGCGATTCCCTGCGGGGCAGAGGTTTCTTCTGCAGCCTGTGCAAGTGTCAGGGTGATCGGGAACAGTTTACTTGCGACGACCGCGATCACAGCGCCGAGCAGTGTGTTGAACAGGTAAAGGCAGACAACGGTGCGGATGATGCCGCCGTGGCTCTGCTTTGCCTGGCAGAGGGAACTGATAACAAGGAAAAATACGAGCAGGGGCAGACGATCACGCCGGGGCAGACGGTCGAAAAGTGCGTCTGGGTGAAAAATACCGGCACAGCCAGCTCCCTTGTGCGGGCCAAAGTGGTGATTGATTGGGATGACGAAACAGCGGCAGACATGGACGCCACCGATTGCGTGTTCCCCGCCTATAACACCGCCGACTGGACGCAGGGCGAGGACGGCTACTGGTACTACAACGACATTGTGGAACCGAACCAATGCAGTACGGCGCTGTTTGAATCTTTCACGGTTTCCCCGAATCTGACAAACGAGTTGGCGGGCCGCACCGGGCACATTGGGGTGACGATGGAGCTGTTGCAGGCCAGCGGCGACAGCCCCACGCTGTGGGGACGCACCTGGTCGGCCTACCGCCGTACACCGGACGCAGTGGCGGCCAAGACGCAGACGGCGCATATTCGCTTTACCTACGATGAGAATGGTGGGCTGATCGAATACCCGGACGGGCAGCTGTTTTTGGATTTCCAGAATCTTTGCCCCGGTGAGACCCGCAGCCAGTTGGTTGCCATCGACTATACAGCCCGCAACGATTCCGATGCCGCGTGTTCGCTGTGGCTTCGCGCCGCATTGGCGGACAACAACAAACTGGGTGCAGAAACTGAGGAAAAAATCTGGAAGCTGCTCAAACAATATGCTGTGATTACGGTGACTGGCCCGGACAACGAAACCCTATACAGCGGCCCCGTGTGGGGCAATCTGGACACCGACACCAACACCATGCGCAATGATTTGCCGCTGGGACGTTACAGCGGAACCGGCACGGCCCACCTGAACCTGACGCTGACGCTTGACCAGAATATGCCGGAGGAATTGCAGGGGTTGCTCGGCTATGTGGACTGGACGCTGACCGCCGCGCAGGAAAGCGCGCCCACGAGGATGATGATGAAGCCCAGCAGCACAGTCAGAATGATCATCAGGGGAATGGCCGCAGCCAGCGGCAGGCTGGCGCTGAGGTAGACCATCATCAGACCGGCTACCATGAATACATCGCCGTGAGCAAAGTTGATCAGCCGCAGGATGCCGTAGACCATGGTGTAGCCGATGGCGATGAGGGCGTACTGCCCGCCCAGCGATATGCCGGAGAGCAGAATGGAGATGCCGTATTGCACGGGGATCCCTCCCTTTTCTTTCAAGTTTTACGCGGAAGGCACGCGGCGGAGCCGTCTTGAAAAAAGCCGCAGAGCGGCTGCTTTCGGGGCGGTCCCGGCCTTGGCGTGTTCACGCGAACCGTCTGTAAACGGTAAGACCGCCTGGCGGGGGAGTCCCCGCCAGGCAGGTCGGCAGGATCGGATCAACCGGCTTTCTGCATCGTTTCCAGAGCCCAGGCGTTGTTGGCGGTGTCAGCCACCTTGATGTAGGCAGTGTCGCGGATAGCGTCGCCGATGTCGTCAAAGGCGATGGAGCCGGATACGCCAGTGTAGGTCACGCCGCCCAGAGCGGCCTTGATGGCGGCGGGGTCCACGGAGTCGGCGGCCTTGATGGCCTCCTTGCCCTCGAGCTGGGGCTTGTAGGTGAACTTGCCGTCGATGCCGATGCGCTCGCAAAGGCCCTTGGCGAGCAGCACGCCGGTGGCGGGATTGAGAAGCTGATACTTCAGGGAAGAGCTTCCTGCGTTGATGACCAGAACATTCATGTTGTTTCCTCCGTTTTCCAGGGGGCGGCGTCTTGCAATGTGCCCCAATTTCAGGTAAGATAGAGATGGGAATTGTGGGAATTTGTCCGACGGACCAATACATACGCCTTTTATTATAGCAAAAATTTCCGTGATGACAACCATAAATTTTTTTGCAGGAGCCAAAATTGTAACCATTTTGAGATGATTTTTATGCGGACTGCTGGTATCATAAGTGAGTATAATCCATTCCATCGCGGCCACGCCTGGCAGATCGGCGAGCTGCGCCGCCGTCTCGGCGCGGAGACCGCCGTCGTCTGCGCCATGAGCGGCAGCTTCGTCCAGCGGGGCGATTTTGCCGTCATGCGGACGCACGCACGCGCGGAGGCCGCCGTGCGCGGCGGCGCCGACCTCGTGCTCGAGCTGCCGCTGCCGTGGGCGATCGCGTCTGCCGAGGGCTTCGCCGCGGGCGGCGTGGGCGTGCTGGCGGCGACCGGCGCGGTGGACACGCTGGTCTTCGGCAGCGAGTGCGGCGACACGGAAACGCTGAAAGCCGTGGCGGCGGCGCTCGAATCGGAGTCCTTTGCCGCGTATCTGCGTCAGGGCTTACAGGAGGGCGTCTCCTTCGCAGCAGCGCGCGAAGCCGCCGCACGCAAGCTGCTCGGTGAGAAGGCCGCCGTCCTCGCGCAGCCGAACGACATTCTGGGCGTGGAATACTGCAAAGCCATCGCGCGGCAGGCCGCCGCGCTGATGCCGCTGGCGCTGCCGCGAAGGGGCGTCGGGCACGACGGCGGCGCGGCAGTGGGCTTCGCCTCCGCGAGCCGCATCCGCGAGCTGCTCATAAACGGCGCGTGCGCCGACGAATTTCTCACGCCGGAGAGCGCGGCGATCTGCGCGCGCGAATGCGCGGCAGGCCGCGCGCCGGTGACGATGGCAAACGCCGAGCGTGCGATCCTCGCCCGTCTGCGCGCGATGCGCGAGGAGGACTTCGCCCCCTTCGACGGCGGCGGCGAGGGGCTTTATCACCGCTTCTACGACGCCGTGCAGCGCGAGACGACGATCGACGGCATCCTCGCCGCGGCGAAGTCCAAGCGCTACGCCTACGCACGGCTGCGGCGGCTGTTGCTTGCTGTCCATCTCGGCGTCACGCCGGAGGATATCCCGCAGCGCGTGCCCTACCTGCGCGTGCTGGCGTGCAATGCGCGCGGGCGCGAGGTGCTCAAAACGATGAAAACGACCGCCGCCGCGCCCGTCCTCACGAGGAGCGCGGACGTGCGGCGGCTGGACGCGGGCGCGCAGCGGCTCTTTGCCCTGACCGCCCGCGCCGAGGAGCAATACGTCCTCGCCTATCCGTCCCTCGCCGCGGCGAGGCCCGGCAGCGCATGGACGACCGACCCGGTCATTCTGTGACCTCCCCCCTCTTTCAGAAAGGAGACACCGCATGAAAAAACTGCTTTCCACCCTGCTCGCGCTCTCGCTGGCGCTGTCACTCGGCGCCTGCGCCGTCAAGGTCGATCCGAGCGAGCCCGACGAACCGGTAAAGGACGAGCTGCGCATCGTCTTTACCGAGGAACACTTGACAAAGGAAGTCGAGTACAAGGCCGACGACGGCACGGTGCTGCTCATTGAAAAATACGATCTGCCGCAGCTTGAGGTCCGCACATCGGCCAACGAGGTCTATACGCCGCCGGTCAGCAATGCGGCGGTCGACGTCCCGCAGGAATACGCCGCGGCGCTTGCCTTCAACGCCGAGATGCAGCGCGCCGCGGACGCGCTGGACGCCTCCGCGCAGGAGGCGCTGGCAATGGCGCGGGAGCATTACGCCGGCCTCGACGAAGAGCAGCGCGCCTACTGGGCGAACTACGCCGAGGAGCTGATCGTGGACGACATCTGCCAGTTCAGCGGTCTTGTGAGCGTCTGGGGCGGGGGTTACTCCAACTACGGCGGCGCGCACGGCTGGGAGAGCATCCGCGCCTGGAGCTTTGACCTGACGACCGGCGAATTTCTGACGCTCGACGGTCTGGACGCGCAGCCCTCGACCGACAGCGCCCTCGGCGAATCGCTGACGCACACGCTGGCGATGGCGGTTCTGGAGCAGATCGACGCGCAGGGGCTGAGCGAGTATTACTTCGAGGACTACGCCTCCTACATCTTCGACCTTGCCGCCAACGCGAGCTTCTACTTCAACGACAAGGGCATGACCATCGTCTTCGACCCCGCCGTCATCGCACCCTATGCCGCCTCGGCGCAGAAATTCGAGATCCCCTACAGCCGCTTCTACAACGCGCTCGACAGCCACACACAATCTCTGCTCAATGTGCCGCAGGACGAGATCATCATTGCGGACTATTACACCACCAAAACGCTCTGGTCGTGGTTCAACATGACCACCCCGCCCGTGGACAGCGGCGCGCCCGGCATCACGGTGGACGGTCTTCCCCTCGCCCGCGTCACGCTGGGCGACGTGAACACGCTCGACGAGCTGCGCGCGCTGCTGTGCGAGCACGTCAGCGCGGAGCTTGCCGACGAATGGCTCGCCACAGGCCGCTTTGTGGAGTCCGACGGCGCGCTCTACGCGGCGTGGGCTGACCGCGGCAGCGATATCACCATCGACACCGAGAGCTATCTGGTCGCGTGGAACGGCGATGCCGGCGAGATCATGCAGACCATCACCCGTCGGGAATGGAATGACGAAACCGGCGATTTTGTGCCTGTTCCCGGAAGCGAGACTTATTACGGCTACCCCTTTACCACGATGAACCGCCACGCGGTATTCTCCGCGTTCCCCTGCCCCTACTGAAAAAGCGCATGAAAAAAGCGGAGACTGTTCGACAGTCTCCGCTTTTTCTATGCGTTTTAATCGACGTGCTCGCTCGCGCGCATGGCGAGGATGGTGCGCTCAATGAGCGTGTCCAGATCCCAGCCGAGCATCTCCGCGCCGCGCTCGATGACCTCGCGCGAGCAGCCGGCGGCGAACTTCTTGTCCTTGTACTTCTTCTTGACGGACTTGACCTCAAGGTCGTCCACGCTCTTGCTCGGGCGCATGAGGGCGACCGCGCCGATGAGGCCGGTCAGCTCGTCGGCGGCAAAGAGGACCTTCTCCATCTCGTGCTGCGGCTCGGGCAGGCCGTCGAAATGCAGGCCGTAGCCGTGGCTGGCGGTCGCGCGGATCAGGCGCTCATCCAGTCCCTTTTCCCGCATGATCTCCTGCGATTTGATGCAGTGTTCGTCGGGATACATCTCAAAGTCAAGGTCGTGCAGGAGACCTACGGTCTCCCAGAAGTCGGCCTCGTCGCCGTAGCCCAGTTCATTTGCGTACCAGCGCATCACGTCGCCGACGATCTGACCGTGCTTGAGATGAAATTCACCCTTGTTGTACTCGTTGAGCAGCTCCCATGCCTGTTCTCTGGTCAATGCCATAACAATGCCTCCTCAGGGATTCTCGTCCGTGAAGTGGACGTGGTTGAAAATGTGGTCGGAGCAGAAGCAGTGATAGCCCGCGCACTTCGAGCAGTAACGGAACTGCAGCTCCGGATTCGTGACGTCCGTGCGGCCGCAGACCGCGCACTTGTGGCGGTAGCCCTGGCTCTGCTGCTCGCGCTGCGTCTGGCGGACGGCGTTGTGGAAGTGCGCCGCCTGCTTGGTCCGCGTCTGCTCCCGCTTGGCAAAGCGCCCCAGCTCCGGCGCGAAGAACACAAAGAAGTTCAGCAGCGCCACGAGCGGCAGCACCACACCGATCCAATAGCGGGAGACGGCGCAGAAGAAGATGATGTACGCGAAGTAGCACGCGTCCAGAATGGCCATCCACTTGATCTTGACCGGAATGAAGAAGAACAGCAACACCTGCGCGTCGGGATAGAGCGTGGCGAAGGCGAAGAACATGGCAAAATTCACATAGGTCGCGCCCGCCACCTGCCAGTCGTATCCGGTGATCAGGCTCGTGATGACCGCGCCGAGCGCCGTGAGGAGCACGCCGCTGAGGTAGTAGATGGTGAACTTCGCCGTACCCCACTCGCGCTCGAGCGTCGAGCCGATCCAGTAGTAAAAGTAGCAGCTCACCAGCAGCCAGAAGGGTCGCGTGTCCGTCGGCAGAAAGCTGAAGGACAGCAGCCGCCAGAGCTGCCCCTGCTTGAGCCCCGCCCAGCTGAAGCTGAGAATGGAGTAAAAGGAGCCTCCGTCAAGTGTGGAGAACAGGGAGAGCAGGTAGAAGGCGATGTTGCCGATGACGATGTAGAGCATTAGGTTCGGGACACCGAAATTCGGATGCAGAACGCAGAAGCGGTCGATGCGGCGGCGAAGTGAGTTCAAGGTCGATTCCTCCCGTAGTGACTTCAAGTATTCAGCATTGTACCCCATAGCAGGGGAAAAATCATGACCAAATTATAAATTCGGTGAAAATTCCCGCCGCGCGGCGGGAATTTTTCGGCTCAGTAGTGATATTTTCTCCGCTTCGCGGCAAGGAGCGAAACGGTGACGAGCAGCGTGAGCGATTCCGCGGCGGTGACGGCGAGCCAGATGCCGTTGATGTCCAGCCACCTCGGCAGCAGCAAGATCGCCGCGACCTGAAACACCAGCGTCCGCAGGAACGAAATGAGCGCGCTGTCCGTGCCGTCGTTCAACCCGGTGAAGAACGCCGAGCCGAAGATGTTGAAGCCGAAGACGAGGAACGAGACGGAGTAGACGCGCAGGGCGTTGACCGTCATATCGTGCAGCGCCGCGTCGTAGCCCACAAAGAGGTCGGCGATGGGACCGGCAAGGACAATGGCCCCGCCCGTCATCAAAAGGCTCGCGAGCGCGGTGATGATCAGGCTCTTGCGCAGGAGGCTTTTAAGCTCCGCATGGTTTTGTGCGCCGTAGTGGTAGCCGACGACCGGCGTGACGGCGATGGAATAGCCGAAGAAAAATGCCTTGAAGATGAAGTCGACGTACATCAGAACGCCGTAGGCGCTCACGCCGTCCTCCTGCGCGATGGCCATGAGCTGCACGTTGTAGAGGATGCCGACGAGCGAGCCGGAGAGATTGCTCACCATCTCGCTCGAGCCATTACAGCAGGCCCGCCAAAGCGCGCGCAGGTCAAAGCACGGCCGTCCGAGCCGCAGCGGCGTGTCGTTCTCGCGCAGGAAGTAAACGAGCGGAATGGCCGCACCGACCGCCTGCGAAAGGGCGGTGGCGAGCGCCGCGCCCGCAAGTCCGAACGGAAGGACATAGACGAGCAGGAAGTCGAGCACCACATTCGTCAAGCCCGCGAACACCGTCACCTTCAGCCCGAAGCCCGGTTTTTCCGCCGTGGCAAGGAAGCTCTGAAAGCTGTTTTGCAGCATGAAGAGCGGCAGCGAAACGAGCAGGATGCGCCCATAGAGCACGCAGTCGTCGATGGTCAGCTCCGTCGCGCCGACGGCATAGGAGATCGGCCGGATGAACACGAAGAAGACCGCGGCGAGCACCGCGCCGCCGACCGCCAGGATCGCGACGAGCATCGAGAAGATGCCGTTCGCCTCCTTCGTCTTCCCCTCGCCGAGGGTCTTGGCGATGAGGGCGCTGCCGCCGGTGCCGACCATGAAGCCGAAGGCGGAGAGCGCCATGAGCACGGGGAAGATGAGGTTGAGCGCGGCGAAGGCGTTCTTGCCCACGCAGTTGGAGACAAAGAAGCCGTCCACGATGCTGTAGACCGAGGTGACGATCATCATGACGATGCTGGGCATCGTGAAGCGCAGAATCTTTTGGTAGGTAAAATGATCGGAAAGCGTGATCCGCAAGGCGTTCTGCCTCCTTTCTGTCCGGCTTTTGCGGCAGTTAACTGAAGAAATTTCCGTTGAACTCCCGCAGGAGAAGACTCTGATAGTCGCGGACACACAGCACCACGTCGGGCTGATAGGCCGCGATGTAGTCGCTCAGGCTCTGCGCCGTGTAGTGGCGCAGGTCGACCGAGCGCAGCTCGTTGAAGCTGTAGTAGGCAAGGCACTCCACCGGATTGGTGAAGCTGTCGCCGAAGATCAGGGCGTTGGGAAGCTCGGGGCGGTCGGTTCGGATGACCGTCTCGGCAATGTCGCCGCCCATGTAGAGGCCGTAGGTCAGCGGCTCGGCGTCGCTGCCCGGAAGCGCGTAGACCGTGGCCTCCGCCGCCGCGCCGTTATCGAAGCGGGTGAAGGGGATGTCCTCGGCGAACGAGGCCGTAAGGAGCTTTTCATCGCTGCCGCGCAGGCCGAGCAGCTTGCGCGTGCGCGAGCCCATGTAGGGATTGGGCAGCGCGGAGAAGGTCACGTCCGTCCCCTCCTCGGGAACGCGGAGCGCGCAGCCGTCCGCCGCGAGCCGTTCCGCCGCCGCACGGTAGGTCACATACGCGCCGCGCAGGCCGTAGTGGTTGTCCACCTTTGAGCTGAACTCCGGCAGATGGCCCTCGGCATCAAAGATCTCGCCCATGTCCACATAGGCGATGCCCCGCGCCTCCATGGCCTCGCGGAGCGCCGCGCGCTCCGCGGCGGTGTAGGCGGCGCGGTTTTCGAGGTAGGCGGGGTACTCGTCCTCATAGTAGGCGTACTGGCAGGGCACGGCGAGATAGCAGTAGTATCCCCCGTAAGCCTCGATCTGATCGCGCAGCGCGGCGTTGTCCGCCGCCACGGTGTCGGCCTCGCGCACGATATCCTCGGCGGTGTCGGGCATGGTGTAGAGCTCCTCGAGCAGCGCGTCGGGCGTGACGACGACCTCGTTCACCACAGGACGGTGAAAAAGATTCAGGTCGCACCAGGTCACCGCGCGGAGCGCGGCGGTGCGCCAGGCGGCGTAGTCGCAGAACATGGTCTCCAGCTCGCCGAAGACCTTACCGTTTGCGATGCTCTCGACGCTGATCTCGGGGAAGGCGGAGAGGTTGCGGTTCTCGTAGTAGGAGTAGCGCTCCTTCGGCAGCAGGATGGTCGCGGCCATCAGGACCAGGAGCGTGCCGGAAAAGAGCAGGGCCATCACCCACTCGCTGAATTTTTTCATGTCGGCGCCTCCTCTCAGAACCGGAAGTAGATGAAGGGATTGAACGATCCCGTAACGAGCTTGCAGTATGAGCACGCCAGCAGCGCCATCGCCGCGAGCTTCGGGCCCCACGTCAGCACGGCGCGGGCAGGCGCGGCGTCCCGCTTTTGAAGCGACGTCTCCAGCCATTGCTTCACCGGCAGCGCGGCGATGCAGCAGCACAGCAGCTCCGGCCAGAACTCCAGCGCGTAATAGACGACGCGGCTGCCGCACCACACGCCGCTGCTGCCGAACATGGCGGCGAAGTAAGCCGCCGCAGCCGTGAGCGTCTCGGCGCGGAAGAGCACCCAGCTGAATACGACCAGCACCATCGCGTAGGCGTGGCGCACGAGCGACGGCAGACGCTCCAGAGCCTTGCCCCAGAGGAGCTTTTCCCCCACGAGCAGCACAAAGAACCAAAGTCCCCAGGCGATGAAATTCCAGCTCGCGCCGTGCCACATTCCGGTCAGGAACCAGACGACGAAGAGGTTCCACACATTGCGCGCCCTCGAGCAGCGGTTGCCGCCGAGCGGGATATACACATAGTCGCGGAACCAGGTGGAGAGCGAAATATGCCAGCGCCGCCAGAACTCCGTGACGCTCCGCGCGACATAGGGGTAATTGAAATTCTCCAAAAAGTGGAAGCCGAACATTCGCCCGAGGCCGATGGCCATATCGGAATAGGCGGAGAAATCGAAGTAGATCTGGAAGGTGTACGCCACCGCGCCCAGCCACGCGAAGAGCACCGAGGGCATAACGGCGGCAAAGGCCGCATCCGCGATCCGCGCCACGGCGTTCGCCAGCAGCATCTTCTTGCCGAGGCCGAAGAGGAAGCGCACCGCACCGGCGGAGAATTCGGAGACGGACTCATGCCGCTCGTCGATCTCCTCCGCGACGGTGGTGTAGCGCACGATGGGACCGGCGACGAGCTGCGGGAAGAAGGCGATGTAAAGCGCGAGCTTGAGCGGGTCGCGCTGCACCGCGGCGTCGCCGCGGTACACGTCGATGACGTAGCTCAGGCCCTGAAAGGTGAAGAAGGAGATGCCGATGGGCAGCGTTACCTGCGGCACCGGAACGACCGGCAGCAGAGCGTGGAGCATCTCACCGAAGAAGCCCGCGTACTTGAACCAGCCCAGCAGCGCAAGCCCCAGCACCACGGCAAGCGTCATGCCGAGCCGCCGCGTCCCCGCGCGGTGCGCCGGCCCCGCCAGCAGCCCGCCGACGTAGTTGATGACAATGGAGAGCAGCATGAGCAACAGAAATTTCGGCCCGCCGCAGGCATAGAACGCCAGCGAAAAGGCCAGCAGGACAAGATTCCTCAGATAGCGGCAGCGCCGCGGCACAAGGAAATACAGGACAAGCAGGCACGGCAGGAAAAAGATCAGAAAGCTGGCGCTGCTGAATACCATGACACTCTCTCCCCTCTTGAAAATGAGCAAAAAAAATCCGGTCCCTTTTTTGACCGGACGCATCCGACATCTTCTCGACCGCTGCGGCTGCGGCCGCAGGTTCTCCGATGACTCTCGCATTTCTTGCTGTGGCTATTGTAGCATAAGAAAGGGCAAAGTCAAGCATTTGCACAAATTCTTGAAATATCTGTTGACATCACATGGGAATCCGGGTAGAATAATTTCAGCAAATACCAGACAAGTTCATACTTCATCAAGAGTGGTGGAGGGAACGGCCCGATGATACCACGGCAACCTGCAGCGCAAGGTGCCAAATCCGTCGAACGAATCGAAAGATGAGGGAAAGCAAAAAGTTTTCGCACTCGACCGATTCGGCCGAGCGCTTTTTTTGTGCTCCCGCGAGAAAAGAAAGGAAAGAAGAATCATGGCAAAGCGTTTATTCACCTCCGAGTCCGTCACCGAAGGGCATCCCGACAAGATCTGCGACCAGATCTCCGACGCGGTGCTCGACGCCATTCTGGAAAAGGACCCCAACGGCCGCGTCGCCTGCGAGACGACCGTCTCCACCGGCCTTGTCCACATCATGGGCGAGATCACGACGAGCTGCTACGTCGATATTCCCAAGATCGCGCGTGAGGTCATCCGCTCGATCGGCTACGACCGCGCGAAATACGGCTTCGACTGCGACACCTGCGGCATCATCACCAACATCGACGAGCAGAGCGGCGACATCGCCATGGGCGTGGACAACTCCTATGAGAACAAGGAAAGCGGCGCGAGCGACCTCGACAACGGCGCAGGTGACCAGGGCATGATGTTCGGCTACGCCTGCGACGAAACGCCGGAGCTGATGCCGCTGGCCATCTCACTCTCGCACAAGATGGCCAAGCGCCTGACCGAGGTTCGCAAGCAGGGTCTTGTGGACTATCTGCGTCCCGACGGCAAGACGCAGGTCACAGTCGAGTACGACGAAGCCGGCAAGCCCAAGCGCATCGACACCGTGGTCGTCTCCACGCAGCACGCGCCCGAGGCGGAACTGGAGACCATCCGCCGCGATATGATCGAGCTGGTCATCAAGCCCACCATCCCCGCGGGCCTGCTCGACGGCGAAACGAAAATTTATGTCAACCCGACCGGCCGTTTCGTCATCGGCGGCCCGCAGGGCGACAGCGGTCTGACGGGCCGCAAGATCATCGTCGATACCTACGGCGGCAGCGCCCCGCACGGCGGCGGTTGCTTCTCCGGCAAGGACCCGACGAAGGTGGACCGCTCCGCCGCCTACGCCGCGCGCTGGATCGCCAAGAATATCGTAGCTGCCGGTCTTGCGTCGAAGTGCCAGGTGCAGCTCGCCTACGCCATCGGCGTGGCGCATCCCGTGAGCGTGCTCGTCGAGACCTTCGGCACCGGCACGGTCGCCGATACGAAGCTCGAGGAGGCCGTCGAGAAGGTCTTTGACCTGCGCCCGACCGCCATTATCCGCGACCTTGATCTGCGCCGCCCGATCTACCGCCAGCTCGCCGCCTACGGCCACATGGGCCGCGAGGATCTCGGCGTTGCCTGGGAGAAGACCGACCGCGTGGACGCCCTGCTCGCGGCAGTCAAGTAAAGAATTCGAAAATGTGGCAAAAGCCGCCGACCATCAGGTCGGCGGCTTTATTGCGTATCGGGGAAGGTTACAGAAAAGTCATTTACTCGCAGTGCTCCTCGTCCCAGAGCTTTTCGGCCTCGGGACGCCAGCAGGCGGCGTAGGCCTCGCACTTGCCGCACAGGTGCTCCACGCTCTCAGGCGCTTCGAGGTCGGTCGAGTGCGCGCCGGAGCGCGCGACCATCTGGGGCAGCAGCTCCGGATTTTCGAGCATCGGGCAGGGGCGCAGGTGGTTACCGTTGAAGGGCTGACCCTTGCGGTATTCGAGGAAGAGCGGCTGCTGCAAGCACTCGAGGAAACTCTTCTCGCGGATGTTCGCGCCCGAGTAATGGATAAAGACGCAGGGCTCCACATCGCCCGCAGCGTTGATGTGGCAGTAGATGCGCCCACCGGCAACGCAGCCGCCGGCGAACTCGCCGCCGGTGAAGAGGCAGGCGTGGGTGCCGAGCTCCTTGGCCTCGGTCAGCACACGATCCATTTCTTCAAAGGTGAGATTCTGGTTGTGGCCGTATTCCGCCGCCCAGCAGCCCTTGCAGCGCATGTTGCATGTGCTCGTCGGATCCATCAGGATAAGCCAGGGAATGTTGCAGCCATACTTTTCGGCGTTTTCTGCGCCTGCTGGAAGCCGCGGAAGCCACCCTCGTAAGCGGCGTTCGTCAAGAACGTTTTGAGAAGATAGGGGTCGCATTCGCGGATCAGGCGCTGGAGATAATGCGCCCACTTGCCGTCCGGCTCGTTGACGATCATGTGGAGACCGGCGAAGGTCTCAGGCTTCCAGACCGAGCCATGGATCTTCTGCACCATATCGACAAGGAAATTGGTGATGTCGCCGACGTCCTGTGTCTGACCCTTTTTGATGAGAGAATACAGCATGGTCTCAAAGGCTTTGCGCTCTGCTGCATGGGCGATCTTCTCTGCTGCGTTCCTGTTGCCACGCTGCCTTTCCGTGTCCGCGCGAAGCGGACATTCTCGATCAGGAGGAAAGGGCGCGATCCCTTTCCTCGGTTGCCTGTGCGGCGATCTTCTGGAGCTTTTCCATGCGCGCGTCGAGCTGTGCGCTGATCTCGGCGCACTCATAGAGCTCGCGCTCCACATAGTCCATCTCGGGGAGATTTTTCTTGTAACGGATCTTATGCTCAAGGCTGGCCCACCAGTCCATCGAGATCGTGCGGAACTGCACTTCAACCCGCATGAGCCGCTTCTGGTCGTGCAGGAAGATGGGCGTTTCGACGATGAGATGGAGGCTGCGGTAGCCGTTGGGCTTGGGGTTTGCGATGTAGTCCTTGCGCTCGATGAGCGTGATGTCGTCCTGACGCAGCAGCGCGTCGGAGAGCTTGTAGATGTCCGACGGGTGCGAGCAGATGACGCGCACGCCTGCAATATCGTTGAGGTTCTGCTCAATGCTCTCCACAGTCATGGGATAGCCGCGGCGGGAGAGTTTTTCCATGATGCTCTCCGGTGACTTGAGACGTGTTTTGATCGTTTCGATGGGGTTGCGGTCGTATTGCAGGGAAAGCTCTTCATTGAGCACATTGAACTTCGTTTCCACTTCCATGATCGCGCAGCGATAGTAGCTCATCAGCTCACGATACGGCTGGAAGTATTTCTGAACCCACTGCTGTACCTCGCCGCGGGAGAGACGCGAGAGCAGCACCTGCTCGAGATAAGTGCGATCGACAAGCGGACGGATCGGCATGTCTTCAGCTCCTTTGTTTAGCATTTTACAGACCGCGTGAAAAAGACGCGGCCTGATAAAAACAGCATAGCAAAAAGGCGGGGCGGTTTCAATGCATAAGCTGTTAACTTTTTGCCGGCCACCCGGACGGGAAAGCCCCATCTTTATCTTAAAAAGTAACAAAGGAAATTGTCGAAAACTATGGGCAAACGCAGTGGCTTATCCGATTTTCTGACAGCCGGGCAAAAATGTCAGGGAGCACAAAAAAAGCGCCCCTTCCATGCGGAAAGAGCGCTGGGAAAACCATGTGAAATTGAGACGGTCATGTGCCGAGAACGTGCGCCGTCATCATCTGCCAGAGGATGGAGAGCTGCGGCGTGGATACAAGAACAAAGGCGAGGATAAAGACGAACCAGAGCTTTGACATGTCTTCCTCTTTCTTGCAGAGAAAATAGCAGTAGGAAAGATATGCGACCGCGTCCACGATCAAAACCGTGAGGAACATGGTGAGAAAGCCGTCCTCGCTCTGCTCGGCGGTGCCGGTGTAAAGCGAGAGAAGGGAATAGTATAGAAATGTGACGGTAAACGGCCACTTGAGCTTGCGCCAGTCGTGAATGCGGTTCTTTTTGTTCATGGAAGGGCTCCTTTTTGCGTTTTTTCCAGTATACTCTGCGCCGGGGCGGATTGCAAGGGGAAATGACCTTGCCAAGCGGCTGCGCGGTGTGGTAGACTGCAAAAAAAGGAGGGATAAGCATGCTGGATACGCTGATCCGCGGTGCGAAGATCATTGACGGTACGGGGAAGGCGGCGTTCACGGCGGACGTCGGCATTTTAGACGGCATGATCGCAGCGGTTGGGAATTTGCCGGACGCGCAGGCGTTTTCGACGATCGAGGCCGCAGGCCGCTGCCTGACACCGGGATTTATCGATATGCACCGCCATGCCGACGCGGCGGTGTTCCGCAAGGATTTCGGGCGAGCGGAGCTTTGCCAGGGGCTGACGACGATCGTGAACGGCAACTGCGGCATGTCGCTCGCGCCGCTTGCGGGAAAGTATGCGCCCGCCTGCGCGCGCTATCTCGCGCCCATCACGGGGGAGATCACGCCGGAGCTGCGCTTTGATTCACTCGCTTCCTATTTCAAGGCGGCGCAGAGCCGCGGCCTGCCGCTCTCCTGCGCGCAGCTTGCCGGCATGGGAACACTGCGCACACTTGCCGCGGGCTTTGAAGCGGACGAGTTATCGCCGCTTGAAATGAGAGAGATGCACTATCACATGGAAAAGGCGCTCGCCGACGGCGCGTGCGGCGTATCGCTCGGCCTTGGCTACGCGCCGGAGATCTTCTATTCGACCGACGGACTCATCCGCGCGCTTGCGCCGCTGTATCAAAGCGGCGTGCCCATCTGCGTGCACATGCGTCAGGAGGGCGACGGCGTGGTGGACGCGCTGCGTGAGATGATCGAGGTCGCCCGCGCGCTGCAAACGCCGCTGGAGGTGAGCCATCTCAAGGCCATCGGCGGGCGAAACGCACGCAAGGCTGTACCGGAGATGCTTTTGCTCATTGCCCGGGCACGGGAGGAAGGGCTTGACGTGATGTGCGACGCCTATCCCTACACCGCCGGCTCAACGCAGCTCATCCACGTGCTGCCGCCGGAGTTTCAGGCGGGCGGGACAGAGACGCTGACGAAGCGCCTGCGTGATCGCGCCGCGCGTGAAGAGATGCGCGCGCGGATGGAAACGGGCAGCAATTTTGAAAATATCACGCTGCTTGTCGGATTTGAAAACGTCGTCGCCATCGGGCTTCGGACGGACGAATATCGCCGCTTTGAGGGAAAGAGCATCGCCGAGATCGCGCGGACGCTTCAAAAAGACCCGTTTGACGCGCTCTTCGACCTGCTGGCGGCGGAACAGTGCAATACGGGGATGATCGACTACATCTCGGACGAAGAAGACGTGAAAGATATCCTGCGCGCGCCGTTCTCGGGCGTCATTTCGGATGCGACGTACCCCAGCGGCGGGCGTGTCCACCCGCGCGTGTACGGAACATTCGCGCGGCTCATTGAAAAATACGTCGTGCAGGAGCGCGTGCTCACGCTCGAGCAGGCTGTGCACAAGGTGACGGGGCATGCGGCGGACCGCTTCGGCTTTGAGAAAAAGGGCGTCATCGCGGCGGGCATGGACGCAGACCTTTTGCTCTTCTCGCCCGAAAATATCCATGAGCAGGGCACGTACGCACGGCCCAACCTGCCTGCGACAGGCTTTGACGAGGTGTTTGTACTCGGCGAGCGCGTGATCGAAAACGGCGAGTATCGCGGCGGCAGCAGCGGGGAAATGCTGGGCCTGAGAATGGAATATTGAAATCTTAAAAAATTTTTCAGGTGCATTTCAGCCGCCGTATGATATGCTGTTTGCGAAGAAAAAGATAGCGGGAGGTTTGATCAAGTGGAGTGCTTTTGGGATACGGTGGATACGATCGGCGAGGGCTTTGGCTTTTCGCTCTTCGGCGCGCGGCATTTGGTGACGCTTGCGCTGTATATTGCCTTTGCCGCGCTGAGCTGCAAGCGCTACAAGGCGGCGGACGAGAAGAGGCGGGCACAGCTGCGAAAGCTCTTCGCCGTTCTCCTGCTTGCGGACGAGGCGTTCAAGCAGATCGGTTTGCAGATCGGCGGGAATTTCAACTGGGACTATCTGCCGCTGCACCTGTGCTCGATCAACATTTTTCTTATCGCGCTGCACGCGTGGAAACCGAACAGGCTGCTTAATAACTTCCTCTACTTTATCTGTATCCCCGCGGCGACGGCGGCGCTGTTGTTCCCGACGTGGACGTCGCTTCCGGCGGTGAACTTCATGTTCTGGCATTCGACGAGCGTGCACATTCTGCTTGCGGCCTATCCCATCATGCTGTTTTCGGGCGGTGAGATCCGACCGAGCGTCAGGTACATGGGCAAGTGCTTCTTGCTGCTGTTGGCGATGGCGGTGCCGATTTATTGCGTCAACCTGCTGCTCGATACGAATTTCATGTTTCTGATGTACGCGCCGGACGGCAACCCACTTGCGTGGTTCCGCGACCGTTTCGGTTATCACTGGATCGGCTTCCCCGTGCTGCTCGCGGCGGTGTTCGCGCTGATGGATGTGCCGGTTCTGCTCAAGGGACGACAGGAAAACAAGGCGATCCGTGCGGCGGAATAAAGATAAAGAAAAAGCGATTCTTCCATGTGGAGGAACCGCTTTTTTTGCGCGTTTTCCTTGACGGGCGGTGGCCTTTCTGATAGGGTAAAGTCAAACTGGAGAACTGGAACCCGATGCATGGTATGTCGGGCGTGAGGAGGGGAAAACGTGGAAGAAAATCTGTTCCGTTCTATCCCACGGGTGGACGAGCTGCTCGATCGGGGAGAGCTCAAGGCGTCGGTGCTGTCGCCGGCCTTGCTGCGCGAGAGCGTGCGCGAGGAGCTGGACGCGCTGCGAGGCGAGGTGCGCGGCGGACGTTCCTCGCTGCCGGAGACGGACGAGCTGTGCGCGCACATTCTGGCGCGGGCGGAAGAAAAGCAGATGCCGTCGCTGCGTACAGTCATCAACGCAACGGGCGTGACGCTGCACACAAACCTCGGCCGCGCCTGCCTGAGCGAGCGCGCGGCGAACGCCGCGGCGGAGGCCGCGTACGCCTATTCCACGCTTGAATATGACGCGGCGCGGGGCTGCCGCGGCTCGCGCCACAGCCATGTGGAGAGCCTTTTGTGCCGTCTGACGGGCGCGGAGGCGGCGATGGCTGTGAACAACAACGCTGCGGCGGTGCTGCTTATTCTATCCGCACTCGCCTGCGGGGGCGAGGTCATCGTCTCGCGCGGCGAGCTTGTCGAGATCGGCGGCTCGTTCCGCATTCCCGAGATCGTGACCCAGTGCGGCTGCACGCTGCGCGAGGTCGGCGCGACGAACAAAACGCATCTGCGCGACTATGAGGCTGCTGTCAGCGAGCAGACGCGGGCGATCTTAAAGGTGCACACGAGCAATTACCGCATTGTCGGCTTTACCGAATCTGTGCCGCGGGAGGCGCTTGCCGCGCTCGCGCGGGAAAGGGGGCTGCCGCTCATCGAAGACCTCGGCAGCGGTGCGCTCGTGGAGTTGGAACAATACGGGATCCACGGCGAACCGACGGTGCAGAGAAGTCTGCGCGCGGGCGTGGATGTTGCATCGTTTTCCGGCGACAAGCTGCTCGGCGGGCCACAGGCGGGGCTGATCGTCGGCAGAAAAGAATACATTGAACGGCTCAAAAAGCACCCACTCGCGCGGGCGCTGCGCCTTGATAAGATGACGCTTGCCGCGCTGCACGCGACGCTGCGGGCATATCTGGACACGGATACCGCCGCGCGCGAGATCCCGACGCTTGCCATGCTGTCGGCAGGAGAAGAGGCGCTGCGCGAAAAGGCGCTGCGCCTGCAACAGGTACTTGCCGGCGCAGGGGTCGCCTCGCAGCTCGTGAAGACGGGGGACGCGGTCGGCGGCGGCAGCGCGCCGGCGCAGGAGCTTCCCGGTTGGGCGGTTGCGCTTGATCCGGGAAAGCATAGTGTAGATGAACTGGAAGAGCGGCTGCGCATGCGCGCAAAGCCCATCGTTGCGCGCATCCACCGCGGGCAGTATCTTCTGTGCGTGCGCACGATCGACGAAAAGGACTTTGCCGGGCTTGCCGCGGCGGCTGCGGAGGCGCTGCGATGAAGCACGTTATCATCGGCACGGCGGGTCATGTCGACCATGGCAAGACGGAGCTTGTCAAGGCGCTCACGGGCGTGGACACCGACCGGCTGGCCGAGGAGAAAAAGCGCGGCATCACGATCGACCTCGGCTTTGCGCGCCTCGACTTTCCGGACGGGAGCTGTGCGAGCATCGTCGATGTGCCGGGGCACGAGAGGTTCATCAAGAACATGCTCGCCGGCGCGGGCGGTGTCGACCTTGCGATGCTTGTCGTCGCGGCGGACGAGGGCTTCATGCCGCAGACAGTCGAGCATCTGGACATTCTGCAGCTGCT
>ERZ824600.2347-NODE-2347-length-20466-cov-10.475675_pt1 | contig 20466 bp, 14 predicted proteins | sample MGYA00519933_ERZ824600 | MGnify/ENA primary metagenome ERZ824600 (study PRJEB31778, sample SAMEA3449178) | human gut metagenome | biome: human gut; feature: human-associated habitat; material: faeces | place: United Kingdom | collected 2010/2012 ... | reverse complement strand
CATGTAGCTGTCGGCGGCCACGGCGGCAGCGGTGAAGCTGTTGTTCTTCCACCAGCTGATGAGCGCGGCCACGGTGGTGATGCCGGCGGTGACCAGCTGCTCCACGGTGGTGCTCTCGATGGGCAGCACGGGCTTGCCCATTGCGCTCAGCACCTGATTGGTCAGGGCCAGCAGGAGCACAGCGGTGCGGGCCAGGGTAGCGGCGGAGATCTTGTTGCTCAGTTCCATAAATCAGTTCCTCTCTTTCATTCGTTCATGGTTCTCAAGGTCGGCGATGCGGTGGTTGGCCACCTTCATCTGCTCTTCCAGAATGGGCACGCGGCGGGCGAAATTGTTGTGCTCGCGCACCTCGCGGGTCAGCTCTTCGAGCTTTGTGTCGGTCACGGCCTGACTGCGGCTGTTGGCGATCAGCACCCCGATCAGGGTCACGGCACCGGCGATCAGGGCGGACAGGATGCTTTCCATTGGATTCACCTCCTTCTTAACCTGTCCAGCGGCTTTTGGCGGGGCGGGTGTCCACATGGACCCAGCCCACAGCCCGTCCGGCCCGGGGCGGGTACCGGCCGATGCCGCCGGTGCCGGGCAGGCAGGTCTCTGCATAGGCGGCCAGCTGCTCCACCGGGATGCCCTGCACCCGGATGTCGGCAGCGCGCCCATACAGATGCTGGCTGTAGGCGGCCCCGCCCACGGATTTGTTGTGGGCGGCGGTGCGGTAGCCGCTGGTGATGACTACGGGGCGGCCGAAGTGGTCGCGGATCTTCTGCAGCAGGGCGGCAAGGCTGCTGTCCACGAACACAGGGTCCGAGCCATCTTTGCAGGCAAACTCGGCCACGGTGAAGTTTGCGCTCAGCTTCCGGGTGCCGTCCCGCGTGCGGGACCAGGCTTCAAGCATCGGCTTCCACCTCCGCCAGCAGGGCTTCCACGGTGCTGCGCAGACGGGCGGGCACCTCGTCCAGCGTCTTGATACCCTTGCGGATCAGGGCTGCATAAATTTTCGCCATCAATTTTCCTCCTTTTCTTCGTACAGCTCGCACAGGGCCACCTGAAGATCGGTGACACTGCTCTCCACGGCGGTCACCTGCGTCAGCAGGTCCGCGAGGGTGGGGTAGTGGTAGCCGGTGAGCCAGATCTCTACGGTGTAGCCGCCGGTCGACGTTTCTGTTGCAAAGTGCAGGGTCCCGTTTGTCTGGAAAGTCGTGTTGGATGCGAAAATTCCAGTGCCATTTCCGTAGTTATGATTGGCGGTGCCGCCTTTTGCAATGTCTACTTCCTCGCCGTACCCGCCGGTACTGCTGTTATATTTCGTCTTGACGTGCACGTAGTCCAGGCCGTCTGGCATTTTGATATCGTAGGTCTTCCACCTTTTTCCGGTTTCTTCGTAGTGGTTCCACACCAGCCGGGGCTCCGACTTTACCGCCACGGCGGCAGCGATCTTGTCATTGAGCGTTTTGGCGCTGAGGGTGCCGTCCGGGGCGATGTCCAGGTAGTCCCCTACCTTTACGCCGCCCAGGGCGTCCGCTGTGGCGGCAGGCAGCACGTACTCCTGGGCCAGCATCACGGTCTCGGTGCTGCCGTCGCCCTTGGTCACGGTCATTGTGTTGCCCTGCACGGTCAGCGCCTTGAGGTACACGCCGCTCCCCGCTTCCACCGCGCCCACGTCCTCCGCCGTCAGCGGGGTCTCCTTCCCGGTGCCGCCGTGTTCCGTACCCAGCACCCCGGTCATGGCCGGCAGGCTGGTGGTGTCCTGGGTGGTAAAGCTCTTTTCGCTGCCGTCGGCCATCGTCACGGTCAGGGTGCGGCCCTCCAGCCGGATGCTCTGCACCACCGCCGCACCGCTGGCCGGCATGGCTCCCACATCCTCAGCCGTCAGGTGCACCGCGCCGCCCTTGCCGTTGACGCTCACCACCTTCCCGGTCTCCGGGGCCGCTGCCTCTGCCCGGGCCGCCGCAGCCTCTGCCCTCACTGCCGAATTTTCAGAGTTTTCAGCCCCTGCCGTTGCCGTCCGGGCCGCCGTCTCTGCCTGGTCCTTGGCATTCACCGCCCGGGTTGCTGCGGTGGCCGCTGTCTCGGCGTTGGTCTTTGCGCTGGCTGCGGCCTGCTGTGCCGTGTTGGAGTATTCCAGCACCCGGGCCACAAAGGTCTCGTACTGGGTGGGGCTGATTTCCACGTCTCCGTCGGTGTTCAGAGTGCTGTAGCACTCGTACTTGGTGGGCCTTGTCAGGGCCCGGTAACCGTCCGCACCCAGAGCCAGCAGCATCCACTGGCCGCCGGGGCTGGCTGTCAGGGTCTTGTCCACCGCCACGCTGTCTTCGTCGTCCAGCAGCACCGGTGCGGGCAGGGTGCCGTCCAGCCACTGCACATGCAGCGTCACGCTCAGGCCCTGCCATTCTGCCGGCAGCTCAAATTCCAGCTTTTCCACCCCGGCGCTGCTCTGGCCGCCCACCTTCAGCACCCGCACGTCCGGGGCAAACTCCGCCCCGGCAAAACTGCGCTTCAAGATCTTCACACGCATTCGCGTCTCCTCCTTTCGCCCTTCCAGTCTACCGCACTCCGCTGCACAAAAAACCTGCGGACTTTCTGCCAAAGCAAGAGCACCCCGGCAGCCATTTCCGGCCGCCGGGGTGCTCTTGCTTATCTCAGGTCTGCGTAGGGGTCATTTACCGTGGTGGTCTGCGCCTTTTCGGCGTTCTTCAGCCAGGTGGCAAAGGTTTTCTGCTCGTACAGGGCGTTCCCGTCCCCATCGGTCAGGGCCAGCAGCATCTCCTCCAGCTTCTGCCGGTCATAGTCGCTGCCGGCCAGATACTCCGGCTTGCACACCTCCGTGATCTTGCTCTTCAGGTTCGTCACGCTCTTTCCGGCCCGCAGCAGCCGGTCAAGTTCTTCCTGCACATCCTGTGCCCGGCCGCTGTCCACGGCCGCCACCAGGTCATCGGTCACGCTGTCGTTGTCGCCCTTCAGCACCTCGTTGGCCCGCTTGTTCACGGCGCCGGTCACGCAGTCGATCACGGCCTCCCGCTTGTCCGCGTCAGCCTTTGCGCCTTCCCGGATGCCCAGCGCCTCGTACAGGTCCCGGATCACCTGCCGCGTCAGCTGCTGGCGCTGGCTGTCGTTGCCGTTCACCTGGGCCTGGGCCGCCTGCTGCACCCGGTCGTCGTACTTTGCAAGGCGGGTCTTCAGCTGCTTGTAGGCCTCTTCCTCCTTGCCCATCTCCTGCAGCTTCTCCATGGCCGCCTGCGCCTCGCCCGCGTCGCCGCTGGCATAGGCATCATACAACCGGTCATACTGGCCAGTGGCGCTGCTGGGCAGGCTGTTAAAGGTAAATTTCCCGCCGCTGGCCACGTTCTCCGCATCCTTCACATAGCCCTTGAACGCTTCGATGATCTTCCGCCCGTTGCCAAAGGGCACGCCGGCAATTTCCAGTCCGTCCTCCATCAGGGTCAGGGCGTACTTCTCCACTTTGCCGTGGTGGGCGGCCAGCTTCGTTTCGTCCATGTCTGCCGTGTCCTTGCGCAGCTCGCTCACAAACTTTGTCACGTCCCCAGCCAGATCGTTCACGGCGCTGATGTTCGTGGCGCTCACCACATCATAATCCTTGCCGTTCAGGGCGTTGTCCACCAGGCTGTACACCTCGCTGCCAAACAAAAAATTTCCGGCCGCGCTCTCGGTAAACAGCCCGGTAAAACGGCTCAGCAGGCTTTTCAGGGTCACGTCCCCGTTTTCGTCCTGCTCCCGGTCCCACCGGTGCAGCAAAAAGTCCGCGCCGATCTTCATCAGGGCAAACACCACCGTCTGCGCCACCTGGCTCCCCGCCGCCCGCTGCAGCTGCTTGCCGGCCCGCTGCAGCTCTGCCTTGGTCTCTTCCGTTTCGCCCTCTTCAAACCGCGCTTTCTGGGCGTTGTAGTCCATCACGGCGTCAGCCAGGATGCCGTAGTTCTGGAACCGCTGGGTGGTAAACATGGTCAGCTGCTTCAGCACCTCGTTGGGATTTCTCTGGATGCCTGCCCGCTGCATCACGGTATAGTTGGGCTGGGTCTGCTCGATCACCTTCTGGTACATCCGGTTCACGGCCTGCCAGTAGTCCTCGCTGCCCTCCTGGGCGGCCCCTTCGGCAAATTCGCCCGGGTGGTTCTTCACATAGGCCTTGCTGCCCTCCCACAGCGCCGCCACCGTCACCTCGTCCACGCCGTTGATCCACCCGGTCAGGGCTTTCGGCAGCTTGTCCATAGCCTTTTCTGCCGGCGTGAGGCCTTTGCCAATGCTGGCCAGTTCGCCCCGCTGGCTGCCGCGCTTGCGCCACTCCAGCAGCACGTCCCCGTGTTCCGAGATCTCCGTCTCCAGCGCCGCCCGCTGCTTCGGGGAGAAGTTCTTTACAAAGGGCACCACCGACGCCATGGTGTCGGCGCCCAGCACGGCCGCCGCCGTGGGCAGACTGGCTGCCTGCGCAATGGCCACGCCCGGATTCAAAGTCAGGATCGCCCCGGCGTAGTTGCCCCGCAGCCGGTCGAGCACCTTGTTGGCCGTACTCGGTCGCCTGCGCTGCTTGGTCTGCAGGTCGGTCAGTAGGTCGTTGACGTACTCCACCGCGCTGCGGCCCCACTGCTCCTTGATGATGCCGTTTTTCAGGTTGTACACGCCATCTTTTGTTTCCACGTTGCTGTTCAGCACCTTCTGCACGTCCCGGATGGGCAGTGCCAGGCCCGCATAAGCCGCCGTGTCCCGGATGCTGCGCTGCACCACATTGCTGCACTCTTCCAGCAAAATGGGCTGCACCGCTTTCTTTACACGGTTCTTCAAAAAGCCCCGGCCCTCAATGGTGGCGTCAAGGTTCAGCCCCTCGATCTGGGTCGCCAGGGCGCTCTTGTCCACCGCAATGGGGTAGTAGTTTTTCACCCCCGCCCGGTTATAGCCCAGCAGCTGCATGCTGGTCTCGTTGATCAGGTTTGTGGTGTACTGGTTGAACAGTTCCTGCATGTCCGCGATCCACGCCCGGTCGTAGTCGGTCAGAGCGTTTTCCACCGTCTGCAGCACCGTGTCCGCCATCGGGGTGCCGTCGGCATTCTGCAAGCCGCCCAGGTGCACGGTCTGGTCCTCCTGGTAGGCCCGTTCAATGTTTCCTTTTGTGTACTGTTCCATGTTCGGCACCGTCAGGCCGCCGTTCAGCAGGTGCTGGCGGCTGTCCGCATTCTGCAGATGCATGTACAGGCTGCACAGCATGGCGTGGTTCAGCGGCACGCTGTTGCCCTTGGTGTCGGTCAGGCCGATGTCCACCGTCTCGGCCCCCGGCCCGGCAAAGGCGTCCATCTCTTTCAGGTGGGTCTTGCCCGTCACGTCCGCAAAGAGCTTCTCGCCCTTGATGATGATCTCGCTCTGCCGGCGCTGGCCGTCGTTCAGCATCCTCGCCAGCTTCTCCATCTGGCCGTTCTTTGCGTAGCCGCCCAGCATGCGGAACACCCGCTCGCCGCCCAGCATGTCCAGCTGGTACTTGGTCAGCGTGTTCCGCAGCCCGTCAAACCGCCCGCCGGGGCGGTTGCCCTTGCTGGTTTTCACCTCGTAGGCAGCAGCGTCCGCAATGGCGCTCACTTCCTCAGCCTTTGCAAGGCTCAGGGTCTTGTTTTCGGTGCGGATCACATGCAGCGTGCTGCTGGTAATGGCTTTCAGCAGCCGCAGCTGGTCCACTGTCATGGGCAGGCTGACACGGTTCTCCGTGTCCCGGATGCGCGCTTTCAGCCGGTCCTGCAATGCCCTTGCCTTCTCACTGTCCGGCAGAGCTTCCGCCTGGGCCAGCTGCTCGTGCAGCTTGTCCAGCCGGACGTTCTTCGTGGCCGTCAGGTCATCGTACAGCGTCTGGATCAGCTCCGGCACCTTGCTCTGCTTCCAGTCCTCGGTCATGGCGTTGGGTGCTCCCTCGCTGCCCATGCTGGCCATAACGCTGCTCTTCAGCCGGGTCAGCTGGTCCACCGCTTTGTGGTTCAGGGTCACAAGGTTTGCCAGCTTGGCCACCTCCGCCGCCTCCACGATCAGCCCCTTCTGCACATACTTGCCCTGCTGGGGCCGCAGCACCATCTGGTTCAGCTGGGCCGCGTTCGCCCGGATGCTCCGTTTCAGCTCGTCCGCCTTCCGGGCGTCCCGGGCCCGCTGCACCCGGTTCTCGGCTACTTTCTTCGCAATGGCAATGTCCTCGTCCCGCTGCTGGCGGGCCACTTCCAGCGCAATGGCGTTCCGCTCCGTCTGCTTCTGGTACCACTCCGCAGCTTTCTGCTGGTTCATCAGTTCCCAGTCCTGGATCTCCCTGTCCTGGATCATCAGCGAGCGCTCCGCCCGGTCGGCCCGGCGCTGCTCCTGCTTCACCTGATCGGCCAGATAGTCGTTTTCTTCCCGCAGCTCGCCCATGCGTTCCTTGTACCACAGCTTTGCCGCGTCCATGTCCTCCTGCCGCTGGGCTTTCAGCCGCTGCTCCTGCTGCTTCAGCTTCCGGCGGAACTCCTCCCGCTGGTAGGTGATGTACTCGTTCACGTCGCCCAGGTTGGTAAAGGTCTTTCCGTCGATCTTCACAGCGCTCCGGGTCTCGGTGCGCTGGTTGGCGGCCAGTCGGCGGGCAAACTCCTGCCGCTGCACTTTCTGGACACCCTGCATGCCCTTCTCCACCTCGGCGGCCCTTGCCTCGTCTCCGGCCGCCGCCTTGGCCATCTGCAGCGCCTGCTTCTGCATGCCCTCAAAAATAGCCTGGGCGTCGGTCATCTCGGGCACGTTCATAATGTCCTCGATCATCCGCCCGGCCAGCTCCACCCGGGCGTCCTCGTACTCGGCCTCGTCCGCAAAGCGGCTGCGCATCTCCGGCTTGATGCTGTCATGCAGATTCATCAGCACGTCCAGCCACTCGGTGCTCTCCATGCTCATGACACCCTCCACACCGGCCTGCTGGGCCGCCGCTTTCCACAGCGCCCGGGCACCGTCCTGGATGCCGCCCACGGCCCGGGTGTCGTTCACAATGCTCTCGTACTGCTCCGCCGGGTTGCCGTCCCGCACGCCGTCGGCCTGCCGCAGGGCCACACCGTGGCTGCGGGCCTCGGCCACCGCCGCGCTCCAGCTGCCGTACCGCTTCACCAGCTCCGCCTTGGCCTTGCCGGTCTTGTTCACGGTGTACTCCAGCCGGTGCAGTTCCGGGTATTCGTCCCACAGCTCGCTGTTGCGGTAGGTCGCCCCGTCCAGCACTTCGCCCGCCAGCGTTTCGGCCAGCGCCTGGGCCTTTGTCATGTCCGCACCGTCCGCTTTCAGGTAGTCCACCAGCACCCGGGTCTCGTTCGCCAGCTTCACCCGGTCGGCCCGGCTGGCGTTGGCTTTCGTCCACCGCGCCGCCAGCCCGTCCAGGCTGTCCTGGCTCACCTTCACACCCCTCGTCACCCCAAAGAACTGGCTCAGGGTGTCCAGTGCCGCCGCCGTGTTCGCAATATCCCGGCTCGCCTGCCGCTGGTCGTTCTTCTTTGCCTCCCGGCCGGCCTGCTCCGCCAGCTGGAAACGGAACTTTGCAAGACTGCTTTCCTGCGCCAGCTCTCCGGTCTTGTAATACTCCCGGATCTCCCGCACCACCTTGTCCGCATCCACACGCCCGCTGTATTCCTTGCTGGCGGCAACCCTGCCGTCTGCTGTGGAGATGTCCAGCGTGAACTGCCTGCGCTCGCCGCCCAGCTGCTCGGCCATTTTCCGGATCTGTTCCAGCTGCTGCGCCGTGGGGGCCGTGTCCGCCGAAATGTCCACGCCCGGCGCTTCCGCCATCACACGCACATTGCCGTCCAGCAAAAACTCATTCAGAGCTTCCGTGCCGTTCTTCACTTCCGCCGGGCCGAACACCTCCAGAATTTCCCGGTGGTCGGTGTCCCGGCTGCGGTCATTCTGGGCAAAGTCCAGCATCTGGCCGTCCGGCAGAATGTACCCTGCCCGCCGGAATTCTTCCGTCACGCCGAACTGCTCCTTCGCCAACATCCGCCGGTACTCCGCATTGCCGCCGTACGCTTTGGCTCTGGCATTGTAGGCGTTCTGTGCATCCTTGGCCTGGGCGTCCTTCCGCTGCTGCAGACGCTCATTGGCTGCTTTCATCTGCTCCGTCAGGGCGCTGTCCCGCTCTTCCAGCGCGGCCAGGCGGCTGTTGTACTCCTTGCGCTTTGCAAGGTAGTCCTGGTATTCTGCGCTGTCCCGGTAGGCCTTGCCCTCTGCAGAAAAAACGCCCAGCGCCTTTTTCTTTGCCTCGATCCGCTGCACTTCGGCACTGTTCAGCCATGCACTGCGTTCTTCCTTCAGGGCACTGCGCTGCTTGGTCAGCTGCTGCTGTTCGGTGCGCAGCTTTGCCAGCTCATCCTGCTCCGCCAGCTGATACCGCACATTTTTCTGCACAGCTGCATTGTTTTCCTTGCTTTTGGCAGAGGTTTGTGCTATAGTAGTGTCAGAAGATACTTCCTGAGCATCCGCAAGGGTGCTCCGCACAGCTTTCGGGAGCTGTGTGGGAGTATCTTCTTTTTTTGTCATATTTCCCTCAGTGTCAAACGTCACATAGCTTCCATCTGTCCAGCATACCTCATGAACATAGAAATTCTTCATGCCATTCTGCCGGGTGTATTCTCTTACAATCACGCCTTCATACAGCTTTGTTCCGTCAATTTCGACGGGCGCTGCAAAGACATAAGTATCATACCCTCGTCCCTGCCAGTTTTGCTCATACCCGATTTGCTTTCCTTTTTGAATTACTTCGGGGACTGCAGCAACCGCAACCTGTTTTGCTTTGCTGTTCCCATGCTGCACCGTTGCACGTGCACCGCTCTTTGTCAACTCCACCGTTCCGAAGTTTTCACGAATCACTTTGTTTCCTATAGAATCAAAGAATTCTTCAACATTGGAAATGTTTTCGTTTCGCGTTTTTCCGAAAGACACCTCTGTTCCTTCGATTGTCGCCACCGGTTTCATTTCTTCCAATTCGTCCAGATGGCCGTTCATCTGCTCTACCAGAGAATCTTTTCCCTCGTGCAGTTTGAACCGCACCCCCTGCGCCGCACCCTCACTCTTGAGGGCTGCGGCGTTTTCTTTTGCCGCCCGCAGGTTGTCCATGGCCTTTTCCGCATGGGCAAAATAGGCGTCCTGCAGGGCCCGCTTTTCCGCCTCGGCCAGACGCTGGGCTTTCAGGGCCGCCCGGTTCTCCGGGTCAAGGGTCAGCGCTTCCTTTGCCCGGCTGATGATGCCGTTCAGCATCTCCTTCACGGCGGTCATCACCTTGTGGATGGTGCCTGCCTTGCCGGCGTTCTTCTCCGCCTGCGCCCGCTGGAACTCCGCCCACCGGGTCACGCTCTCGGCACTGTCAAAAATGCCGCGCCAGCTGTCTGCCACCAGTTCCTCTGCAGCCTGCTCATAGGTCAGGCCCTGGGCGGCATAGTCCTTCACCTTGTCCCGGATCAGCTCGTCCACGTTCTCAAAGCCCTCGCTCTTCGCCAGGTACTCCAGCGCCGTGTTCTGCACCGCCTTGGCACCCTCGGCATCCAGAGCGTTGTACCAGTGGTAGTCCTCGTGCAGCACCGTGCCAAACACGTCTCCGTTCCGGTCGCCAAAAAAGATGCGGCCCGTCTCGGTGTCCACATAGGCTTTCACCCGCTCGCTGGGGCTTCCGTCCGGGCCCAGCAGCACGCTCTTCAAAATGGCGTCCGTGCCGGTTCCCGCCGCGTTCAGCCGGATCACCTGGGCTGCCACATCGTCCGCCGCGCGGTCGCTGCCCTTCCAGATCACCCGGCCCTCGCCTTTGGTGCTCTGGTCGGTCAGGGCACCGCCCAGGGCCCCGCGCTCCACCGTGCCGGCTTCCACTTCGCCCTGCCCCTGCAAAAAAGCCGCCCGCAGTGCCTGCTCTCCGCCGGGCTGCTGCAGTACATAGTTCGTGTTCGGGGCAAGGTTGTTCATGCCGCCCGCCAGCTCCAGCGCCTTGTCAAAGGTTTTCACCCCGTCCATCTGGCCCATGCGGTACATGCTGCTTGCTGCCGCCGTGTAGCGTTCCAGGTCTGCAATGCTGTCCGGCACCATCCGGCTGATGGTCTCCGCCGCGCCCTTGCTCACCTTCCAGTCCGTCAGGGTCCGCTGCACGGCCCGCTGCTTCTCAGTCAGGGTCTGCTGGCGCAGCCCCACCGTCCGCCGCAGGCCGTCCGGTGCTTCCCGGCTCTGCTGTGTCGTCTCCTGTGCTTCCTGCTGCGCAGCGGCCCGGCTTTCCGCCTGCGCCTGCTGGTGCAGCTGTTCCGGGTCAAACAGCATGGTCCTGGGGTTTTCCGGGTCTACCGTCCGCACTGCTTCCGTGCCGTCTGCAAAGCGCACCGTCATGGTGTCGTTGCTCATACTTACGCTGTAGCCCTGCCCGTTTTCCACGGTTTTCCCGGCCTTTTCCACGGCACCCTGGCCCGGATCAGCGGCAGGGTTCTCCACCTGCGCCGCCTTGTTCCCGACATTTGTGTCGGGAGCCTCCGCCGCCTGCTGCCGTGTCTGCTGGGCAAGCGTGCGCAGGGCTTTCCGGGTCTCGCTGGCCGTGGCGGGCAGCTCCATGCCGTACTCCTCCGCAAAGGCCGCCCGGTTTGCTTCGTTGGCCGCGTTCGGGGTAAACAGATTGATGGTCTTGCCCGTCAGGGCATCCGCCTCCATGGCGGCCGCCAGCTGCTGCACCGCCGGGTTCTCGCTGCGCACCGCTGGGGCTGCATCTTTCTGGGCAGTTGTTTCCGCAGCGTTGGCATTGTCCGTCTGCTGCACGGCGGCGGCCTGGTCTGCCTGCTGCCGTGCAGCTTCTCCCGGCTCCATGGCCTGCTCTTCCAATGCCCGCTGCGCCGCCGCGGCATCCGCCGCCCGGCTCTCGGTGTCCACCTGCACCGGGGCAGCCGTTTCCATCCCGGCCCGGGCATCCAGCGTCCGGCTCATGGCGCCCAGCCCCGTGCCCACGGCACCGCCCAGGGCACCGGAGGCACCACCCGTCAGGCCGCTCTGCAGCGCCTGCAAAAAGGTGTCGCTCTGCAGCAGCTCGTCGGCGGCCTGCTGGTCGCCGCCCAGCGTGGCATCAATGATCTTGTCCGCATAGGTCTCCACAAAGGCCTGCACCGCATTGTCCACGCCGCCGGAGATCGTGTTGGCGGCCAACTGGCTGTTGCCCAGCCCGCTCACCAGCTTCGAGCTGCGCACAAGATCGGCCAGCTTTCCGGCCACCGTGTCCCGGGCATAGTCCACGCCCATGCTGCGGGCCATGTCCGCCACGCCCACGCTGTTGATGGCCCAGCCTGCGCCAAACTTTGCAAGGCCCACGCCCACGGCCTGGCCTGCGCTGGCGCCCTTCTCCATGTCCTGGCCCATGCTCTCCGCCGCGCCCTGGGCGCTCAGTACCGGCAGCACCAGGTAGGGGCTCACGCCCGCCACAGCCAGGTTCTCCGCCGCGCTGGTGGCAACGCCCATGGCTGTTTTGGCCGCCGGGCTCATGCCCGCCTGGGCCGCTGCCGTGCGCTGCTGGCCGTAATTGTACAGCTGGTAGCCAAGGCTTGTGTCCTTGTCCAGCGCCGTTTTCTGCACCGTCCCGGCAATGCGGCTGCGCATGGTGTCAATTTCGCTCTGGTTGTACCCCATGCCGCGCAGATTCTCGTCGGTGTACTGGGGATTATAATCCATGTCTACCGCCGTGATCAGGTCCTTCAGCTCTTTGCCCCGGGCATCGCTTTCCAGCTCCTTGTCCAGTGCTGCCTCGTTTTTCTGCGTGGCGCGGATGTCCTTCACACCCTGGGTGGTCATCTCGCCCGCCATGGGCACCGCCGACGCCACCGTGGCCGCAATGCCCTTTGTGGTGTCCGCCGTGCGGCGTGCCGCCCGCTCTGCCAGCGGCAGGGCATCATACTCCCGGATGTATGCCCGGGCCTCGTTGATCTCCTGGGCCGTGTACCCCATCTTCAAAAGGTCTCCGGGGCTGTACCGCTGCTTTGTACCGGTTACCTGCACGGCCTGCTCCGGGGCAACGCCCTTGTCCTCCTGAGTGGTGTACTCCTTCTGCCGCAGCAGGTCCACCACCTCCCGGTGCCGGGGGCTTTCGTCCATCCACTGGTTCAGCTCGTCAAAGCGGTCGGTCTGCCGGTCCTTGGCAAGGGCGTTTCCCACCTTCTGCGCCGCCTTGGCGTAGCTGCCGTAGGTGCCCTGCGCAATGGCCCGCTGTTTCGGGGCGTTGTCGCTGCCAACATAGTTCCAGTCCGGTTCGTAGTCCTCCTGCCGGTCCGTGGCCACCGGGCTGCCCGTGTTGCTGGCCATATCCGCCAGCACCTGCTTGCCCAGCGTGTCCGCGCTCACCGTGCCAAGCACCTGCCGCGTGCCGCCGGTCCAGGCCGGGGTACTGGCCGTCGTCTGCAGGCGGCTGGTGCTGGCGGGGGCAGCCGTCATCTGGCTGCGGATCTGCGCCACCTGGGCCACGCTCAGGCCCGTGCCGGCGCTCTTGGCTGCCGGTGCCGCCGGTGTGGTCTTGGCCGTCTGGGTCGTCGTCTTCTTCTTCTGGGCTGCGGTTTTTGCGGCGTCATTCGCTTTAATCTGCTCCCGCATCTGGCGCACCTGTTCTACACTCAGGCTCATGTTGCTCCTCCTTTACCATCCCATAGTCTGCGACACCTGACTGATGGTGCTGTCGCTGTAATTTTTCCGGATCAGATACTCGGTGATCTGGGCCATGTCATAGCCATTGTTTGCCATCTGCTGTGCTTCTCGCAGCGCCGTATTGTAATTGCCGCCTTTCGGGCTGGCCATGCTCACCGACGCCCCCGCCACGCCGTCCACCGTGCCGCTGGTGCTCCACGGCGTTTTGGTGGTCGCTGCCGGCAGCTTGCTGGTCGTGGTTCCCGCCTTTCCCGCTCCGGTTCCTCCCGCCGCGCTCTGGGTACTGGCCTTGGTGCCGGTGTCTGCCTTGATCCATCCCGCATTGGTCAGGGTCCGCTTGTAAAAGTCGTACAGGGGCTCGGTGCCCTTCATGCTGGAAAATTTGTTTGCCATCTGCTGCAGCTGGCTGGTCGTGTAGCCGCCGCTCTTGCTTCCCGAGCTGCTCCCACCGCTTCTCGTGCTTCCGGTGCCCGTGGTCTTGTACCGCTGCTGCAGTCCCAGCAGCGCCTGCTGGTATGCAAGGTTCGAGCTGTTCAGCCGCCCGGCAATGGTGCCGTAGCTGTCCGTGCTGTCCCCGCTCAGTCCTGCCATCTGCAGGTAATTCTTTGCTGCCGTGTCGTTGCCGCTGCCCGCCAGGCTTGCGCCCTGCAGCAGGGCCGCCATCTTGTCCTTCTGGGTATCGCTCATGCCCTCCCAGGCGTCCAGCATCGTGCTGTCCAGTCCGTACTTGGTCAGGGTCTGGGCTGCCAGGTCATCAAAGCCCGCCTGCTTAAAGGCCTGCGCCTGTTCCATGGCGCTGATCTGGTCGCTCAGCTGGGTGCGCTGCAGGCTGTCCGCATACTGCTGCTTCTGTAGTTCAAACTCCTTGTCCCACTGGTAATAGCCCTGGTAGGCATCGTACCCGGTCTTCACCGCGTTGCCCACGCCCTTCACAACGTTCCACACATTGTTCCAGAAGTCGCTGTTCTCCTGCCGTGCCGTGTCCACCCGGCCGCTCAGGTAGTCCCGCCAGTTCTGGGCATTGCTCACGTTGCCGTCATACTCGCTGCGTTCCAGGCTCTGCTGGCCCAGCAGGTCGTCCAGCACGCTGGTGGTGTCACTCATCTTCTGCTTCCAGTTCTGCAAAGCGTCCGCCCGCAGGCTGCTCAGGCTGTTGTCCACGCCTGCGATCTGCTCCCCTGCCGCCTGGTTCGCCGCCGTCTTGGCCCAGTCCGCACCGTACCCGCCCGCCAGGGTATTGGCCGTGCCGGCAGCGGCTGCCGCGCCGTTCTGGGCGTTGGCCACGCTGTTGGCCCGGTACTGCTGGTAGGCGGCATTCAGGGCGTCCGTGTCCACGCCGGTGCTGCCGGTCAGGCTGGCATCCGCCAGCTGCACCAGCTTCTGGTTGATGCTGTCCGTGTAGTTGTTCTGGTAGGCCCCCGGCATAGCCTGTTCGGCCTGGGCCAGCTTCTTCTTTGCCGTGTTCAGTCTCGCAATGGTTCCCATGGTGTCCCCTCCTTACACAAAAAAGAACGGTAAGATCTGCGCCGCCAGTTGCACCGCGCTCAGGATGCCGTTCAGCCACCGGCTGGTGCGCTGGCTGCTCTCGCTGCTGGCCTTGTCGTACTCGTTCTGGCGGTACTGCAGCCCGTCCATCCAGTTGGCCATGTCCTTCTGGTAGTTCTGGTAGTCCTGCTGTTCGGCGTTCTGCAGTCCGCTCAGCCGGCTCTCCAGCCCGGTGCGCTTGGCCGTGTACTCGCTGCGGCTCTGGTCCTGCAGGCTGTTCAGCACGTTGTCCAGGTTGTTCATGGTGGTCGTGTAGGCGTTCTGGCCCGCCTGGGTGCCGTAGCTGCTGCCATAACCGCCGGTCTGGGCGGCGGCATTGGCCTGTGCGTTCTGGTTCGCCAGCTTGGCCGAGCGGGTGTACTGGCTCTTGTACTGCTGGTAGGCCGTGTCGGCGTCCGGGTCGTAGTCAAACTCTTTCATGCCGTCCAGCTGGCCCATCACGTCCTTGATCTTCGGCTGGTACTGGCTCACATAGTCCGCCGGGCGGGTCTTTTCGTAGTTCTCCAGTTCCGTCCGGGCATTGCTCAGTCTGCTCATTCCGTCTCCCCCTTACTGCTCAAAAAATTCTCGCTCATGTTCTCGCTGTCCAGGTTGGTCAGCACGTAGCCCAGCTGTTCCTGCAGCTGGTACAGGTAGTTGCGCAGCGCCCGGGCGTCCTCCGGGTCCATGCTGCTGCCAAAGCTGGGCAGGCTGATGCCGTTCAGCCCCGCTAAACTCGCCATGTTCATCCCTCACTTTCTCGGCCCAGCCCCGGTCACCCGGCCGCCGGTGGTGCCTGCCAGCGTAAAGGCCATGCTCCGCAAAGCGATCTGCCCCGTGCCGCTCAGCTTCAGCCGCATGGTGTCGTGCCGGCGCGGCTCAAAGGGCAGGTTCAGCCGGTCGTGGTCTCCCGTGGCCGCTGCCGTGCGCAGGGTCTCCCAGGGGCCGCCATCGTAGCTCACCGCCAGCGTCACCACGCTGTGGACCTGCGCGTCCAGCCGCAGGGTGATCCGGCTGATGTATTTGTCATCCGTCTCGGTCAGTCCAATGTCCCCGCTCACCGCCTCAAACTGCAGTGCCGCCTCGGCTTCCCCTTCTGTTTCCCGGTCGGGGTCTGCCGCCCACAGGGCCCGGCCATCCCACAGGTACAGCTGCTGGCCGGTGCTGGCCATCTCGTAGCCCACGGCGCTCTCTTCGTGCCACAGGCCCCGCTCCGTGTCGTACACCAGCAGCCGCCCGGCGCTGTCCCCCTGCCGGCGCAGGTACAGGTAATACCGCGCGTCCAGGCTTCCAGCAGCGCACCACGCGGCCCCCGTCAGCTTCCCGGTGTCCAGCGCGCCGGACACCTTGCTGGGCAGGCTGCCGTCCCAGGCCATCACCCCGCCGGGCGAAAGGTAATACAGCGTCTCGTTCAGCACGCACAGGCTGTGGGCGGCGTTGGCTGCCACGCCCCGGCACCGTACGCTGGAAAGCTGGTAGTCGCTGGGTTTGGAGCCGTACAGCTTGTGGATGCAGTTTTCTTTGAAGAACAGCACATACCCCATGCAGCTGGCCGCGCCGGTAAAAGTGCCGTCGCTGCCCACGCTCACGGCGTAGCTGTCCGCTGCAATGCCCCGGTAGCTGTACCAGTTGGTGGGGTCGCCCAGGCGGCAGGCGTAAATGGTGTTCTCCTTCTTGCTGCAGCCCCATACCCGGTTGCCCTGCTCCGTCACAAAGTCCAGATCCGGCACCCGCCGCTCCAGCGTGATGCTCACGGCCAGGCCCTCATTCTCGGTGCGTGCCCCGTCCAGGCTGCGCCAGCTGGTGCCCGTGGCCGTCACCGTCCAGCTGCCATAGTACCGGCTGCTGTCCTGGGCCGGGGTCAGGCTGGCCACAAGGTCGTCTCCTTCCAGCGCCTGCACCACGATCTCTCCGTTCAGGTCTGCCGCCAGCGCGTCACACACCGCCTGCGGCATGCCGGTCAGGGTCACCGTGTCGCCCTCCTTCAGCAGGCTCCCGATCCCCGGGCAGGTCATGCGCACCGTGTTCACCAGCACCTGCACCCACTTGCCGCTCTTGGCGCTCCACTTTTCCAGCACGCTCTCATAGTCGTACAGGTTCCCGGCTTCGCCCTTCAAAAACAGCTGCCCGTCCTCCGGGCTCTCCGGCTCCGTGTCGCCTGCACCGGCCACCTCGTACATCTTGCCCTCCGTGTCGCAGGGGCACACGGTCATCTTCCGGTCGCCCAGCTCCCACTTCGCCCCCAGCGGCTCCAGCTGGCCGGTCTCGGTGTCAAAGGCCAGCCTGTCCGGCCAGATCAGCACCTTGCTGCCCATGCCGGCCAGCGCCTTGCGGTCGTCCGTCAGCACATTCTCCAGCGTCACCGCCGCCGTGCGGCCGGTCTGCCCGTCCGGGGCATATTCCAGCCCCGTGCCCCGGCAGATCAGCAGCCCGTTCAGGTGGTACATGCCGTTTACTTTTTCCACATCCCGCACCTTCTTGCGCAGGGCCCGGGTCTGCAGCGCCGGAAATCCCCGGCCGGAGAAATTCAGCGCCGCCGAGAGCTCCGCCTCGCTGCAGCTGTACGTCTCGTTGATGCCCCCAAAGGCCCGCAGCAGCTGGCGGCTGCCGGTCAGCTGGTTCAGGTTCGTCCCGTCGATCATCTCTCAGTACCTCCACTGCACCCCGCCCGCCGGGGGGTATTTCTGCCGCATCCAGGCTGCAAACTCCTGGCAGTAGTCACTGTACATCTGCAGCTCGTTCACCGCCCGGGCCGTCTCGCCCAGGGCCAGGTCCATCTGGGCGCACAGCCAGTGCTGGTACAGTGCGCTGAAGGCATCCGGTGCCAGCAGCTGGGTGTCATACTCCAGCCCGTCCCCGGCCATGTCGGCGCCCACAGCGTCAAAATCGCCGCAGGCCGAGCGGTTCACCACCGTCTGCCGCAGCCGCGCGTCGCACTGGCGCAGCCACATCTGCTTCATCTCGTCCCCAAAGTCGTTGTTCGGCCGCATCTGGTCGCAAAGTTCAATCGCCTTTCCTGCCGTCATACTCTGTCTCCCTTCAGGTCTCCAGCTCCACATCCTCGATCACAGCCCGCAGTTCCAGCTGTGCCAGATACAGCCCCATATATTTCTGCTGTGTCCGCAGCAGCTCTAGCGGGCAGTCATGTTTCGGCTGCTCCGTGCCTGCCATCGCCGCCGCTTCCACGCAGTTGCAAAAGGCTTTCAGCTTCTCGTAGCGGATCTTCGTCTGCTGATACTCTGCCACAAACCGTTCCTTGTAGTCCGTGCTCAGCATCCCGTCCACAGTGTCCTTCAGCTCTTTCATTCAGTTTCCCTCCTTAGCAAAAACACCCGGCACAGCAAGTGCCTGCCGTACCGGGTGTTCTCTTCACGTTGTTCTTACAGCTTCTGCAGTGCCGGCACGTTCTGCGCCGCCGCCTGGGCCGCCTCGATCTTTGCGTTGGCCGCGTTGTCCATCTCTTCGCTGTGGCGCAGCACCTCGGCCACCGCCGCAGGCACCTCCACGTCCACGCCGCGCTGGATCAGGTACGCCTCGCCGTTCACGCTCACAAAACGGGCGCTGGAGTAGCGGCCGTTGTCCTTGAACAGGTGGATCACCTCGGTGGCGGGCTTCTCCGCCTGCACGTCCTTGGTGTCCTGGGTGGCTTCTTCTGCAGCCTGCTGGGCGGTTTCTTTCTTCACTGCCATTTTGTGTTCATCCTCCGTTCCTCAGTTTGCCTTCGCCTTGGCGCTGTAGCGTGCGCTGCAGCTCTCAATGCGCACCATGTACTGCTCGCTCAGACGCTCGGCGGTCTTCACGGCCTTCCAGCCCACAGAGGCACGCTGGTTCAGGGGGTCATCGCCGTAGCCCAGTTGCTTCACGATGTGCTGCAGGCCGCCGCCCTCCAGCTCGGTGGTGGCGTAGGCGTGGGCGCCCAGCACCAGGGTGCCAAACACCGCAAGGCCGCTGGGGCAGCCGGTGCCCGTCCAGATCTTTGCCTCGCTGGTCTCCACAAAGCGCACGTTGCCGATCTTGCCGATCTCGCCCTCAAAGATCTCCTCGGGGCTGGCGTACTTGTGGGCCTCCACCCAGGCCGGGTCCTTCTTCAGGTCGTAGGCCGTGTACGGGTGGATGATGCACACATAGCTGCCGCCGGCAGAGCCGATGGGATCAGCATTCTGCACCTTCAGCTGGGCCACCGCCTGCTCAATCAGGTCCACCGTCAGCTGAGCGGTGGCGTCCAGGCCCGCACGGCTGCTCACGGGGGTCTCAACGCCGTCGCTCACCTTGGGGGCGTAGATTACGTTGGTGCCGCCGGCCAGAATGTCGCGCACGATGGTGTCCATGGTGCGGCCGCTCTGGCTTGCCAGCACGCTGGTGGCCTGCACCACGTTGTTGTCAATGGTGGTCATCTGCACCATGTCGGTCAGGGGCACCCAGCCGCCGTACTGGTGCACCTCAGCGGTCACCGTGGTCACGGTCAGGGCCTGACCTTCCGGGGTCACGCCCTCGGTCAGGGGCGTGGTGGCCTTGGGCAGCGCGTCATACTTGCGGAACTCGATGGTCTTGCCGTTGTTGGCCGGGATGGGGTAGCTGTCGCCGAACTGGTCATGCACCAGCGCCGGCAGCGCTTGGTCGATGAGGCGGCGCTCGTAAAAGGTCTTCATCTCGGCGCTCATGCCGGAGCTGCCGGTGGTGTTCTGCAGCTGCTCGTGCGCATCCGCAAACAGCTGCAGGTTCATCTTCTTCCATTTCATGGTTTGGTCCTCCTTCAAAGGTTTATGTTCTCACACCCTCGTGTGGGAAGTCTTACAGCGTGATCTTCTCGCCCCGGCGTGCCCTGCGTTCCAGGTCTTCCAGCTGGCGGCGGCTCATGCTGGCCACGTCCACATGGGTGGTCACCGCGCCGCCTGGCCGGGTGCCGTTCTCGCCGGGTCTGCTGGCCCGCTGCTGAATGCGTGCCGCCACGCCCTGCTCCACCTTCTGGGCGGTCTGGGCCGTGGCCTGCTGCATGATGTGGTCAAAGTAGGCGGCCCGGTAAGCGTCCGGCAGGCTCACGCCCCGGCGCATCAGGTCGGCCACCTGCTCGTTGGCCAGCACCTCCTGCAGCTCAAAATCCGGGTACTGGGTCTTCAGCTGGGCGGCCTGGGCCTCCCACTGTGCCTGGATCTGGCTCACCCGCTGCTGGCGGGCTGCTTCCTGCTGCATGGCCTGCAGCTGGGCGTTGCGGGTGTTGCTGCGCTTCAGGTCGCTCTCCATCTTGTCCAGCTCCCGGGCCGTTTTCACGCTCACACCCCGCTGCTGGGCCAGGTCCTCGTAATATTTCTCGTCCTTCACGCGGCCGTTCTCCACCGCCTCGATCAGGCCGTCCATGTCATCGGTGTCCACGCCGTAGGCATTGGCCAGTGCCTGGGTCAGCCGCGCCACCTGCGGATTCTGCCGGATGTTCTCCGTGGCCTTATCAATGGCCCGCTGCATCATCTCCTGGAACACGTCGCTGTATTCGCCCTGCACCATCTCGCCAAAGGCTCTCCGGCGCTCCTCCGGGGTCTTTTCGGCCTTGGGCTCCTTGGCAGGTTCCTGGTGCTTCTCCGCTTCCGCCGGGTCACTCTCACTGCCAGAGGCCCCCTCCTTGAGGGGGCTGCCGCCCGCAGGCGGCTGGGGGAGTTTCTCCCCGCCTGCCGCCTTGCCCTTCAGCGCCCCGCTGCGCCGTGCCAGCCGCTCCTGCGCCGGCCGCAAAGCCGGTGCCTGCACCGCCGGGGGTTCCGCTTCCGCCGCACCGCCCTCTGCGGCACCTGCGCCGCCGTCTCCACCTTCGGCAAATTTCTGCAGGTTCAGTGCCTTTTCCGGCGCATCGCAGCCGTCGCTGTCATCGTAAATGTACAACTCCACATGGTCCGGGTACTGCCCGGCCAGCTCGCTCAGCCCTTCCTCCACAAAGTCGTACCATGCAGCAACCATGATTCCGGTCATGCCGCCGCTGGGCTTTGCCTGCACCACAAAAGACTCACCGTGCTGCACGCAGCTGCTCTCCAGCTGCTTCTGCCGTGCAGCCTCCTCCACCTTGTTGGCCAGCGTCTGCAGCAGCACGCTCACTGCCGCACACACAATGTCCTGGCCTTTGGGTGCATAGTCTGCGTGGCCGCTTGCTGCTACACTATAGCCCTTGTCGGTCTGCATCATTTCCACTTTGATCACGCCGTTTTCCTCCTGTCGTTCCTGTTCCAATCGGAGAGCCGAGAAAAAAGCGTTAAGCGCAGCGGCTAGCTTTTTTCCGGTTCGACTTCTTCTTTGGGGTCTGAAAGGGGCGAGCAGCCCCTTTCTCGTGGGTCC
>ERZ824600.2343-NODE-2343-length-20494-cov-3.832624_pt1 | contig 20494 bp, 20 predicted proteins | sample MGYA00519933_ERZ824600 | MGnify/ENA primary metagenome ERZ824600 (study PRJEB31778, sample SAMEA3449178) | human gut metagenome | biome: human gut; feature: human-associated habitat; material: faeces | place: United Kingdom | collected 2010/2012 ... | reverse complement strand
ATCTATGTACGAAGATATATTTAATGTAAAAAATGTTTATTATTATCCTCATAATTTATCTATATTTAAAGGCAAAAGAAAGAATACTATTTTAAGTTTAGATACTATTTCTCCATTTGAAATACCTCCTACTATATATGATAGTAAAGGAATCAAATATAAAAGTTATATTAAATATTACGAAGCACAATTTAATAATATTTTAATTCCCGTTGTAAATAGTATCTATTTAACTTCGTGCAATTTATTAGAAACTGTTTATGCCCATGAAATAACTCATACCCAGTACATTAAAGAAGATCATATATATAATGAATTACTTCCTATTTTTGTAGAACTTTTAGCAAGTGATTACTTTAATCAAAATGAACAAGAAACTATTTTAAGATTAGGTGATTTATTATCATGCTTAAAATATTTAAGATATCTTTTTTATTCCAATAAAAAAATTAAAAGAAGTTTACTTAACAAAGTTAATACATATGTAGAATCAACTTTAAAAGCCCTAATGCTTTACAATTTATATAAAAACGAATCTCTTTCAAGTTCTAGGGCTAGAATAATTGACGACATCAATGATGCTATATCTTATAAAATATCTTTAAATGATTTATTATCTAATCATAATATAACTGATAGTGATGCTAAAAAATTATCCCTATTTAAAAGTTATTATAACGATTGACATTCAAACATTTATTTGCTATAATACAAAGCAATTAAGGGGGATTTATAATGACTAAAAAAAGAATTATAGCATATGCACTAGCAATTACAAGTTTATTTGGTTTTTATAAAGGATGTCATAAATTAGGAGAACATATAAGAGAAAATTATTTAAATGAATCTTTTTCAGATTCTACTTTAAATAACGAAACTACTATTAATGAAACATTAAGTGCCATAATACCTACTGAAACAACAATTATTCCTGAAACAACTTTAGTTGAAGAAACTACACCTGAAACAACATTTATAGAAGAAACTGTACCAGAAACAACATCTAATTTCATACCAGTATTTATTCCTTCATATGCTACCGAAGATCTAGCACTATTTGATGAAAATAATAATGTTAATTGTATGGTGGAAAAATATGAAAAACTATATCTTACTGAAATACTTGATAATAAAGTTGCTTGTGTAACAACTGATGGTAATTATGGATATACTGATATTAATTTATTAGAAACACTACCAGAAACTTATGCTGAAGTAGATATAAGTGATCAAAAAGTATATTGTTACTATCAAGGTGAATTAGTTCTTACTGCCGATTGTGTAACCGGTATTCCAACTTACGGAACAACTAAAGGTACTAATAAAGGATATACTGAGATTAATGGTAAATCTTACAATACAACTTTAATGCTTGATACTCCCGCAGAAATATTTATTTCCTTTAATCCCGATGGCGAAGGTTTTCATGATTCGAAGCGTAGTCAATTTGGCGGAGACATATATTTAACTAATGGATCACATGGATGTGTTAATATGAGACTAGAAGATGTAAAAGTTTTAGATAATTATTTAAAAGCAGGAGATCACGTTTTAGTCCATAAATAAAAGGCTTACAATTTTTGTAAACCTTTTTTTATATTAAATTACCAATTACTCCATAACTTACTATCATCATAATTATACTTGCCATTATAACTCCTAAGATAGCAGCTAAGAAAGCTTTTTTCTTATCCATTCTTAACAATGTTGCAATTAAACACCCTGTCCAAGCACCTGTTCCTGGAAGTGGTACTCCAACAAATAAGACTAATCCCCAAAAACCTAACTTTTCAATTTGGCCTTTTTTCTCATTACCTTTTCTTTCACAAAAATCAATAAATTTAACTAATATCTTATGTTTCTTCATGAACGCGAATACTGAATCTAAAAACCATAAAATTAAAGGAATTGGAATTAAATTACCTATTATTGAAATTATATAAGCCGGTACTGGTGGAACTTTTAATAAACTAGCAGCTATTAATCCTCCCCTAAGTTCTAAAATTGGCATTAAAGAAATAACAAACACAGTTATATATTTTCCTATCATAGCCCCAGAACTAGCGCCAAATATACCTATTATAAAATTAACAATCTTATCTACCACTTATATCATCCTCACTAAATATATTCTCTACCGCTTTAATAATTCCTAATTTACCATATTCAAATGTTAGAGCCCCTTGTAAATAAGCAACGAAAGGTTTTCTTATTGGAGCATCACAAGATAATTCTATACTAGATCCTTCCGTAAATGATCCACTGGCCATAATAATTTGATTATCATATCCTGGCATATCAGTTGGAACTGGTAAATAACATGAATCTATTGCACTTCCCATTTGAATTCCTTTAACAAATTTAATTAACTTTTCTCTATCATTAAATACGATTCCTAAAACTATATCATTAAGTTCGTTATTAATCATATCACAACCTAATAACTTTAATAGCTCTCTAGCAAATACCTTAGTTTTTAACGCATTACCAACAACAATTGGAGCTTCATAAAACCCAAGCATAAAGTTTCTTGTTTGATTAAGAGATGGGCCTACTTCAGCACCTAAGCCAGGAGATGTTAATCTTTCACTGCATAAATTAACTAGTTCACTCTTACCACAAATATATCCACCATTATTAGCAATTCCGCCCCCTAAATTCTTAATCAGAGATCCAACAACTAAATCAGCTCCAATTTCAGTAGGTTCTTTATACGAACACATTTCACAATAACAATTATCAATCATAATTATTACATCTTTATTAATACTTCTAATAAACTTAATAACTTTCTCTATTTTATCAATACTTAAAGTATCTCTTAAACTATAACCAATTGATCTTTGAATATGGACCATTTTAACATTTAAACTATCTCTAATTTTATCATAATCAAAATCATTATTAATTAAATCAATATATTTAAAATTAATACCAAATGCCTTTAAAGAACTAGGATTATCTTTAATTCCAATAACTTCATGTAAAGTATCATATGGTAAACCAGAAATAGATAATAATGTATCACCAGGTCTTAAAATTCCAAAAAATGCAGTTGATAAAGCATGAGTTCCACTAACAAATTGGCATCTAACTAAAGCCGATTCACATCCAAAATAATCAGCAAATACCTTCTCTACTTTATCTCTACCAATATCATTATAACCATAACCAGTTGATGAATTAAAATCTGTTGTTAATACTTTTTCCTTATGAAAAGCATCCAATACTTTTTTAGAATTACTATAAACTATTTTATCTATTTCTTTTAATTCATCTTCTATTTTTTTATTTACAATATCTATATATTTATCTAACATCTTCACCACTCACTTTAATAATTTGATCTTTTAATTCTTTATTTGTACATATTTTATATATTAACTTAGCTAAATCCTCTTTTTTAATAAATTTAATTTTCTTCTTGTACTCTTCATCCATTAAATTAGTTATATCCGTATCGATCCAATCAGGACAAACACAGTTAACATTGAAATCAGGTAAATATTTAGAGAAGTTATGTGTTAATGAAATAACTCCAGCTTTAGAAGCATCATAGTCTATTGATTCAGGATAATAAGTATTTATAGCATTAGTACTTGAAATATTAACGATACTTCCTTTATCCATTTTATCAATAGCATATTTAGTAACTAAAAAAGTACCTGTTAAATTGGTATGTAATATACGATTAAATTCTAATGCACTTTTATCTTTTAAATCTTTATCATCACTAATAGCAGCATTATTAATTAAATAATCTAAATGATCAATTCTATCAAACATAGCTTTAACTTCATCTTCATTAGATATGTCACATTTAATTACTTGTACATTAACATTAGTAATACTATCAGCAAGTTTATAGGCTTCTTTCTCACTATGATTATAATTAATTATTACATTTACTCCATTAGTAGCAAATACTTTAATAATTTCAGCACCTAATCCCCTACTAGAACCAGTAACTAATACTTTCACATTAACACCTTCATTTCTTTAATAATTCTATCAAACTAAATAAAAAAAAGAAACCATGTTTAATTATTCTAATGGATATAATTATATAATTAGTCCGATTATTAAATATATACCATTAAAAAAATATGTACATCACATACATATTTTATTTTTTATCAGTAGATCCAAATCCGCCTACTCTTTCACCTTCAGCACCATCATCATCTGTTAATAAATATTTTTGAAATATAGCTTGACCAATTACATCACCTTTATGAATAACTAAATCCTCATCCTTAAAATTCCAAAATTGAAAATAGAAATGTCCATCATTATCAATGTTATTATAATAATCATGATCTACCACTCCAATAGAGTTAGGTAAAATAACTCCTTTTTTTGGTCCACTACTTCTATTAACAAGCATTATCCATTCATCTTCCATACAATAAGCTTTTAATCCTGTTGGAATAAGTGTAGGTTTAATTCCAGGTTTATAGGGTGGAATTACAACATCCTCTGCTGCTTCCACATCATATCCTGCAGAATATTTTGTTTTTCTAACTGGAAGATTTATTCCTTTATCTTCCCACCCCTTTGCTATTTCAAATCCTCTTTGTTTCATCTCTACTCCTCTTCATACAACACTACTTTACCACTTTTAAGTGATTTTGTAACATCTATTGCTCTTTGATTAGAAGATCCCATATATTTAAGTCTTGGATCTTTAAGTTCTTCTACGAATCTACCATCAACAATTACATCAACATATTTAATACCTTCTTGCTTACTTAAATAATCTTCAAAATTATATCCACTCCAAGACCATATTGTCTTATTAGGTAATTCTTTCTTAAATTTTTTAACTAACTTAGTAGTTCCTTCTATGTTATTAGGATGCCAAGGCTCACCTCCTAATATAGATAAGCCTTTAATATGATCCATTTTACATAAATTTATTACTTCATCAATTACACTATCATCAAATTCCTTGCCACCATCAAAATCCCAAGTATCTTGATTAAAACAATTTTTACAATGAAAGGCACACCCTTGAAAAAATATTGATACCCTAACTCCTGGTCCATTAGCAATATCCATTTTTCTTATTTTATTATAGCGCATATTTACGCCTCTTTATTATCTAAATGAACTACTCTTTCTTTAATTTCCTGAGTTCTTCCTTTATTCCAAAAATTAGTACCAATATAACCACATGTTCTTCTAGCAACATTTAATTTATCATGATCTCTATTACCACAATTTGGACAATACCATTCTAGTTTTTCATCTAAAAGTATTTCACCATTATATCCACAAGCTTGACAATAATCACTCTTAGTATTTAATTCAGCATACATAATATTATTATAAATATATTTAATAACTTCCATTACCGCATCTAAATTATTAGTTAAATTAGCTGTTTCTACGTAACTAATTGCTCCACCTGGAGATAATTTTTGGAATTCACTTTCAAGTTGTAATTTACTAAATGCATCTATTTCTTCAAATACAGGTACATGATAAGAATTAGTAATATAATTACGATCAGTAATTCCTTTAATAACTCCAAATCTATCTCTTAAACATTTAGCAAATTTATATGTAGTTGATTCAATTGGAGTTCCATAAACAGAATAATCTATATTTTCCTCTGCTTTCCACTCACTACATTTATCTACCATATGTTTCATAACTTCTAAACCAAATTCTTTACCCTTGCCACCATCAGTATGACTCTTACCTGTCATATATTTAACGCATTCATACAAACCAGCATAACCAAGTGATAATGTTGAATAACCACCATGTAATAAATCATGAATTGATTCACCCTTACCTAATCTTGCAAGTGCTCCATATTGCCATAATATAGGTGCAACATCAGAAGTTACTTTAGATAATCTTTTATGTCTAATTTGTAATGCTCTATGGCATAGTTCTAATCTCTCATCAAAGATATCCCAGAAATTATTCATATCCTTATCGCTAGATAAAGCAACATCAACTAAATTAATTGTAACAACACCTTGATTAAATCTACCATAATATTTTGGTTTACCATCTTTATCAACATAAGGAGTTAAGAAAGAACGACATCCCATACATGGATAACATTGTCCATTACCATTTTTATCAATTTTATTTTCTTTCATAATCTTTTCAGAAATATAATCAGGAACCATTCTCTTAGCAGTACATTCTGCAGCTAATTTAGTTAAGTAATAATACTTACTATCTTCTTTAATATTATCTTCTTCAAGAACATATAAAAGTTTAGGGAACGCTGGAGTAATATAAACTCCTTTTTCATTTTTCATACCAAGAATTCTTTGCTTTAACACTTCTTCAATAATCATAGCAAGTTCTTCTTTATATTCATCTGTTTCACCTAAATACATACAAACACTTAAAAAAGGAGCTTGACCATTTGTTGTAGTCATTGAATTAATTTGATATTGAAAAGTTTGAACACCATCAGTTATTTCTTTAGCTAAATCTTCACTAACAAATTGCTTAATTTGATCTTTATTTAATCCTCTTGCCTTATATTTTCTTTCATATATTTCTTTACTTGCTCTAACAAATGGTGCTAAATGTGTTAAAGTAATTGTACATCCACCATATTGACTAGAACTTACTGCTGTAATAATTTGAGTAGCAATAGTCATAGCTGTTAAAAATCTATGTGGCTTTTCAATCATAACTCCATTAATATTTGTTCCATTTTGTAGCATATCCTCTAAATTAATTAAATCACAATTATGTAAAGCATTTTGTGCAAAATAATCTGCATCATGAAAATGAATAATACCATCATCATGTGCTTGAACTATATCTTCAGGAAGTAAAAATCTTCTTGTAATATCTGTTGATGTAATACCTGCTAAATAATCTCTTTGAGTAGTAACAATTTTAGCGTTTTTATTAGAGTTTTCAGTGTTCCAATATTCGCTTTCACCATCAATTAATTCTTTAATAGCTAAATCAGTTGTATTACTTCTTCTTACTAATTCTCTTGTATATCTATAAGTAATATATTTCTTAGCAAGTTCATACTTTCCTTGCGCCATTAATTTCATTTCAATTATATCCTGGATATCTTCAACTAAAATTCTTTTTTTACCCAACTTTTCAATATATTTAATTATATTTTTTATTTGAGTAGACGATGCTTGTTCTTCCTCCTCAACTTCATTATTTGCCTTTAAAATCGCATTTTCTACTTTTTCAGGACACCAATCTACCATATGTCCATCACGTTTAATAACTTTCATTTACTCTACCTCTTTCTTACATTAACTAAAAAAAGTATAGCACACTAAATTAAACTATTTTGGTGCAATTGCACCAATTATTAAAATATGTTAAAATTTTACATAGAGGTGTAAACATGAATGATTTATTTAAAAATATTCCCGAAAAAGTTCAAAATAAAATCTTAGAATTACTAAAATCATTTACTTATTCATTTACTAATAACGTTATTATACCTAAAGATATTTTTTATTCTAAATCTATTTTAATTGTACTAGAGGGTACTATTGAAATTAATAAATTAGACTATAATGACAACGAAACAACCATTGATTTGTTAACTAAAAGTGATATCATAACAACCTTTACTATCCCTTTTTTAGATAATGACTATACACTCTATTTAAAAGAACAAACCAAAATATTAGTACTAGACTTTAACTTCATAATATCAAATGAAGTAAATAATAAATATTACAATCAACTACTTAAAAATCTTCTTGATATATTAAGTAAAAAAATGATTAATATAAATAATCGTATGGAAATAATGTCAAATAAAACTATTAGAAACAAACTCTTAACTTTTTTTAAACAACAATCTAAAAAATATAACAGTAACATAATATATTTACCATTTAACTTTACTTCTCTTTCTAACTATTTATGCGTTGATCGTTCAGCTATGAATCGAGAATTAAAACATTTAAAAGATGAAAATTTAATTGAAATAAAAGGTAGAAGAATCAAACTAAATTATTATCTAAACTAAAAATTAAGATGGGCATCAAAGCTCATCTTAATTTCTTTCAAAATAACAATTTATTTCTTTTCTACTACTATCTAAATAACTTATTGCTTTCTTAAATGTATGAGTTCCTTTATTATTTTGTTTTGCACAAATATTATTACGATTAATATCATCAGCAACAGCCATTGAAATTGTAACAGGATCAGCAAGTTCTGAAGTAAATCCATTAACATTATCCGCATCTTGATAATGATTATATACTTTATATTCTACTGTACCAGGTTTAAATGTTATTTTATTATTTAATGTTGTTTTAAATGTTCCATTAGAATTTATAATACACTCATTATTTGAATTACATGTAACAGGTTCTACTCCCGGTACATTAACATAACCACTTATAGTAAGTACTATTTCTTGTCCATATCTATATGTATGAGTTCCTGGACTTGATAAATTAATTGTTGTAGTAGCAACATCTTTACTTGTATTTGGAGTTAATGTTAATGCAAAATTACTTAAACTAGATTTTGTCTTAATATTATTAAGATCTTTCGAATCAAATGTTACCGATACACTTTCATTTCTATCATAATAACAATTTATCTCTTTTTTACTCCTATCCAAATAACTTATAGTTTTATTATATGTAAATCCATCTTTTGATTGATTACATTCATTATTATAGTTTTTATCATCACCAACTGATAGTACAATTCCAATGGTTTTAACAAAATCCGCAGTATATCCATTGATATCATCAGCATCTTGATAATGATGATAAACTTTATATTCTATTTCAGTAGGTTTAGACTTAACATAGACTTTTAAATTATTGTTTGTTGGTACTGTAACTCTTGCTACGCCATCTTTACCAATTGTACAAAGATTACTATCACTACACATAACATTATCAAGTTGAAAATCAGTTGCAAAATCACTTTTATTAATTATTATTTCTTGTCCATGTCTATATTTAATAGCAGTACTATTATTTGTTAAAGAAGTTAAACCAAGTACTATACTAGAAGCAGGAACTATATTAATTTGAGAAACATGTGAATCAAAAGCACTAGCATTACCTTTTACAAAAGTTACTGTATATGTATTTCTATCAAAATAACAGTCAATTTCTTTTTTACTACTATCTAAATAACTTAAAGAACTATTATAGGTATAAGTACTATTTTTATTACTTTGTTTTCCACAAACATTTGCATAATTAGTACTATCAGTATTTGTCATTGAAACATTTTCACTTGTTCCAACTTCAGTACTATAACCATTAATATCATCAGCATCTTGATAATGATTATATACTTTATATTCAACTGTACCAGGTTTAAATGTTAAATTATTACTTAATGTAGTTTTAAACGTTCCATTAGTATTTATAATACACTCATTATTCGAATTGCACGTAACAGGTTCTTTATTTGGTACATTAGAATAACCACTTATAGTAAGTACTATTTCTTGTCCATATCTATATGTATGTGATCTAGAAGTTGAACTAGATAAATCAATTATTGAAGTAGACACATCCTTACTATTGTTTGGAGTTAATGTTAATGCAAAATTACTTAAACTAGATTTAGTTTTAATATTGTTAAGAGTTGCATCAAATTCAACTAAAACACTTTCACTTCTATCATAGTAGCAATTAATTTCATGATTACTACTATTATAAAAACTAATTGTACTAACATATTTATATATTCCAACTGTCGCATCACAATATGTTGCCAAAAGATTACTTTCAGTAATACTATCGTTAACAGGCTCATCATTACTAATTAATACACTACTATAACCATTAATATCATCAGCATCTTGATAATGATGATAAATCATATATTTAGGCGGTATTTTTTTAGATTTTGGAGCAATTGATACACTATCTGCATAAGAAACAAGAGTAATAGTCCCATCATCATTTAAAGTACATTCTCCACTTATACAAACTATCGAATCATATTCATAACCATTTTTATAATTAACTTTTAAAGTAATCTTTTGTCCATACTTATATCCAGTAATTGTAGTTATCGTACCACTCATAGTATTTGATCCAGGATCAACTAGTACACTAACTATATTAGTATCACTTAAATCAAATGACAGATTTGTTCTTTTAAGTTTATAATAACATCCATTTGTATTCTCATTATATCCAGTTTCTTTATTAAAAACATAATTTTCTTTAATATGATTATTACAATATTCTTTAGCTTCATCTACAGTCGCAAACAACTGGTTATTACTTGTATCAGTATCATATTTATTATCTTCATCTGGATTCTCATAATACATACCAACATTTAGCATATCTTTAGAGTTTATTGTTAACACAATATCTTCTTTGTTTTTAAATGTAACTTTTATTGTACTATCATCCGGATTATATTCACAACTTGTAGCATTAGAAGTATTACACGAAATAGAATCATATAAATAATTTCCTTCAATTCTAAAATTAATAATTACACTTTCATTTAGTTTATATTTTTTATTAGTATATTTATCAATATTATCAATGACAATACCATTACCATTTATTATAGATAAGCTATATCTAATTCCTTTTTTATAGATACAATTAACTGTATTTTCATCTTTTATATCATAACTCACATAACTGTAATCTTCTATTCCTTCAAAGCTTAAACTTTTACAATAATTTCCTATTTCATTAATAGCTTTTTCAACTGAATTTTGACCGGAATCTAATTCATGTTCACTACCATCTTCTTCAATAGTTATTATTTTAAAATCATATGATTTTTTTTCAAAAAAAGATTTATCATTATCTTCTTCTTTAATTCCAGTACTTTTTCCACAAATTGTATCATAATTTTCATCACTAACAGTTTCATTTTCTTTTTTAATCTGAATCTCTGAACTAAACTTATCATTGTTTGAATCATAAATAATTTTAACTTTATAATCATTTAATAATTTGTTATTAACTGGATTAATGATGGTTTTATCTTTATCGTAATCAATAATACCTTGGTCTGCAATTGTTTTAATGCTTGTATAGCAAATATTATTTACAGGCTTTTTTTCACACAAACCACCACTAGAAAACAAACTTCTATTATTTGTTAAATATAAATTTAAACTTTCCTCTATTAAACTTAACTTATTTTTACATAATTTAATTTTAGAATTATTATTAACTCGTTGAACTTGTGAAATAGTTAGTATTAAAACTATACTTAATAAAGCAATTACCACTAATAATTCAACAAAAGTAAAACCTTTATTATTTTTCACAAATTCACCTTCTTTATTTTATATTATATATTATTAATTTGGTTTAGCCACTTCATCTAAATATTTAAATGGATGATCGTTGGTATAGTAACTGTCACTAAACGTAACTTTACGAACTTCAACTTTAGAAGAACCATTTTCGTATACAGACTTTAAATAATAAAGTGCATTATTATCAGTATCAGTACACATATTATTAGTAAATGTTGTACAAGTACCATATGTTCCAGACGGTGCAGTCAAAGTTTCATTACTATTTGTAGGCACAGCAAATATCATATCTCCAGTTGTAGCATCAAACACCTTTGTGTATGGATAATAAGTATTCTTAACATCAATACCTTTACCATTACACACAATGTCATAACTATCATATTTACAAACAGTATAATTAGATAATGATATTACCAAAAATTTAGAATTCAAGACTTTAGTAAATAAATTTTTAGGTTTAGTTGGTTTAAAACTATAAAGGTATTCATCCGAATAAGCTTCATAAGAATAAAACATCCAACTCGATTTTAATTTAATAGAATCTTCAACATAAATAGTTAAATAGAAATTACTTTTTGTGCAAACCCTATTATAAGTACTACCAATTAAACACGTTTCCATTTTAATTGGTCCATTATAATAATAATTTAAAGTATAACTATTACTATTATCATCAGTAACAGTACTAGTCATATAAGAAGTTAAATTAGCAAGTTCCTTTAAATCAGTCTTGTTCTCATTAGTTTTTTTATCATCATTTCTATTCTTAATATATCTATATCCCCAAATACCCAATCCTAGTAATAACACTATACCACTAACAATTAAAACATATTTTAAAGCTTTCTTATTCATATATATCTAACCTACCTTACTACCATAACTATATCATTATTTAGCTATAAAAGTAAATAATCACTATATAATTTTTTAAACATAAAATAACTTAGGAGGAATAAAAGTGAAAAAAATATATTATATAATAATTGGTTTAATGATTGTAATAGGATCAATATTTATGTTTATTAAAACAAATAATAAGAATACTAATTTAACTACTATTAAAGTTGCCGAAGTAACCCATTCTGCATTCTATACTCCATTTTATATTGCAATAAAAAATAACTATTTTAAAGATAATAATATTGATATTGATTTAATATTAACAAGTGGTGCTAATAATGTTATAGCAGCTGTCTTATCAAAGGATGTAGATATCGGTTTATGTGGACCTGAAGCAACAATTTATGTTTATAATGAAGGTGAAAAAGATTATATAAAAACATTTGCTGGTTTAACTAAAAGAGATGGCCAATTTATTGTATCAAGAACAAAAATAGATAATTTTAAATTAGAAGATTTAATTGGAAAAGAAGTGTTAGGAGGTCGTCCCGGTGGAATGCCTATTATTAATTTCTATAATGCTTTAAAAAATGAAAATATTAAAGGAGTAAACACTAACGATACTGTTGATTTTGCTAATCTAACTAGTGCATTTTTATCAGGAACCGGTGATTTTGTTAACTTGTTTGAACCTAACGCTACTAAACTAGAAAAAATGAATAAAGGATATGTTGTTGCATCAGTTGGTATGTATGCTGGTGAAGTTCCATATACTGCCTTTAATGCTAGAACAAGCTATATTGAAAATAACAAAGAATTAATAAATAATTTTAAAGAAGCTATTAACAAAGGACTAAAATTTGTTAAAAATAATGATTCTAAAGATATAGCTAAAATAATTATTGATTTATTTCCAAATACATCTATAGAAGATTTAACAACTATAATAGAAAGATATAAAAATGCTGATTCATGGTTAGAAAGCACATTAATAAGTGAAGAAATGTTTAAAAATTTAGAAGATATGATGATTGATTCTAAACTATTAACTGAGTATGTTCCCTATAAAGATTTAATTATAAATGAATAAATTATTAGAACTTAAAAATATTTCTAAAACTTTTAATACTTTAAATGGAGAAATACATGCAATTGAGGATATTTCTTTTGATGTTTATAAAGGAGAATTTATAGGAATAGTAGGTTCTAGTGGCTGTGGTAAATCTACTCTTCTAAATATAATTGATGAATTAGATAAAAATTATAATGGAACTATAATTAAAGATAATCTTAAAATGTCTTATATGCTTCAATCTGATGCCTTACTTCCTTGGTTAAGTGTTTTAGATAATGCTTGTTTAGGTTTAAAATTAGAAAAAAATTTAACCAAAGATAATATCGAGTATGTTAAAGACTTAATTAAAAAATTTGGTTTAGAATCATTTATGAATCAAAAAACAAACAATTTATCTGGTGGCATGAAGCAACGAGTTGCACTAATTAGGACACTTGCAACTAAACCAGATTTAATCCTTTTAGATGAGCCATTATCAGCCTTAGATTATGTAACAAGATTAACCATAACAGATGAAATTTATTCTATTTTAAAAGAAATGAATGTTACTGTTATCTTAATAAGTCACGATATTGCTGAATGCGTATCATTTTGTAATCGTATTGTTGTCCTATCTAAAAGACCGGCCATAATTAAAAATATTTATAATATTAATTTAGAAAAAAATCTCATTCCATCCCTAAATAGAAAAGATAAAAATTTCTATACATATTATGATTTAATATGGGGTGATTTAGATAAATGAGTATTAATCAAATAAATTATTTAAAAAAAATAAAAAGAAAGAAAATAATTATTTCTATCATTCAAATTATGTTACTAGTTTTATTTATATTAATGTGGGAATTACTAAGTAATAAAGAAATAATAAATAGTTTTATATTTTCTTCTCCAAGTAAAATAGTCAAATGTATAATTGATTTATATAAAAATAATAATTTATTCTATCACCTATATATAACTTTAAAAGAAGTTTTAATATCTTTTATATTAGGTACTGCCATTGGTTTTATAGGTGCAATTATATTTTATTACATTGATATTTTAAAAAAAATATTTGATCCCTACTTAAATTTATTAAATAGCCTGCCAAAAGTATCATTAGGTCCACTATTAATTATATGGTTAGGAGCAAATACTAAATCAATTATCATGATGAGTTTACTTATTAATACTATTGTAACTTTAATAACTATTTACAATGGTTTAATAAATACAGATGAATATAAAATAAAAATGTTTAAAACATTTAAAGCTAATAAATTACAAACTTTATTATATTTAATACTACCAGCTAATAAAGAAACAATAATTTCAAGTATCAAATTAAATATATCCATGAGTCTAATAGGTGTAATCATGGGAGAATTTCTTGTAAGTAAAGCTGGAATTGGTTATTTAATTCTTTATGGAACTCAAGTATTTAATTTAAACCTAGTAATGTCTGGTATAATTTTAATAATGATAATGTCATTTATTATTTATGAAATAATTAGTATTATTGAAAAAAGAGCTTAAAATATAAGAGCTGATAAGAAATTTCTTACCAGTCCTTTTTTATTATGTAAACAGCTCTTTCACTATTAAATCTTTTGATTGTAAATTATTATTTTTACCTAATAATAGATTTTCATAAAACTTAATTAAATAACTATTATCTTCTCTAACATTTTTTTCATTATTAAAATAATTACTTCTTACTAATGCATTTCTAAAATAAACTGATTTATCTTTGAATAATGTATTATCAACTTGATATCCTAAACTAATCAAATATTTTATGATAAATATAGCTGTTGTTCTAGTATTACCTTCTCTAAATGGATGAGTTTGCCATATTCTTGAGGAAAAATCTGTGATATTATTAATAACTTCCACAATATTCATCTCTTTATAATTCTTAACTTTTTCTAAAGATATATCATATTCCAGTGATTCTTTTAAAGTTTTACAATCACCATATAAAGCTGAATCATTATTAAGTATTAATTCATGTTTGGAAAAATCTATTTTTCTAAATTGGCCAGCAAAATCATATATATTTTTAAATAAATATCTATGAATATATTTTAGAAAATCCACTGATAATTCAAACTTTTCATCTTCTAATAATTGAACTATTCTTGTTGATACCAAATCACATTCTAATTCATTATGATTTATATCATTTAATTTTTCTTTTTCAATATAATACTCTTTTAATTCATGTTCAACTTCATAAATAGTTTTTTCACCATTTACATTTTCTTCTGCTAATTTTTTTAAATACTTTGAAGGTTTTAAACTATCTACTTCTTGAAGACCTACAGCAGCATCCCATTGCAATTGTTTTACATAATTTAGAGAGCATTTTTCTTCTATGTAATTATTAACACTTGAATCTAATTCTTTTTCAGACATAGTTAAACCTCCTATTATTTTTCTATTTCAGATAATTCCTTATTTAACATATCTAAATAATCTCTTTCAGCTATTGTTAAATGATTTTGCATATATTTATCATATTCTTTATGAGCCTTTTCTAAAGCTTTTTTATGAGATATTGTTCCAGAATTACTTAAAATATCTTTTCTAGTCATTTTTAAAAAAGTATCTAGTTCATTTACCCAATCTTGCATAGTCATTGGACGTTTATCTAAAGCATTTAATTCAGCTACATCTAAGTAAGCTGATACCATTCTATTTAAAATATTAAGTTCTTCTTCAGTTAAGTAATTTTTTGCAATTTCTGTTTCACTTCTTGTTGGACATTTTCCTTTAAAATTGGTAAGTCCTAAATTTTCTTTTTCAGAATCAACACGAGTAAATATTAATTCAGCAGCTGTAAGTCCATGGGTAGCATAATGCATTTTATTTTGAACAGTTTTAAAGAAATCGATAGATAATTTATTTTTAGGATCATAATCAATACTTGTTGCATATATGTCTAATACTTTTCTCCAAAATATTTTTTCCGAAGATCTAATATCACGAATTCTAGCAAGTAATTCTTCAAAGTATGGACTTTCCCCATTATTCTTTAGTCTTTCATCATTTAAAGTAAATCCTTTAATCATATACTCTTTTAATACTCTAGTAGCCCATATTCTAAATTCAGTAGCCTTTTTAGAATTTATCCTATATCCAACAGCAATAATTGCATCTAAATTATAATGTGAAACATTATAATTTTTACCATCTCTAGCAGTTGTCAAAAAATCTTTGACAACTGAATTTTTATCAAGTTCTTCTTCTTTAAATATATTATTTATATGATAACTAACGTTCTGCTTTGTAGTTCCATAAAGATTAGCCATTACATCCTGACTCATCCAAATATCTTCATTTTCAATACTAACATCAACTTTAACATTTCCATCTTTTGATACATATATAATCATATTATTTTTCATAAATCAACCATCCTTCCCATATTATTTCCAACTTCTTTTCCATTTTCTAAAATATTACTAATAAATTCTTTCATTGTACAACCATATATAGGATTAGTATATTCATAAATATGCAAACAATTTAGAATTTCTTCATTTATGACATTTCTTTGGTTATTATATTCAATATGTTTATTTCTTTGATAATCAATAGCATCTTGATATGTTTCAAATTCATATATTCCTCTATTTTTAAAATCAGAATGTTCAAAATAATAGTACTTTCCATCTTTTTCAAACACTAAATATGTATGCATTGAATATGAATTATTAAAAGGAAGTTCAAATATTATATAAAATGTTTTAAAATTGTAATTATGATTATTAAACCAATCTCTTTCTAATTCAACTTGGTCAAAGCAATGTCCATATCTAACTTTAATTAATCTTTCAGGACTAGATAAACGCCAATTTGTTTGACACCCTTGTTGAAATTCTTGATTATTCCAAGGGCCATATATTTTTTCATTATCATCAACAAATCCATATTTTATACTTTCATCCATATATTGTAATAATTGTTCTGGTGTTTTAATATCATTATATTTCATTAATATTCTCCCAAGTAAATAGTATCAAATTTATACATAAAAGTCTTTAATTTTAAATAAATAATTATAATAAAATTTAGTATTTAAAACAATTAATGCATTATAAATATCAACAATTCTAAAACATTACAATTCATATCAATTTATTATAATGCATATCAATTTCTTATAAGTGTATAATTATTTTCTAGCTATAATAACAACTTTCAAGTTAATGACATTATCTACACGTTTTATTCACACATAGTATATGTCCACAATATAAACTCTACTTACAGATATTACTTTTAAAATTTAAATTATAATCACCAATATAAATATCTTTATTACCATCTATCGTATTACATTTAATTAATGTAATATTTTTATCTTTGTTTTTAAATATAATTGTTCCACCATCTTTTAAAATAGATTGCTTATTTAATAAGTTAGTAATATTTTCAACCAACTTATCTACTACCTCAGTACTATTAATTATATATTTTTTTAAAGATGTCTGATTTTTATTTTCAACAATAAATAATTCACTAACGTTTTCTGCTAAATAGATGGTTCTATTATCTAATTTTAAATATTCTTTAAATTTAATATTTTCATTATTATTTTCCGAAGATACTTTTAAATCAATGTCTAAACTATTAGTATTATAAGGTCCACCTTGTTTAAACTTAATATATTTAGAATCAATATTAGCTTTTTCTAAAAATTCATTTTGTTTTGTTTCACTATTATCAATTAAGTTAACTACAATAATATTATTTTCTTCATCTAAATAAAAAGCACCTAAATTAGATCTATCTACACTACTATCACCAAAATAATTACCAACCGCACTATAAGTATCTTGTAAATTTGTTGGTTTTTGTACACTTTTATTACCACAACCAAACGTAACTAAAGTTAAAACTAAACATAAAACTAAAATACATATTTTTTTCATTTAATACCCTTTCTATAATTCTTAGCACTACTAAATTGCAACACAAATATAACATATTTTTTTTAAATATCCAAGCATTTAAATGATTCATTAGTTAACAACGCTTTTTTAAAAAATTTAATGAGAAAATTACTTAAATAATTATAAGAGGTAGATAAATGGATAAAGACAATTTATATTATTTGATTTCTCAAAACATAAAAAACAAAGAAAAATAAAAGGAAGGACACAAGTAAAACTTGCTATGAAAAGCAATATAAGTGTAGATTACTTAAAAATGGAAACAAAAAGTGGTTGCGATAAACAATTTTCTTTAGATACAGTTCAAAAAATAGTAAAAGCTTTAGAAATCGATGTTAAGGATTTATTTAATAAATTAGATTAAACACAATAAAAAGGAATGTTTTTATTAATTAAACATTCCTTTATACTTCAATCTCTCTATATCTTTTAACACCATAATGATTAAGAATCAATACTAAGACGATCATCATAATTATTAATCCAACTAAACATAAAATTAACATATTATTTATACTTACTTTTATATAACCAAACAATGTAGCTAGACATAAAGCACCTATTATAATTGCAATAACCATTCCACTTAATACAGATATCATTGAACTAATACTTTGTTTAACAACTTCCGTATCACTTGTTGCATCCATCTTAGGATATTTTAAATTAATAACTAAACCTAACAATGATGAAATAGTTGGCGCTACTAAACTAACTAAAATAATTAAAATATAATCTATTATTTCTAATTTAAAATTAATAAAGAAAATAACATCACATATTAATACAACCGGAATAATTAATAAATTACTAAATATAACTTTAGATAATAATACTTTTTTAGTATCTATCGGTAAACTCTTTGAAATATTAAAAGTTTTTCCTTCAATAGATATACTTGATGAAGTAATACTTGTCATAAATGAAAGAACTAAAACTATTAAGAAAAATACCTTAGGAGCCATACTATAAAGCCAGTTTATATCTAATCCCGGTATTTCTCCACTTAAAATATATTCGATTGTTTTTTCAAAATTAGTGCATAGTCCAATAGTTGCTATAACCATAAGAACAAGTCCAAAGAAAGTATTAAAAACATAAACAGTTGATGAAAAATATCTTTTAATATCTTTAACAACTAAAGCCTTCATTATCTTCTTTTGATCATATTTATACTCTTTACTTTTACTATAACTATTAACCCCAGATTTATTAATAACCATAAAATATGATTTATTTAAAATATAAATAAATATTCTTAAAAATACCATTATTTTTAAAACTATCAAAGTATTCATTTTCAAGTTCCTCAAAACTACCCTTATTAATCTCAAAACCCATATTAAGTCTAATATATCTCTCAATTTTATCAATAAAAATAATCATAAGTAAAGTATTAAATAAATAATAAAAACATTTAAAAGGATTAATTTTATTATTCATCATTTTACAAAATTTATATCCCTTTCTTAAAGAAATATGATTATCTTCTATCATGTTATAAAACTCAAAATCATATCCCAAATCCCTCAATATTTTTTCCTCTAGTTCACCAAAATAACCATATCTACATCCTCCTCCACCTTGAATAAGAACATTTGCTCCCTTTTCAAGTGCTTCAATATAATTACCTAAATTATATTTAAATGGTACACAAACAAAATCAGGAGAATATTTAGCACCAAGTTCTATAGTTTTTTTAGTAGTATCAGGAGGTACAATGACTTCACATTTTGTAGCATTAGATAAAAAATATTCAAAAGCAATATAATAATTACCAAGATGTGGAAAAGAAATTATCCTATTCATTAATTTTCCTCGCTTTCAATATATCAACAAAGCTTTCCAATCTAGTATACAACCCTGATGTAGCGGTACTTTCATCTAATATAATATTAATCGAAGGAACTCCATCAAGTTTACGTATAGCAAGTTCATTTACCAATGAATCAGGACCACAAGGAAAAGAAGATAAAAATATAACACCATCAATAGCATTCTTATAATTAAATAAACTACCAATATTCTCTTTAGAATAAATCCAATACAAAGTTTTCGAAAAATCATCAGCATAACAAATAGATTCTTTTCTATCCATTCTATCAGAATATAAAATATCTATTCCTTCATTAGTCAAATAATTAATAATATCACTACCCAGAAACGCATCATAAATAATATAAGGATGTGATACCACAAGAATTTTTAAATTATCAGATTTAAGTTTATTAATTTGCCTATTACATAAATCTTTAATATACTTTCTTTGTTTCTTCTTACCAATAAAGTAACTATAAATAAAATTATAGATTCTCCAAATGTTGAATATATCGAAGGGTTTTACGTAGATGGAGCTGTAAATGGTGGAATTTATACAGTAGATGCGGA
>ERZ824600.2337-NODE-2337-length-20534-cov-3.444211_pt1 | contig 20534 bp, 17 predicted proteins | sample MGYA00519933_ERZ824600 | MGnify/ENA primary metagenome ERZ824600 (study PRJEB31778, sample SAMEA3449178) | human gut metagenome | biome: human gut; feature: human-associated habitat; material: faeces | place: United Kingdom | collected 2010/2012 ... | reverse complement strand
TCCTGCAGCGGCTGGGAGGCGATCTCGAATCCGTTGACCAGCGTGCCGTTGGTGGAGCCCAGGTCGGTGATGACCCAGGTGCCCTGCGGGTCGCATGCGAGCTCGGCATGCGTGCGGCCCACCAGTGAGGTATAACCCTTGGCACGCAGGTTGTTCCAGATGGCAGAGCCCACCAGCCCCCGATGGCCGGCGACATAGATTTTTGCGTTCTTTTCCATACTACTGCCCGATTTGTGAACGAAGATAGAGTTTTTTTACAAATTTCATGTCATGTTCCACCATAATTCTCACCAGTTCGGGGAAGGTCGTCTTACGCGGATTCCACCCCAACAGGGTCTTGGCCTTGGTGGGGTCGCCCAACAACTGCTCCACCTCGGCGGGACGGAAGAAGCGCGGGTCGACCGCCACAAGCACACGACCCGTAGCCTTGTCGATGCCCACTTCGTCGACGCCCTCGCCTTCCCAGCGGAGTTCGATGCCCACCTCGCGGAAGGCCAGTGTCGTAAACTCCCGCACGGTATGATATTCGCCGGTGGCGATGACAAAATCTTCGGGTGTGTCGTGTTGGAGTATGAGCCACATGCACTCGACATAGTCCTTGGCATATCCCCAGTCGCGCAAGGCATTGAGATTGCCCAGGTAGAGCTTGTCCTGATAGCCTTGGGCAATGCGGGCGGCAGCCAGGGTAATCTTGCGGGTAACGAAGTTCTCGCCGCGCCGTTCCGACTCATGATTGAACAGTATACCGTTCACGGCAAACATACCGTAAGACTCGCGGTAGTTCTTGGTAATCCAGAAACCATACTGCTTGGCCACACCGTAGGGCGAACGGGGATAGAACGGGGTTGTCTCGCGCTGAGGTACCTCCTGCACCAAACCGAAAAGTTCGGAAGTCGAAGCCTGATAGATGCGACACCGCTTTTCAAGACCGAGAATACGCACGGCTTCGAGCAAACGCAGGGTGCCCAAAGCATCGGCCTCGGCTGTATATTCGGGCACGTCGAACGAGACTTTGACGTGCGACTGTGCGGCAAGGTTATAAATTTCACCGGGCTGCACGGCCTGAATGATGCGCACCAGCGACGACGAGTCGGTCATGTCGCCATAGTGCAGGTTGATCAACCGTTTCTGGTGCATGTCGCGCACCCATTCATCGAGATAGAGGTGCTCGATGCGCCCCGTGTTGAACGACGACGAACGACGGATAATACCGTGTACTTCATACCCTTTTTCCAAGAGAAACTCGGCCAAGAACGAACCGTCCTGACCTGTAATGCCTGTAATCAATGCTGTTTTCATAAGCAATTCTATTAGTAAAACAATCGTTTTTGCGGTACATACCCAGGCCCGGCAGACTCCGCCACACAAAAGATTGATTCATCAACAAACACCGATTCTCCTTTCAAGGAAATTCAGTGCCTTTTTCCATTACAGATATCCATTCTCAAAAATCCCAAATCTCATGCGGCGCGGCTGCATCGGGGCCGTCTTTTTCTTTTCATGAAAATCCCGCTGATGTGCAAATATAACTCAAAAAATTTTTAAATACAAAAACGGGAGGCAATTCTGTCTCCTGTTTTTGTGTATTACTCAGTGCGATAACTCTTTACATACCGAGCAACTTTTTGGCGTCGACATACTGGGCAATGCCCATAGCCACCCGCTTGGCCTCTTTCATGGCCAACACGACGGTCTGGGGCGTATGCACTACATCTCCGCCGGCAAAGACCCCTTTGCGGGTGGTCATGCCATAGGGCCGCTCCCGGGTAATGACATAGCCCGACTCGTCGACATCGATGCCGGTTGTCGTCGACACGATGCGGTTGGCCGGACGCGAACCGATGGCCAGAAGCACACGGTTGAACGGCAAGATCTTCTCGCCATCGGGCGTGTCGGCTTTCAAGCCGGTAATCCAGCCCGAATTGTTGTCACAAACAAACTCTTTGGTCGCCGTGCACCACAAGAATTTCACGCCTTCGGCCACGGCATCTTCATATTCCGACCGCAACGCCGACATCTCCGCCTCGGTCTTATGGTAAATCACATACACCTCCTTGGCACCCATGCGCAGGGCTGTGCGGGCAGCGTCCATACCCACATTGCCGCACCCTATCACACCCACGACCTCGCCTTCGTGCACTGGCACTTCACGGCGGTCGATGTCGCCGAAATTGTAAAGGCTCACCATGCGCAGGAAGTACGACGACTGCACGATGCCCTTCAACTCACAACCGGGCACTTGGAGCGACTTGGGCAGGGCGGTTCCCGACCCGATAAAGACGGCATCGTACTCCTGCTCGAAAATGCGGTCGACGTCGATGTCCTTACCCACGACACAGTTGGTGATAAAGGTTACGCCGAGGGCCTCGATTTTCTTTATCTCCCTGCGCACCACCTCTTTGGGCAGGCGATATTCGGGAATGCCGAACATGAGCACGCCGCCCGGCTCGGGCTGGCTCTCGAAGATGGTCACATTGAATCCCTGCCGGGCCAAATCGCCGGCCACCGTCAGCCCCGCGGGACCCGACCCGATAATGGCCACCTTTCCGCGGGTCTTTTGCGGCAGACGTTCCCGGATAAGGCTCATCTCCACGTCGAAGTCGGCAATGAAACGTTCGAGCATGCCGATGCGTATGCCTTTTCCCTTGGGATAAAGCACGCAATGCCCCTCGCACTGTTTCTCGTGCGGACATACCCGCCCGCAGATGGCCGGCAGGTTGCTGCGCTCGTTGATGACCGCCATGGCGTCGCCCATGTTTCCCATCGACAACTGATGGATAAACGAAGGTATGTCGTTCTCGATGGGACACCCCTTGCGACAGGAAGGATTCTTGCAGTTCAAGCAACGCTTGGCCTCGTCGATGGCCTCCTTGATGGTGTATCCGCTCACCTCATAAAATTTCAAACTCTTGTTTATTTCCATGCACTCTATCTTGTTTATAGTCTATTTTGACAATTAGACTTTGCAAATATCTATCTTATTTTGCAAAGTGTGTATTGCAAAATAAGGGTTTTTAGAAAATTTAATATTTCGACTGCCATCAATCGGGTAGAAATAGTGACTCCCCGACATAAAAAAGGTGCAAACCTTTTCGTAAAAGCATTTGCACCTCAACAGGGACTCGCCACGCTCCTTGTCTATCTGAAATATCCGGTTTCCCCGATATACCTTTCTACACCTCCCAAACCTTCGCTCTTTACCAACACCCGATGCGCGCAATCGGTAAGAAAACAGGTAGGGGTTGCCTGAAAACCGTAAATAATTTTTGCCGGTGAGGCATCGCCCTTAAAATCGGAGAGATGAATATACGCTCCCTTGTAACGCTCCCGGGTCTGCTGTAAATCTTTCAGGGATCTGCTCAGGCAATACACCACAATACAAAAGTCGTCGCGCGAGGTGGCAGCATAGAGGCTGTCGAGATAAGCCCGTCCGCCGGACCCCATGCAACCCAATCCTTCGCAGATAAAAAGCAGGCGCTTGCCGTCGAGCATCGTCCAGTCGAAAGGCTCGCCATCGACCTGCGTACATGGGAACGATGGCAAGGTATCGCCCTCGACTATCTGGTGGTTAGAAACGTGTGCCTGGATATTCTTTCCGTAAAAAGAGTCCCGCATATCGGGCGGAAGAGTGTTCAATATCTGTTGCAACGTATCTTTGTTCACATGGAAGCGAACCATATACAGTCGCTGCAATCCGCTCGGGACAGAAGCAAAACGGCAAGCCAGCCGGGCATTCTCCCGTACGGTCTTATCGTACACTTCTTGAAAAGCCGACCACAAGCTGTCGTGTTTCTCTTCGGGCAGCTCTTTCCATAAACGGCCAAACTCTGCTTCGCGCTGATAATAGGCGTCCCATAAAATACTATCCTGTCGCAAATAATTGGCCTCGGTAATTTCGTCCTGTGCCCATGATTCGGAAATACATACCCCCATCACCAAGAGGATAATAAAAAATCTTTTCATATATCTCTTTTTGTTGTTAGACGTCCACATCCTGAAAAAGGTTTCAGCCCCGACAAACTATTTCGTTCCTGTGCCAAAAGGGAATAGACATTCAGGTCGTAATACCTTCCATCACCGGCATACTCACCGGCTCGCTCCACGCCTTCGAGCCGAAAGCCCAGCCGGCGGGGTATGGCATTGGAAGGAGTATTACCCACGGCACACTTTATCTGCACACGATTCATCGCCCTGACATCGAACGCCCACAAGCACAAGGCCGCGACACAGCGCGACATAATGCCACGCCCCCGCCACGGAGGCAACAACCAGTAGCCCACCTCGGTCTTGCGGTTTACGGGGTCGGTCGAGACAACCCCCACCAAACCGCAGAACGTCCCGTCGGAGAGAATCTTGAACGTATAATTGCGCAAGTCGGGAGAGACGGCGCAAAGCGCCGAAAGAAAGGCCGCCTCGTCGGCCTCGGTATGGAGATTGTCGACAAACGGCAGCCACCGGCGCAAATCGTCACGCCAGGCATCGATGGCGCGAAACAGCAACCCGGCATCGGCCTCGGTCGCCTCAATGAGCGTCAATGTATCATCGACAGGAAGTGTCAAAAGAGGCCTTTCCATCAATCATTGCTTATTTTGTAGGTTACCTTGAAGCCATGCTGCCGGAGCGACCTTTCTATATCACTCATTCGCTTCTTGTTGGCATTGGCGTTGGGATACAAGACTATATAGGGAGGCATATCCACCAACATCTCTTCATACTCGTTGCAATCGTAATGATGGCCCACACTCCTGTCGGTTCCTTCGGGCACCCATATAAAGCCATCGGCCTGAATAATGATTTTGCTGTCCAAGTCGATAAGAAGAGTGGTCCCCTCACTGTCTTTCGTAACAACCGCCTCGGGATCGAGATAAGTGATGTTCTGCCGCCACATCTTGCTGCCGTCGGTAAGCGAGTCGGCCGCACAGAATCCACGTTTTGAAGCATCAAAGGTCAAGGTGTATTTTCCTTCAACATCTTCGCCGAGTTCTATCTGCCCGTTGGGTGCCGAATAGGGGGCATAGCTTACGCTGGGATAGGTAAAATAGGCCTCTCCCGGACGGGAGACGGCCGAGAGGATATAGTCGGCCGAGGCCACGGGTGTTCCCGCATATCCGCCACCCACATAAACCATATCCATGCCTTTATCCCAGCGCGACTGTATAAATTCCTTGGGAGAGTCGGAGGTAAATGTCTGGAAACTCTGTGCCACGTCGGCCGATACATGCTTGTTTTTCGATGCCACCATAAAGTATTCGCCGCCACCATATTCCAGCAAGGTGAGGTTATATCCTGTATTCCACGCTTCATCGGCACACCGGCTGAGCAACTCGCGCGTGGGGACAAAAAAATACTGCTGCTCGGTAATGCCTGTACCCTCGCTCACAATGAATACCCATTCGTCGCCATCGTAGGTGGCCTGCGTGATAAACTGACCTTTTTCCCAACAGCTCTGCACCGACTCGTACAGTTCGTTGCTCGCACAGGTTATATACGACTGCTCGGTGTAGCCGGTATTCTGCGAAACGACAAACATCCAGTGGGTGTGGTTCGACGCCACATGGGTAATGCGGTAACCGGCCCCGTACTTCTCGGCCAGCCACTCCTTGGGCCACTCCTTGCCGTAGTAATACGACTGCCCCGTGTAGCCGCTGTTGCGGCACATGGCGATAAACCAACCCCGATGGGTATGCGCCGCCGAGACGATGCAGTAATCCTTGTCCCAATACTCCTTGATCTTGTCTTGTTGCAAAGGTTGTCCGCTGCCGCTGAACGACCACGACGTGCCCTGATAAGGCAGGTTGCCCTGCATGAGCATCAGTACCATATCCTGTGCATGGAGCGGAAGCAAGGCGGCTATTCCGAAAGCCACCGCAACGAAAAGATGTTTTTTCGGCATATCTTTCTCGATTTGTTTCGGGTAAAGATAGTATATCTTCCACAAGAAAGCGAGGGGGAAAAGAAAAAAATTCTTTTCCCCCTCGCTTCTGTAACACGGTCGATATTCTATCGCACGATGCGGGTTCCACCCGACAAGATGGCATCGGCCCGGGTAATCACCACCTCCTTCACGCCGGCCGATATGGCTTCGAAGGCATTTTCGAGCTTGGGTATCATACCTCCCTGCACCACACCGTCGGCCACAAGGGCATCGAACATCGGTCGGTCGATAGAGGGTATCACGCTCTCGTCGTCGTTCTCGTCGCGCAACACGCCCTTTTTCTCAAAACAATATACGAGCGTTACATCGAAGTAGGGAGCCAGAGCCTTGGCAGCCTCGCCGGCTATGGTGTCGGCATTGGTATTGAGCAGCTGGCCACGGCCATCGTGAGTAAGCGGTGCCAATACGGGTACGACTCCATCTTTAATGAGTCGAGCCAATTTATCGCCGTGAGCGGCCTTGACATCGCCCACAAAACCGTAATCGACCTCCTTGACGGGACGTTTTTCCGAACGGAGAATGTCCAAGTCGGCACCGGTCATGCCGAGGGCATCGATGCCGAGGGCTTGCAGGCCGGCGACGATGTTCTTATTGACCAGTCCTCCGTAGACCATGGTTACAACGCGCAACATATCGGCATCGGTGATGCGGCGTCCGCCAACCATGCGGCTGGGTATGCCCAACTGCTCGGCCACCTTGGTAGCCGAACGGCCACCGCCATGCACCAACAGTTTATGTCCTTCGATGGCGGAGAAGTCGTGCAACAGACGTTGCAGGGTATCGGGCTCTTCGACGATTTTTCCGCCCACCTTGACAAGTATGAGTTTTTCCATGATGTTTCTGTTTTTATTGGTCGCCAAATTCCATGAGATAGGCCTTGATGAAATCGTCGATGCCACCGTCCATCACCCCCTGTACGTCGGAGGTCTGGTGGTTGGTGCGGTGGTCTTTGACCCGACGGTCGTCGAACACATAACTGCGTATCTGCGACCCCCATTCGATTTTCTTCTTGCTGGCCTCGACCTTGGCCTGCTCGGCCATACGGTGCTGCAACTCCTTCTCGTAAAGAATCGAGCGCAACTGGCGCATGGCATTCTCGCGGTTCTTGGGCTGGTCGCGGGTCTCGGTATTCTCGATGAGGATTTCCTCCTCTTCGCCGGTATAGGGGTCTTTGAAGTGGTAACGCAGGCGCACACCCGACTCTACCTTGTTTACATTCTGTCCGCCGGCACCACCCGAACGGAAAGTATCCCACGAAATGTCGGCGGGGTTGACGTTAATCTCGATGCTGTCATCGACCAGCGGCGTAACGAATACCGAAGCAAACGAGGTCATGCGCTTGCCCTGTGCATTGTAGGGCGAGACACGCACCAGACGGTGCACCCCGTTCTCGCTTTTGAGATAGCCGTAGGCGTAATCGCCCTCTATCTGTATGGTAACCGACTTGATGCCTGCCTCGTCGCCTTCCAGAATGTTGGCGATGGCGGTCTTGTAACCGTGGGCCTCGCACCAGCGCAGGTACATGCGCATGAGCATCTCGGCCCAATCCTGACTCTCGGTACCTCCGGCACCGGAGTTGATTTTGAGTACGGCGCCCAGCTTGTCTTCTTCCTTGCGCAGCATGTTGCGCAGTTCGAGTTCCTCGATGAGGCTCATCGTGCGGTGATAAATCGCATCGAGTTCCTCTTCGGTGATGACCTCTTCCTTGACAAAGTCGAAGGCCAGGGCCAACTCTTCGACCGATTTTTCGACCTCGTGGTATTTATCAATCCAAAAATGGAGTTCCTTTACTTTCTTCATCTGCGCCTCGGCCCGCTTGCGGTCCTCCCAGAAATCGGGTACATGGGTGCGCAGCTCTTCTTCTTCGACCTGAATTACTTTCGAGTCGATGTCAAAGATACCTCCTCAACGCCAACTTGCGTTCTTCTGTCTCTTTAAGTTGTTCTGTGGTAATCATATTAAATTGCTGTTGATGGTTTCGTTCCCGACAAAGATAACAAAATCAGGCATACATGGCCTCTATCTCGGCATGGAAAATGCGGTAGATGGCCGCACGCCGCAGTTTGAGAGTATCGGTAATCTCACCGTTTTCCTTGCTGAAAGCCCGTGGCAGAAGCGTGAAGCGCTTGATCTGCTCGAAACGGGCAAAGTTGGCTTGCAGCACGGCGATACGCTCCTGAATGAGTTTCTGTATGCTCTGGTTCTTGACCAAATCTTCGAGCGAACGGTACTGTATCTGTTTCTGCGCAGCATACTCCTTGATGGCTTCAAAGGCCGGAATGATAATGGCCGTTACATACTTGCGGCAGTCGCCGATGACAGCCACCTGCTCGATATACTTGTCTTCGCCGAGCTTGGCCTCGATGGCCTGCGGGGCGATGTATTTTCCGTTGGAGGTCTTGAAGAGATCCTTGATGCGCTCGGTCAGCACGATAGCGCCGTCGGCTCCCAACTGTCCGGCATCGCCGGTACGGAACCAGCCGTCGGCCGTAAAGGCCTGCGCCGTAGCCTCGGGTTTCTTGTAGTAACCCTTCATGACAGTGGGGCCCTTGACCAGAATCTCGTTGTCAGCACCTATCTTTACCTGCACGTCGGGCAGGGTGGTTCCTACCGAGCCTATGCGGTAACCGCTCAGCTCAAAGCACGAAACAGTGGCCGTTGTCTCGGAGAGTCCGTATCCGTAAAGAATGTTGATGCCGCAGCTGTGCAGAAACTCATTGATGGTATCGGAGAGCGGCGCACCGGCCGTGGGGAATATGTTGCCGTTTTCGATGCCGACCGCCTTTTTGAGTTTTGAGAAGACCACACGGTCGTAAAAGGCATATTGACAGGCCAGCCACACGGGGACACGACGTCCGCAACGCACATAGTCGAGATTGCGACGACGGCCCACGACAAGAGCCCGGTCGATAAGGCGGCGCTTGAAACCCCGCATCTCGCCCACCTTCTCCTGTATGCCGGTATAGACCTTCTCCCAGAAACGGGGAACGCTGCACATAATCGTGGGACGCACCTCCTTGATGACCGACTGTATCTCTTTGGGATTCTGATTGACTACGACACGCATACCGCGGGTAAAACAGTAGTAGGTCCAGGCCCGCTCAAAGATATGGGCCAGAGGCAGGAAGCAGAGCGACACATCGTTGTCGCTGCACATCGACAGCCGGTCGATGTGCATGCGCATTGCCTCGGAGAAGTTATGGTGGGTAAGCATCACCCCTTTTGACTCGCCGGTCGTTCCCGAGGTGTAGATGATGCACGCCAGGTCGTCGGCCGACTGCCGGGCCGCACGCTCGTCGAGCAGAGCCGTAACGGCAGCCGCGGGGGCACCCATGGCCATGAAGTCGCCGAAATAGATCGAGCAAGTATCGTCGGCCGCCCGCTGTACGGCGGTATCGAAAATGATAATCTGTTTCAACGTGGGACAGGTCGACATGGCTTTCCAAGCATTGTCGTACTGGTACTGCTCGCCCACAAAAAGATACCGTATCTCGGCATCGCGCACGATATATTCGAGCTGTTCGAGCGAACCGGTAGGATAGAGCGGCACGACAACCGCCCGATTGGCATAGGCCGCAAAGTCGACCACCAACCCTTCGGGCCGGTTAGGAGTGTAGGTAGCTATATTCTCCTGCTCACCGACACCTACCGCCGCCAAAGCAAGAGCGGCCTGCCGTATCTGCTGTTCAAAGGCTATCCATGAAACGGAAATCCACTTTCCTGAAACATCTTTATATCGTAAAACTTCCCGTGTTCCATATTTCCGGGTCTGTTCCGCTATCATGCGGGACAATTGGTAATTCCTCATTGTTTAGATTTATAGATGGAGCGGCAAAGGTAAGACAAAAAAACGAGTCGACAGCCATATTTCTCACTTTTTGGCATACGGAGATAGCAAAACACGCCTATTTTTTAACCTAAACAGCCGTTTGCCGCCATAGAGAAGAGTGGGTTTTATACTTTTCAAGGAAGTTTCTTTCAAATTATCCTTACTTTTGCAAAACAGAAATTTTCCCATCCATGATTGACCCGAACGAACTTTTCTATCCGGCCATCGATCTGCTGTGCCGACTCATTGCCACACCGTCGCCAAGCCGTGAAGAGACGGCTACCGCCGACCTCATCGCCTCCTCCCTGCAAGAACACGGTTTTACCCCACACCGAGCCGCCAACAACGTGTGGGCCATCGCACCCGATTTCGTTGCCGGACGCCCCACCCTGCTGCTCAACTCCCACCACGACACCGTAAAACCGGTCGAGGGCTGGAACGGAGAAGCGTTTGTACCGCGCGAAGAGGACGACCGCATCTACGGACTGGGCAGCAACGATGCCGGGGCATCGCTCGTGTCGCTGTTGCAGACCTTTTTGGTGCTGGCCGACAAGCCCCAACCCTACAATCTCATTTTCCTGGCATCGGCCGAGGAGGAGGTATCGGGCAAGAACGGCGTCGCTCTCGCCCTGAAAGAGTTGCCACCCATTACCTTCGGCGTGGTGGGCGAGCCGACCGGCATGCGGCCGGCGATGGGAGAGAAAGGTCTCATGGTTCTCGACTGCACCGTCATGGGACGGTCGGGACATGCCGCCCGCAATGAAGGAGTCAACGCCATATACGAAGCCTTGCCCATCATTGAGCAATTCAAGAAATTCTCTTTTCCGAAAGTCTCCCGCATGTTGGGCCCGGTGAAACTCACCGTCACCCAGATAAAGGCCGGAACGCAACACAATGTCATTCCCGACCGCTGCGAATTTGTCGTCGACGTGCGCACCAACGAACTGTACAGCAATGAAGAGGCGTTTGAACTGCTGCGCGATGCCATTCCCTGCTCCATCGTGCCCCGCTCGTTCCGCCTCAACTCCTCGCGCATCGACCGCGAACACCCCTTCATGCAACGCGCCGCCCTGCTGCAACTCGAACCGTTCGGCTCACCTACCCTGTCGGACCAGGCACAAATGCCTTTTACCACCGTGAAGATAGGCCCGGGAGCCTCCGAACGCTCGCATACGGCCGGCGAATATATCGAAAAAGAGGAGATAAGAGACGCCATCGCCCTCTACACACGCCTGCTCGACGGGCTGAAACTCTGACCTCCGACAACTGCCGACATAACACAAGCGTCGCTATCCCGGTGAGGATAGCGACGCTTGCTTGTTTCTTACACGCCTCTGTTAAAATCGGAACGAGATATAGAGGCGCAGGTCTTTCAGTTTGTATTTGGTCTTTTCGGCCGTAGAAAATATTTCGCCCAAAACATCTCCGACTCCGCCGATACCCGATATGTCTTCGATATTATCGAATTGCATATCGTCAGGGTCCATGGAGATAACATTCATCTTGGTACTGCCGAAACGGTATTCACAACCTACCGATATGGCTTTGTACGACACCGCCGCGCCGGTAACGAACAACGAGGCATAGCCATACCCCATATCCCAACTGTCGCCGCTTTTTGTCATGCTCATGGCAAAGGTGGGGGCGTAACGGAAATAGGCATTTACACAGAGAGCGCTCACTGGATTGACGGTTACCGACGGGCCCAGGTGCACGCCATAATCCATGCGGTACATACTTGCCTCTCGTTGACTGTAATCCGGGAGGGTCATTCCCATGAAATCGGTCGTCTCTTCTACCAACTGGTCTACCTCGTACGAGGCGATAGTCATGTCGGTCCATGTAAGATCGAGACCGATTTTCAACATATTGGCAATAGGTTTCTTATGCAGATAGAATGTTCTACCCCAGGTAATAAAGGCAGCCCATTCGCTCTCTTCTTCCGACGGGAAATCTACGGCTTCCAGTTTTTCCCACGCATAACCTATATTAAAATACTTGCGGCGGCCCTTAAACTCTTTGGGCTCCTTTGCCGGCTGTTCGGGTTCTACTTGTGGCTGAACGGCCTCAACAGCCTGTACCGGTTCTCCCGTCACCGTATCGGACGGTGCCACCTCCTGAGCCTGCACGGCAACTGCCGCACAACACAGGCCGAATAATAAGAATACAAGTTTTTTCATAGCAAATATATTTTTTTCAATCTCTTTTCCCGGTATTTTCCCGATAACAGCTACTTGGGTATCGAGGTTATTTCCAGCAACAAATATACAAAATTTCTGGTCTATATATTCTCCTTACCATGTTTTTTTACAGCATAATAGCCGATAACGGCACGGGTGGCGCTCTCTACGATGCCAGCCGCAGGTGCAGAAAACGACCGGCCCACCACCGCCACAGCGACGACGTCCGCCGCTGCTTCCAGCGCAACACCTTGCGAGGGGTGGAGGTGGCTCGTCTCAGCCGACTGTAAGCGATGCCATAATTGCCCTGGGGTATAGGATAAAGCGAGAGGTTCGAGAGAGTAGCAAGAGCGGTTGTTATCTGCTCTTCGCTGTAAGGCTTGTTTATGAGTATACGTATCGTGTCGACCGCCAGGTCGCACAGCTTGCGGTCGAGACCCTCTTCGAGTTGCGGGTCGCACATAGCCTCGCGCATACGCTTCAAGCCGGTAATGACAGCCAGACGGTCGTTCATGAGGTGTTTCTGATGCTCGGCATCGGGTATGTTGCTCAACCCCGACTTGTTGTCGGCATAGTAGTAATAGAGCCGCACGGGCAGGAACGTTACCGTATCGGCCCGGGCAAAGACCCGCGTTACGAAGTCTTCGTCTTCGATTACGCACTTTTCGAGAAAACGCACATTGAGTTTCAACAGGAAAGAGCGGTTGAAAAGGTAACTCCACAGCACACCGCACAAGGGGTATCGGGCCATGTAATCGGCGCCCGACAGGTCGCGACAGTAGGGAAGCACGAAGTTCTGGTAGGGAGTCTCCTCCCCCTTGCCGTCGACCCTGATGCAATCGAAGCCTATAATCTGGTGGGTATACAGCTCGACAAGATTCTTTATCAGCCGGGCAAAAGAGTCAGAGTCGACCCGGTCGTCGATATCGACAAACATGATGTAGCGACCCTTGGCATAGTTCAGCCCCAGGTTACGGGCGCCACCTGGACCGGCTTTGCGGCGGTGATATACACGCATATTCCCGACCTTCTCGCCCCACGCCTGCAACTTTTCGAGCGAGGCGTCGGTCGAATTGTCGTCGACGGCAATGATTTCGTATTTTTCGGCAGGCGCCTGTGAAGAGACTATCGATTCGAGACAACGGTCGATATAGGCCTCTCCGTTATATACGGGTATGATGATACTGACTTCGAGCATGAGATGTGTCGTTTAAAAAGGCGAAGATACGGATTTTTTCAATTTTTACGGCAGGGAATTTTCTCTTTCGGCCGGGAAAAAGTAGCGTCAGGCGATTGGGAGCAGAAAGGCTACCAGCCGGGAGGTTCCCCGCACCCCCCGCCTTGCCAGGGCATATCCCAGGCGAAAGAGGAAGCGGACGCCTCTTCCCCCGGTGCAAGCCATAACCTCCCTGAACAGCTCCTCTCCGCGAGGAGAACCCTCGCGGGTACAAGCTGCCGCCAGCACCACCTTCTTGTAGGCTAGGCAGTGCAACAGCCGCAACTCGTCGCTCCGGTGTGCTGCCCGCACGGCCTTCCCGGCGGCAGCAAAGGCTGAGGCCAGCGCATCGGTCTTGTCGGAGAAGCCGCTCCCGGTTATCGAGTCGGCATGGGTATGCACCATCACCAGCGGCTCATCGGCCGGCACCTTGACCAGTCGTGAAGTGTACAGGAGCAGGCGGAGACCCAGTTCCCAGTCGTTCCAGCACGGAAGCGCCTCGTTCCACCCCCCGACGGCATCGACCACACGCCGCCGCACCATGTAACGCTGGGTCGACAGATAGGTGTGAAAGATGTGGCCGCAGAGAAAACGGGGGGTAAACTTTCGGGGCGACCGCTTGATGCAGGTGTTTCCTGCATCGTCGGTCATCTGTATGTCGGTATAAATCACATCGGCATCGGGATTTGCAGCGGCAGTCGCCATGTAACACTCAACCAGGCGGGGCGCCATCTCGTCGTCGGAATCGAAAAACATCACCCACTCGCCGGTGGCGCGGGCCAGTCCGGCGTTGCGGGCCGCAGGGGCTCCCCGCCTCGACTCGCCGCATACCGTCACCCGGAAGTCGGGAGCCGACTGCCGCCGGGCAAAATCGTCGAGCAAAGCCGACGAACGGTCGGTCGAGCCATTGTCGACCAGAATCACGTGCAGCGGGCGGTAGGTCTGTGCTGCCACCGAAGCCAGTGTGCGTGGCAGGAGCCGCTCTCTGTTGTACACGGGTATGACAATCGTTGCTTCCATCTCTTTTTCCAACGGTCAGCAGGCCGATTTATTTTCCGGAGAGGTACACCCCCCCACAGCCACGGCCGTTTTCGTCCGAAATATACGCAGATATTCCGATTGAAAAAACTATATTTGCCAGGAATTACTCTCCGACGATGAAACTCGATATTCTGATATGCACCTATAACGAAAGGATAAGCCGCATTCCCGACATGCTGCTGCCCTTCCGTCGCGACGTGTCGTATATCGTCTCGATGCAATACACCGACCCGGCCTTTCTCGACCACATTCCCGACGTGCTGCGGCAACGGCCCGACGTAAGAGTGATTCTCCTCGAAGGGAAAGGGCTGAGCCGCAACCGCAACCACTGCCTCGACGCCTCGTCGGCCGACATTGCCCTGATTGCCGACGACGACTGCCGGTACCGGGAGGAATATATCGACCGCATCTTCGCCACCTTCAAGGAGTCGCCACACACCGATGTTGCCCTGTTCAGAATAAACGGGGAAGGAAGGGTCTCGACCAAGCGGTATCCCGCCACAGTCTGTCCGTACGAGAAACGTCCCAAGGGCTACTCTCCCAGTTCCATCGAGATAACTTTCCGGCCCGACCGCCTGCGGGCAATCCGCTTCGACGAACACTTCGGGCTGGGCAGCGATTTCCTGCTTTGCGGAGAGGAAGAGGTGTGGATACACGATGCCATGAAAGCCGGGCTGAGGGTATGTTTTTTCCCCTGTGACATTGTCGATTATCCCTACGAAAGTACCGGCCTCCGCACCTACTCCGACAAGGGGGTGATGCGGGCCAAGGGCGCGGTCAATTATCATATCTACGGAGCCAGCGCCTGGCTGCGCATGCTCAAATTCGCCCTCACGGGAGCCTGCCGCCGCAAAACCGGCTTTTTCACCCTGCTGTTCCAGAGTTGGAGCGGAATAGTCTATTACCTCAAACACTGCCGCAAAAGATGAAGATACTCCTGCTGGGCGAAGCCAGCAACCTGCACTGGACCCTGGCCGAGGGGTTACGCACCTTGGGGCACGATGTTACCGTGGTCTCAAACGGCAGCGGCTTCATGGACAACCGCCGCGACATCGACCTGCGACGCACCGATTACGGAGTGGCGGGAACGATACGTTACCTCGGCAATCTGCTGCGCCTCCTGCCCCGCCTGCGCGGATACGATGTCGTGCAACTGAGCAATCCCATATTCCTGCAACTGAAACCCGAAAAAAACCGATGCGTCTTTGACTTTCTGCGCCGCCACAACGGCAGCCTCTTTCTCGATGCGCTCGGCACCGACTACTTCTATGTAAAAGCCTGTCAGGAGGGGCGTTTCCGATATTCGGACTTCTATCTCGGCGACCGGCTGCGCGACTATCCCGGCTGCCGCGAAACCGTCGAGGCATGGAACAGCGACCCGATGAAAAGGCTCAACCTCTACATGGCCGACCGCTGCGACGGCATCGCCGCCTGCCTCTATGAATACTACGTCGGCTATGAAAACGACTATCGGGAAAAACTGGCCTACCTGCCCATACCCGTGCGTCTGCCCGACGCCGGCAGGACTGTTCCCCGGTGGGAAGAGGGCACGAAAGTGCGTTTCTTCCTCGGCATACAACGCCACCGCAGCGCCTTGAAAGGTACCGACATCTTCGATGAAGTGTTGCGCGAAATCGAGAGAAAATATCCCGACGAGTGTGAAACCATACGGGTGGTATCGCTACCGCTCAATGACTATCTGCGGGCCATGCACTCGTCGCACGTACTCATCGACCAGCTCTACTCCTACACCCCGGCCACCAACGCATTGCAGGCCATGTCGCAAGGACTTTCGGTGGTAAGTGGTGCCGAACCCGAATTTTACGATTTTATCGGAGAGAAAGCGTGCCGGCCCATCTTCAATGCCCTACCCGACCGGCAACAGATATATACGCTCTTCGAAGAGATTCTGAGAGGGAAAGAGAGCCTGCCGCAACGGTGTGCCGACAGCCGCACCTTTGTAGAGAAGCACCACGACTACATACAGGTGGCCCGGCAATATGCCGACTTCTGGTGCCAGCGCCTCCAACGCTGAGGAGTCTTCACGACACAGGGAGACTCTCTCACAGAGCCAGCCTCCGTTTCAACTGCCACAACGCCGCTACCGAGACGGCAACGGCACACCCCACGGCCACCGACAGCGAGAGTGTCGTCGCCAGGCGATAACCCGTCGAAACAATCGAACAGCCGGCCACCACCCATACCGCCACACCGAACCACGAACGGCCCAGCCGTATGCCATAATAACGGCGGCACACCCACCACATCATCGCCCCATACAGGACAAAATTGAGCAAATAGGCCACCCCTGCGCCTTCGAGGCCCCACAGATAGTAGCCTCCTACATTGAGCAGGAAGCCGCAAAAGTCCGAAGCCAGTTCGGTGGCAAGGTAAAGTTTCCCGTCGCCCTTGGCCAGCAGCACAAAGCCCATGGCCCACGAAAGCGACTTGAACAGCACTCCCACCATGGCCCAGGAAAAGTAGCTCTCCATGCAGAGGAATTCAGCGGTGTAGAGTACCCGTATTATCCACTCCTGCAACAGAAGAAATGCCGACACGACAGGAGCCAGCATCAGCAGGGCCGCTTCGATCTGTCGCGACATCTGGGCACCCAACCTGTCGGGGTCGTCGCCGACGGCCGCCAGCCGGGGATAATAATCGGTGGCCATGGCTGCCAGTACCAGCCCCACATAACGGGTTACTACGGCATATCCGGCTTGATAGTAACCCAGGTCGACGTCGCCCGAGGTGCGATGAATAAATCCGATAAAGAGGTAGTTGAAAAGTGTAGTAAGAAAGCCGCTCACGGTCATGTACACCCCCAGCACCACCATGGAGCGACCTTCGTTCCAGGTCGTGCGCAGCGAAACCGGCTGATGCCGTTCCACACCACGGCGGCTGTATATCCAGACAAACAGGAAGGTTACGACCGACGAGAGTACCAGCGAGGGCACAATACCCTCCATGCGAAAGCAGTAGTAGAGCGGCAGCGAAAGCAGCAAAGCAACCACATTCCCGGCCACACCGGCCTTGGAGAGTTGTTTCAATCGCTGCGTACCCTGCAAAATGGCCTGGTCGCCCGAGGTCAGGGCATTAAAGAGCAGCGCACACGAGAGCCACACATAGCCCCAGATGTGCCGATCGTCGCCAAAGGTGAACCGGCTGAGCAACGGTGCGGTCGAGAGCATGACCACCGCCCCCAGCAGACCGGCCAGCCAGCTCCACCGCCGCAGCACCGTAACAAGGAAAGCGAGAGCCTGCCCGTCGCCCGAGGCATGTGTGCGCGAAATATTCCGCACGGCACTTTGCCGCAGCCCCAGTCCCGTCAGGGCACCTATCATCTCTATCGACGTATTGTACAGGCCGATAATACCCACCCCGGCCGGACCCAGCCACAGGGCGATGCACTTATTGCGTACGATGGAGCAGAGTATCGACAGCACCTGCACGCCGCCCAAGAGGCCGGTCGTCTTCACAATGCGACGATACATCGATGTCGATTCGCCCTGCTGCATGGCCGTCGGATTAAAAGGTCAACAGATAAGTTTCATATACGATGCCGCGACCGCCGAACCCCTCTTTCTGTGCAATGAGCCCCTCGTTGAGATAGTGGCCATCGTCGCCGTTGGAGGTACCGAAATCGAAATAGCGGCGGTCGGCATACCGCTCCTGCAACAGGTAGGCAAAAAGGAGGTCGAGCGCAGCACACTCCTTGCCACACGCCGAAGCCGAGATATACTGCACCCGCACACAATGGCCGCACTCATAGACGACGGTTCCCCCCACAACCCGACTGTCGAGCGTGGCGGTAAAGAGACGGATATTCCCGGGGAAGAGGGTATGCAAACGGGTTATCTCGTCGAGCGTATGCACGGGATGTGCACTAAAACGGTGCGAGAGATTTTCTTTGAGGACCTCCCAAAAATTGGCCCACGCCTCACTCTCTTCCACCGAAACGCCGGCCGACAGGGCTTTGCGCACCCCTCGGCGACGCAACTCGGCAAAACGGAGGGGCGCCGACAAATCGACCACCGAAGCGATGTTACAGGCGACCCGCGAAGCCTGTCGCAAGAAAAGGGCATAACGGTCTTCCTCGGCCGGATAGCGATGCAGATGGTGGGGCACACACTTGTAGAGCAAACGGGTCATGCCCTCGGCCGGCAGCCGTTCGGCCATCAGGTCGAAGATGGAGATGACCCGCTCGGCCGTAGCTCCGGGTAAAAGGACGAGGCCTCCATAAGTGAGCCCCCTGTGCGAACAGAGCATGTCGTCTTGCCGATGGGCCGGAAGAAGGGCAATCGGTTTCCCTTTAAAAAAAAACAGGTAAGAATAATCGGGAAAACGATCGGCATGGTATTCGAGATAATCGCGCCGGAAAAGAAACGTCCCGTTGCGGGCCATCTCTACCGCCGCGTCCCACTCGGCCTTCATGTCGGGCGCATAACGGGTCATCGTGATGGAGTTCATTTTTTCAGCCACAGTTCGGGGTCTAATTTGGTTGTCTCTTTTCGTATCTGGAAGTGAAGCACCGTGCGGTTGTCTTCCCGCGGATCGGAGTAGATAATACCAAGCTCCTGGCCGGTCTTCACCCGGTCGCCGGTCTTCACATAAATGGTACTGAGGTTGGAATAAATCGTCAGGTACTCGCCGTGCCGCACAATGATAGAGGTATTGTAGCCCGGCATGACGAAGATACTCGTAACGACACCGTCGAATACCGAACGGGCGCGGGTTCCGGGCTGGGTCTGCAAGTCGATGCCCTGATTGTTGATTTTCACATACTTCAAATCGGGGTGCTGCTGCGTACCGAAATGAGCGATGATACGGTAGCGACCCGAGAGCGGAGTGGGCAGCTTGCCCCGGTTCTGGGCAAAATTGCGGGAGAGTTGCTCTTCGTCTTTCGACATCTGGTAACCCGCCGACGAGGCTGCCGACTTCTGCGTCGAATTTTTCTTCCGGGCGGCAGCCGCTGCCGCTGCCTTACGGGCCTCCTCTTCGATGAGTTCCTGTATGCGACGACCCAATGCATCGGCCTGTTGCTGCTGCTTCTTCAACTCCTGTTTCAGGGCCCGCTCCTTCTTTTTAAGACCGGCCACCAGGGTACGCTGTTTCCGCTGCTGGCGAATAAGTTTCTGCGAGGCGGCCGTGCGCAGAGCCAGTGCTTCATCCTGGGCTTTCTTGACCCGCAGCAACTCGGTGCGCCGCCGGTTGAGGTCATCGCGCTGTTTCACGATTTCCTTGGCTTCCTGCTTCCGCCAGGCCGAGAACTCCTGCAAATAGCGGAAACGGCGGTAGGCTTGGTCGAGCGATGAGGCCGAAAGGATAAACATCAACGCATCGTACCGGTTGTCGCGCCGCACGGTCATGGAACGCACGGCCTTGGCATAGCTCTCTTTCTTGGCCGCAAGCGAACGTTCAAGGTCGACAATCTCGGCCGTCAGCTGCTTTTCCTGCTCCATGGTACGCGCCATCTCGGCATTGAGCGTCTTGATGCTGTCGTTGATATGGGCAATCTCGGTAGAGATAGCTTCGAGGCGGTGCAGGGCTTGAAGCTGGGTTTTCTGGGTCTTGTTTATCTGCTGATTGGTATTCTTGATATTTTGCAAGGCCGTCGACTGCTGCTTTTTGAGCGACTGCACCTTCGAGGAGCTTTGAGCCCGAAGCCCTTGCACCCCGCACAAGAGTACCACCAGAAAGAGCAGCAGCCCGCGTGTCATTGCGTGATAGTTTCTATCCATGTTTTCAAATCGGTTCTTTTGTATGAGGCCGGCACGACGGCCGATATATGTTGTGGAGTATTCCAGTCGTACTCCATTTTTTCAAAAGAGAAAGAGAGGGGGAATCTTCCTGCGCCCGATAGAGCGAATGTCATCTCGCCGGGAGCCGTCCGCCCCTTCACCACCCGATACCCGCCATAACGGCAAAGCCACGAAACGGGCGGTTGCGGCTTCTGCCACAAGAGCGAGGTGAGGCAGCCCCGACCGTCGACCGTCCAGCCGATGTGTCCCGGAGCCTGGTCAGTGACCCGGGTGTAGCGATAACCGCCGCTACTGTCGGCTCTGGCCTCGAAAAGCGAGGCATCGTCGGGCCGGAGCATCTGTCCCGGCAGGAAAGGTCGGGCCAGGAAGAGCGACTGTACGGCCTCAAACGTCAATCCGGCAGCCGCGACTTCGGGCCACTCTCCGACAGAGGCCGCCGCATATTGTTTGTGATAACGGTCGATGAGGTGTATCGTATCGGGCGTCAATACCAGACGGCATATCTCGACCCCCATCAGCGGCAGTATCGATACCTGCAACGCCCGGTCTCTCAGCCAGCGCATCTGCACCCGGC